>ERZ1643246.4587-NODE-4587-length-10774-cov-11.084896_pt1 | contig 10774 bp, 9 predicted proteins | sample MGYA00579265_ERZ1643246 | MGnify/ENA primary metagenome ERZ1643246 (study PRJEB29033, sample SAMEA4952261) | chicken gut metagenome | biome: Broiler Chicken; feature: Gastrointestinal Tract; material: Caecum | place: Ireland | collected 2018 | study: Broiler...
GTGACAGCTACGCCATTGTGGGAGATACAGGCGCCCACAAGCTGAACTATGCCTACGCTCTGGGCGGCGGCCCTCTGCTGGTGCAGACCATCGAAGATAATTACCGGATCGATATTGACAATTACGCTTCCGCCGATTTTACCTCCACCGCACAGATCGTCGACCTGGTAGGCGGCGTGGACATCGACCTCTACCAGGAGGAATGTGATTATCTGACGGAGCAGGGCGCGGGAGATTTCCCCACCGCCGGGACGTATCACCTGAACGGAGAACAGGCTGTCGCCTACGGCCGGATCCGCTACGTCGGCTACTACGATTACGAGCGGACGGAGCGGCAGCGCAGAGTCATGGAGCAGATTTTCCTGAAAGCCAAATCTCTGAGTCTCAGCGAACTGAACACCCTGGCCAATGAAATCCTTCCGCTGACCACCCATAACATGAGCGAGAGCGAGGCGATCTCTCTGCTCACCCAGCTGCCCTCCATCATCAGCTATGATCTGGAGCTGGGCCGGGTGCCCTATGACGGCATGTTCCACAGCGAGGGAGAACTCCTGGTGCCCGACTGGGAAGACACCATCGCCAAACTTCACGAAACCATTTATGCAGAGGAATAAACACCGCTAAGCCAAAACAGCAGGTGCCGCGAAATCTTCCACAGGAAGGGTTCGCGGCACTCTTTTTTTGCACGTTTCTCCTGTTTCTTTCTAAAACTTTGAAGATTCCTGTAATTCTGCGCTTCTCCGGGACGAATTACTTAATGAGCGCGTAATTCCACAGGGAAGGAGGTCGAATTAGGTATCGCTAAGTCGAATTTGTGCGAAGCGCTGGAAATCTTTCACCGTTTAGCCTATTTTTTAGAAAGTAAATAACAGGGAGGAAGCTATGAAACAAAACATCAAAACTGTACTGCACACACTGGGCGTATCCCGCAGCTATCAGGGCTATTCCTACTTTATCGAGGCCGTCCGCATGGCCGCAGAAGATCCCTGCAGACTGACCCGCATCCGCAAGAAAATTTATCAGCCTATTGCCCTGAAAAATCACACCACCATCTTCAATGTAGAAAAAAATCTGCGGACTGTCCGCGATGTCATCGTCAGAAATCACGGACAGGAGATCCTCATTGAATGGACCGGTGCCAGCTTTCTGAAGGATACCACCCCTTATCCCCGGGAACTGATCGAACTGTTCTCTGAAAACTGCAGCCTGTCAGAGGAGACGGACGACCAGCTGTAGAATAGAGGTCCGGGTATTCCTTCCCCGCGGGAAGGGCCCGGACCTCCTTTTTTCTTTTATTCTGCAGGGCTGTTCCCGGAATCTCCGGCCGGATGGCCGATATTCTTCCCCTTATAAAAAACAGCCTGTTCATCGATGACCTCGGATTCCACCTTATATTTTTCCGCGATCAGAAAAACCGACACTCCGCGGAGGCTTAACTGCAGCAGCAAATGGTCGAACAGAAGATCGGCCTCCGCCTTAATAAAAGTTGACGGAATAAAAATAAACAAAATATCCGGCCGGCAGATCATCCATTTGCAGATGGCCACCCTCTGCAGCTGTTCCGGCGATAAGGCGCGGATCTCCACATCCATCGGAATATCCGGCAGAAGTCTTTCCGCATATTGTCCGACCGCCCGTTTATACCTCTTTGACAGATAAAAGCCTCTGAGCTTCAGGCTTAAAGGATAACAGAGATTTTCCAGAAGCGGCAGATTTTCAAAGACCATATGGTCCGTGTCCGCCATATCGACGGATCCCGCCTTCCATTTTTTCAGCAGAGTTTTCAGCGGGCAGCTCTTTTCCTTTCCCTCCCGGGAAAAAACGATCGTACTGTCCGGCGCGGGAGAGAGCAGTTCATGCTTCAGTTTGGCGAAATCATCTTTGGACGCACAGAGAATTTCTATAATTTCCCCTTTTCTGAATGTCAGATCCATCGAAATATGCCCGTTATTCCTGCCTGTCCGAATCGTAAAAAACCCTCTTTCTTTGTCCTGCGCTTTTCTCCTGGACTGGCTTTCCAGCATCTCCTGATACTGGTTTTCCTGCAGCCCGGCGTTGACCGCTCCCGCTATCTCGTAATAATCCGCTTCTCCTTTTCCGTATTCCGCCACCGTCTTTCCTCTTTCGACCACATATACTCTGTCCAGATGATTGATCTGAATATTATTCAGGGATTCCATCAGACACAGCGAATAGCCTCTCTGCAGCAATTTCCGGTAGATCCTGTTAAGTTTTTCCAGCTCTGCTTTATGCAGTCTCCCATTAACGTCCGCCACAAAGATCAGTTTATGCTGAAGCGCCACGGCGCGCAGGATTTCCGCCTGGATTCTCTGGAAAAAAGACAGATCCGAAATTTTCTGAGTCAGCGGAAGATCCATCTCAAAATATTCCTTCAGCTGATCCACGATCTTCTTATGCCGCTTCTTTTTTATCAGAAAATGAGGAATAAAAATGTTGTCAATCGTGGAAAGATTATCGAAAAGTTTTGACGGACCGTAGACGACCGATACGTTGTTTTTAAACTGATCCTTCATCAGATGGTTTTGAAATCCGCCCTCTATTTTCTGCTCTTTAAAATAAAAAAATCCATCCTCCAAAACATTGCAGCCAAAGAAAAAATCCAGAAGAATTTTCTTTTCTATGGAAGCCTCCGCAATAATCCCCGTGAGCTCCCCCTGATACAGGCGCAGAAAATATGGACCGAACACCATCCGTTTCTGTCTGATATGGGCGTTATAAAGACGGATCATTTCCTGCTTCATACGGCACTCCCCCTGTCAGACATTTCCAGCCTCGGCAGGAGGATCTTTACATTGGTTCCGATTCCCGGAGTACTGTAAATATTTAATCCATACTCCTCGCCAAAGATCAGCTTGATCCTCTGAGATACATTTTTCAGGGCGATCCCGCTCCCCCTGGCCGGCCTCTGTTCTCTCTCCTCTCTGTTCTGAAACGTTGTTTCATTCAGCGATTCGTTCAATTGATCCAGTTCTTTTTCTGAAATACCGATTCCTGTATCCTTAATACTGATAAACAGATATTTCTCTGTCTGATCGAAGGTCACCGATACGCATCCCTTTTCTCTTTTCTTTTCCAGGCCGTGAAAGACACTGTTTTCGATAATCGGCTGAAGGGTAAGCTTCGGGATCTGCAGCGTGCGGATTTCCGCTTCACTGTCCATAAAGCGGATGTTCAGCGATAATTCGTCGCCAAAACGATACCGTTGGATCTGAAAATAATTTTGTATATTGATCAGCTCATCTTCCACAGTCACCAAAAAATTTCTGTTGGAGATCGTATAACGGAAAAAGGCCGCCAAAGCTTCGGTCGTGCTGGCCAGAGATTCCATCCCCTCTTCCAGCGCGTCTCCCCGGATGGCCTCCAGCGTATTATACAGGAAATGCGGATTAATCTGATTTTGAAGCGCCAGGAATTTTGCCTGTCTGTTCGAAGATTCCATTTGCTTCTCCCGGTTGATCCACTCATTGACCCGCTGATATACCTCATGGGTCTCCGGATACGCCTCCAAAAGATTCTCCTGCGTTCCTATCTCAAGAATCTTTCCGCTGATAAACTTTTTATACATCTTCCGCGTTTGCAGGATTTTCGGCAAAATTCTGAAATGATAGATCAAAATAACCGCCGCGCAGATCCCTCCTGCCAGGAATCCGAGAAAAATGCTGATCCGTTCTTTTTCTGTCCCCATTATCAAAAAGGAATTTCCGATACTGATCACCGCAATACAGGTGAACACTGCCATCATACGGTGAAATGCCGCATACAACGTTGTCTTTTTCAAATAAATTCTCCCCTGCCTATCTGTATAAATCAGCCAAAAAGTTTCCGGTATTCATTCGGAGATACTCCCGTATATTTTTTAAATCTTTTTGTAAAGTATTTTGCATCGTTGAAGCCGACCTCGCACGCAATTTCTCCTATGCTTTTTTTATCGTCCACCAGAAGTTCTTTGGCGTGCCGGATCCGGATAGACGTCAGATAATCCACCAGCGATTTTCCCACCTGTTTTTTAAAGACCGTCGACAGATACGTCTCATTGAGGCCGATAAACCCGGCCACGCTCTCCAGCGTAATCTGTTCCCGGTAATGTTCGCTGATATAAAGCTTGGCCATGCGGATCGGTCTGGTACTCTGCTTCTCCGTCTCTTCCCGGCATTGTCTCAGCAGGCAGGCGAAGGCATCTGACAGGTATCCAAACGCGGCTGAAATACTGTACATATAATCGATCTGAAGCAGGATATTATCCTGAGAGTATTCCCCGTAATCCTGCAGATTAAAAATCTGGATCCCGGAAAAAAACAGTCTCACAACACTCTGATAGATTTCAAAAACAATCTGTCCGTCCAGATGCTTTGAATATTGGTACACCTTTACATTTAATTCCTCCAGCTTTTCCGTAATCCCCTGGATATCCGCGTTGGCAATCGACTCCATAAATATTTTTTTAAAAGCCTCATCCACAAAAAAGTCCGTCTGAAATTTTCCAACAGGAATTTCCGAATATCGGATTATTTTATTTTTCCCCGCAACGATTTTATAGCTGAGACAGGTCCGGCACTCCTCCACGCACTGGTCGATCTGATCAAAATCATGAATCACAGAACTGATCCCGATGGTAAAAATAATCTTTCTGAATAATTCATTAACAAACAGAAGGTCGCTTCTTAACTCCGGAAATTTCTTCTTTATGTGATCCAGCGCATCTCTCGATCCATTCAGCAGAATAAAAATATTTCCGTTTTCCGCAGCAGTCACAATTTCTACATTTTCTCTTCCAAGCTCTTCCAGTACAATGTCTTTCATTTTTCGTTCCAGATAATCCTGGACAGAAAGCGTATTCTCCTCGCCATTTAAAATAATTTCTATCTGCATCATCTGCCAGTACTCTTCCGAAAAGCTGACATGGTATTCATCCAGGATTGTTTTCCGGAACTCCCGTTTATTCATGCAGCTTTGCTCGCGGATAATCGCCGCAAGAAGATTTCCCTTAAAATTCTGCATTGATTTCAAGGTAACGGTCTCTCTTCCTGTTTTCTGTGCTTCCGTCTGATGAATCGTGTCCTCTCCCTTTTCCAGAGCAGCCAGCAGTTCTTCCTTTTTTATGGGCTTTAGCAGATAATCTATCACGCCAAACCGCAGCGCCTGATGTGCATATTCAAATTGACTGTACCCTGTAATAATGATCACTTTCACCGAGGGAATCAGCTGATGAATCCTCTGAATCAGTTCCAGACCGCTCAGTCCCGGCATACGGATATCTGTAATCAGGAAATCCGGCCGGATTTTTTCACACATCCGCAGAGCTTCGAAACCGTCGCGCGCGACACCCGCGATTTCCATATTTCGCTGCTCCCAGTCGATCAGCGACTCCAGCAGCTTACAGCTTCTCTGTTCATCGTCCGCTATAACCACTTTTCTTTTTATCTGCCGCATATACTTGTACCCTCCCATAATGCATAATGCGCATTATAAAATTACAATGCGCATTATCAATTTCCACAACTGTTTTATTTTTTCAGAATTGGTAGATGGGAATATCATACCGGGCCAGAACAGCATGGAGTTCCTGCATTTTTTCATCGGTCGGGGGTTCCAGTTCTTCCAGAGGATATGGACGCCCCAGGCTGTAGTATTTCCCTCTTCCCAGCTTATGATACGGTAAAAGTTCCATTCCGGTAACATTTTTTAATGAAGATACAAATTTCGCTGTTGCCTCGACATCTTCCGGCTGATCGTTAAAGCCCGGGATGATCGGAATCCGGATAAAAAACCGGTTTCCGTACTGTCCCGCCAGCCGGTCCACACATTTTACATTTTCTAAAATCTTTTCATTGCTCTGCCCCGTCCATTCTTTATGCTTTTGGGGATCCATCTGTTTGATATCCATAAAGATGGTATTTAAGTAGGGAACCGTCTGTATGTAGTCCTCTTTCTCGGCAAACCCGCAGGTTTCAATGGCTGTATCGATCCATCTTTCCGTAAAAATCCTCAGCATTGCGTAGGCAAAATCCGGCTGAGCCATCGGCTCTCCGCCGGACAGAGTGACCCCTCCGCCGGATGCCTCGTAAAACTGTACGTCCCTTCTGACCTCTTCATATACCTGACGGGCAGACATGTGTTCTCCGGTAATCTTTCTGCACTTTGTATAGCACTGCTTTGTACAGGCAAACGCCTGGTCTCTCTTATAGCAGTCCCTGCAGAGCTTCCGGTCGGCAACCAGCTGTTCGTCCAGCGCCTGTACCGGACACAGCTTCTGACAATTTCTGCAGGCAATACATTTATCCGGAAAAAACGACATCTCCGGGAAAAAAGCCTGCGTTTCCGGGTTACTGCACCACCGGCAGCGCAGCTGGCATCCTTTCAGAAACACAGTGGTCCGTACACCGTTTCCATCGTTAATGGCATATCTTTCGATATTCGCCACAATACCGGCTTGCTCTTCTAATTCTTCTATACCCGCGTTTAACAATTCTTTCCTAATCATAACCGATACGCTTTCTTTATTTTTTCTTGTACAGAAGAACGGCCAGGATAATGACAACTCCTTTTACAATCATCTGCGGATACGAAGCGATCCCCATCAGATTCATGATATTGTACAGAACTCCCATCAGCATGGCTCCCACGATCGTCTTCGTGACGCTTCCCGTGCCGCCGTTCATGGAGGCTCCGCCGATCACCACGGAAGCGATCGCGTCCATTTCATAGCCGTCTCCTACCGTAGCCGTGCCCATTCCAAGACGCCCGCAGAGCAGTACTCCCGCAATTGCGAAGCACAGTCCTCCCAGTGCATAGGCGGCCACCAGATATCCCCTGACATTGATGCCGGCCAGTTCCGCCGTCTGGCGGTTGCCGCCGATCGCATAGATACCGCGTCCGAACCGGGTGCGGTTCAGAATAAACAGGAAAACAAAGTAGACGATGATCATGACCAGTACCGGATTGGGGATTCCAAATGTGGTATCCTTAACCCAGTTTGGAAGAAAGGTACCGTCGATCCTCCGGCTCTGCCCTGTCTGATACATGTAGGCGGCGCCCTTCAGGATCGTTGTCATGGCCAGGGTTGCAATAAACGGAGCTATATTCAAAAACGCGATCATAATTCCTGAGACAGCCCCGAATCCCAGCGCCATGATCAGTACGATGATTACCGACGAGATGCCTTTTCCGCTTTGGATCATCCCCGCCGTCAGGCAGACAACAATACATACAAAAGCGCCTGTCGACAGATCAATGCCTCCGGTAATAATAATGACCAGCATGCCGATCGCACAGATTGCATAAATAGAATTCTGAATCAGTACGGACAACAGATTATTGGGCGTAAAAAAAGCCGGTGACAAAAAACAGCTTACCACAAACAAAATTATAAACGCAATAATTACAAAGTTAGAAAGTGCAAAGTCTCCAAATTTTCTTAACCCGTTTTTGCGATCAAATACCTTCTCCATAGCTTCTCCCCTTCCTATGCTATTCCTGCAGCATATCTCATAATTGATTCCTCGCTCAGTTCCTCTTTTTTGATCTCTCCCGTCAGCTTTCCTTCATACATTACGTAAACTCTGTCACTCATCCCGATTACTTCCGGAAGATCGGAGGAGATCATAATGATCGTATGTCCTGCAGCTGCAAGATCTTTCATAATTGTATATATTTCGTATCTGGCGCCCACATCCACGCCCCGGGTAGGTTCATCCAGGATCAGAACACAGGGTTTTGTGGCCAGCCATTTGGCCAGAACAACCTTCTGCTGATTTCCTCCGCTCAGGCTGTTCGCCGGATTTTCCATGCTTTCCGCTTTGATCCGCAGTTCCTGGCTGAGCTGGCGCACGATTCCCTTTTCCGTTTTCGGGGAAAGGATGCCGAATTTTAAGATCCGTGAAAGCGAGGCTAATGATACATTAAACCGGATACTCTGTTTCAGGATCAGTCCCGTATTTTTTCTGTCCTCTGTGACATACCCGATCCCCGCTTTAATGGCCGCTGCGGGATTTCTGAAATGTACCGCTTTATGATTCAGCTTTACCGTGCCCGTGCTCTTCATTTTGTAGGCTCCGACGACAGAAGACATCAGTTCCGTCCGCCCCGCGCCCAGAAGTCCGGAAATACCCACGATCTCACCTGCGCGGAATTTCATGGAAACGTGATCGACGATATTGGCATCAAACATCGGATGCTTTACCGAATAATCCTCAATTTCCAGTACCACATCGCCGGGGGTCGTCCGCATGGTCGGATACATTTTATCCATCTTTCTTCCGATCATAGCCTCCACCAGTTCGTTTGCCGTTATATCCTGCATCCGGAAGGTACTGGTCATCTGCCCGTCTCTCATAACGGAAACACGGTCGGCAATCCGAAATACCTCTTCCAGACGATGAGTGATGTATATAATAGAAATTCCTGTTTTCTTTAAATTCTTGATTAATTCCATTAAGAAATCAATTTCCCGGCCTGTCAGCGGCGCTGTCGGCTCGTCCAAGATCAGGACGTTTCCGCCCAGATAAATCGCCTTGGCAATCTCGACCAGCTGCTGCTGTCCGACACTGAGATATTTAATCTTGGTTTTTACATTCAGATGAAGTGAAAATTTTTCCAGGATCTCCTGCGCCTTCTCGTACATCTTCTTCCAGTCCACGCTGCCGTGAGACATCGGAAGATTTCCCAGAAAAATATTTTCGGCGATACTTAAATCCGGTATCAGTTCCAGTTCCTGATGTACAATCGTCACCTTGTTCTTTTTGGCGTCGTTCGGAGTTCCGATTTTGGTCTTTTCTCCCCGCAGGTAAATTTCTCCTTCATAGGACTGGCTGGGAAAACGCCCTGTCAGGACATTCATCAGCGTGCTTTTCCCGGCTCCGTTCTCCCCGCACAGGGCATGTACTTCTCCGACCCGCACATGAAAATCGACCCCTTTTACCGCCACAAGTCCGCCAAATTTTTTGGTTATCCCCTTCATTTCCACCGCATATTCATTTTCTCTTCCCATAAGCATACCCCTTGCCCGTAAAATTATTTTTATGATGAAGAATACCGGAATAATCCGGCATTCTTCATCCAATCTGCAGTTCATAGATACTGATCAATAGGTGGAATTTTCATCATAATACTGATCAACATTTTCAGTCGTGACGAGATCATTTGCGCAGTAATAGGTAGCAGGGGTTGTCACACCTTCCGCCTGCAGCGCCGCAAGATAAACGGCCCATTTTCCCATCTGTCTGGGATCATTGTACGCATCTGCAACGATTCCTTTATCGCCGTCCTGAATCCATTTCAGTACGGATTTCCGTCCGTCGATGGAACAGATCAGCACATCGCCCAGTTTATCAATCTGCTCCAGCGCAGCCTCTACGCCCTGCGCGCCGCCGTCACAGGCGCATAAAATAATATCCAGATCCGGGTTTGCCTGCATCACATCCAGGGTGGCGTTCATGGCCGGCTCCGGCAGCCACTCATAATACTGGTAAGCAACAATATTCAGGTTGTTTTTGCCGTATTTGTCCAGCATATAGTCGGTCCAGCCCATGACCTGTCCCCATCTGCGGTAATCAGACTCCGCCTCCTGGGGAGCGGAAGAAAGTACCAGGGCCTTCACTTCATCCTGCCAGCCATACTGCTCATCGTAGTATCTGGCCAGCTCAAATCCGGATTTGTATCCTGAATTTTCAACGTCGCAGGATACAAAGGTGTACTGTCCGTTAAAGTCCACGGCCTGGTTGACTACGGTCAGGGGAATTCCGGCGGCTACCACGGAATCCAGTCCCGTATTCGCAGAGTTATACGGATTCACGATAATCGAATCCATGCCGAGGTTAATCAGCGTCTCCACATCCGAAATCTGTTTGTTCATATCGTCATTGGCATCATAGACCGTCAGTTCAATACCCAGGTAATCAGCCTCCGCCTGCGCGAAATCTACCAGCTGCTCATACCATTCGGATCCGGCGATCCGGTGCTGCGAAAATCCGATTTTCATTCCCTCAAACTGATTCTCGGAACCGATCAGCTGTGTCGCGGTCGCAGATGCCTGCTCAGCCGTCTGCTGAAAAACATTGTTTACGATATCAGCCCCCTCCGGGTCCACAGCGTCGGCATAATCAATATTCAATTCTGAATTTCCGCTGTAGGCGCCTGAAGAAGAGGCTTCCGTTCCGGAAGATGTATCTGTTTCCGCCGTGCTCTGGTCAGAGGTTCCGCCGGAGCTGCCTGCCGCAGAGGTTCCTGCGGTTCCGGAAGCGCTCGATGAAGAACCTGTTGAAGAAGAACACCCCGCCAGTACCCCCGCCGCCATAATGACAGCCATGGCCATACTTGTAACCTTCGTCCATTTCTTTCCTTTCATAAAAATCCCCCTCCCGCATTATAATTTTTCTTCTGTTCTTGCTATAATATCTTCCTGCACATCTTTTGAAAGCTGCGTAAAATAGGCACTGTATCCGGCTACACGTACCAGCAGATTCTCATAATTTTCCGGATGCGCCTGCGCATCCAGCAGCGTCTTTTTGCTGACTACATTGAACTGCATCTGATTGCCGCCCATCGCAAAATACTGATCAATCAGGCTGACAAACCTCTTCAAACCATCATTTTTCTTTACCTGTACTGTGTTTTCCATAGTCTTGGCTCCTTCCTTTTGATTTTTTTATTTACCAGCATCAGTATCAGGCCAGTTCCGCCGGACTGAACTTCATGTTGTAGAGCGAGCCGCAGGAAAGCAGCTCATTATGAAGTTTGGATACCGACCTGATTGCTG
>ERZ1643246.4588-NODE-4588-length-10773-cov-7.363594_pt1 | contig 10773 bp, 13 predicted proteins | sample MGYA00579265_ERZ1643246 | MGnify/ENA primary metagenome ERZ1643246 (study PRJEB29033, sample SAMEA4952261) | chicken gut metagenome | biome: Broiler Chicken; feature: Gastrointestinal Tract; material: Caecum | place: Ireland | collected 2018 | study: Broiler...
TTGCTTCACTAAAAATCTGAAATTTCTACTTGACTTTTATTAGCAGGTCTTTTTATCTTGAATTTGTATATAAAAAAACGGCCTTCTCCATTTAAGGAGAAAGCCGTTCTATTGCAGGGATTAGTGATAATGAAAATTTCTAAAATTCGTTTTTTGTTATGGCTGCATCATATCATGCAAAAGACAAAACTGTCAATTTTCGTTGATTTCGGTTGGCAGCCAATTCTCAGGTGACGGATGTCGGAGGCCCTCAGGAACGTGGTCGTAAAAGAATGATTGCTCTGCCAGCGCCATATCAATGAGCCAGAAATCATCGCCGTTTTGCATAATATCCAATGACCACTGACCTGTTAAATCAAGCCACGGCAAAATATCTGTTGCAACATGAGCGACTATATTCTCTTTGTTCTCTTCATAGCGCTGCATCATAACATCCTCATACGCTGAAAACGTAACATAATCATGTCTTTGATGTGGGCTGTTTGCATCCATTCCACTGGTAAAACGATTCTTCATCGTTTTGGGATCCCAGTAAGGTACAATGCACAGAACCTGATCCGTGTCACAATCGACAAATACACGATATTCGGTATGCAGCGGCAGCCCTTTATAGATCGCCGGCGCATTATCCTTGTCCTGAATGAACTCTCGTACGACCCATTCTACTGTCGTGGAAACTCCATAAATGGACGGAGTATTAGTGAAAGAAGCCATGGAGATCGCTTGATTGTGAATAAAAAGAAGATACTCACCAAGCTCCTTGACTTCTTTTTGTCCGTAAACATGAGCATTACGAAAATCATATTTCGAAGAAAAAGTACCAGTCTTGATAAAATACTCTTTTTCCATATTCAGGTTGAAAACCTCGACCGCCCAGCGGTCCACAATCTTCAGTGACGTTGGCGACAGCATGCCATAGTCCAATTTTGTCAGTTGCAAAAGCGTCATAGGTACTTTAGCAATGCAGGTTTCCGGTATCTTGAAGAAAGACTGCTCTTTCGCTGCTTCAACAAGTTTCGGGAACCAAAATCCCATAGAATTTTTATTCCTTCCGATGATCTCATAAATGACATCATCCAAATCAAGCAGATCAAGCCCTGCACGGAACATATCATAATAGTGTTTCTTTTTCTTGGGATTTTTCTCTTTTAAATATTGCTGATAGAAGTACAGCAATGCAGGAAAAGATGTTTCCGTTATATCAACTCGCATCAATGTGCCTGTCAAATCCGGCCGTAGCTCTTTTGCAACAGGTTTTAGATCCTTCATGCTGACCAATGACTCAGGTTCAGGCAATTCACGTGGAACCGATATTTTTGCGGTCCCGCGGCTGTATGCATATACTTTTGTCTGAGCAACCAATTCATTGACAATGCGCGTGATTAAATCGTTTAGCACAGCGGTTGAATCATCGTCTTGTGTCTGCAGCGCCGCATCCAACTTTTCTTTTAACGCAGAAGCCTGTTTAGCGTTCAATTGCTCCGTTTCCGGATCCGGATCAACCAACAACACTTTGTCTTGGTAGGCTGTCTCAAATGCTTCCAACGCCTTTTTATCCGTTTTCAGCAATGCAGCAGCTTCATCCAGAGTGATCTTGCCGTTTTTGGGTTTAATGCCGCCCAGTATCTTCTCTAACATTTTAGGCTCCTTTCAAATAGGTTTAAAAACCTTTTTTGCTTCATCGGTAGCAAGAAGATCGCAGCGTTCATTTAATGGATTACCTGCATGTCCTTTGACCCAGCAGAAAGTCACTTCATGCTGAGACGTTAAGGCCAGCAGTGTTTCCCAAAGGTCTGCGTTTTTCGCTTTATTTCCATCTGCCTTATACCAACCGCGATACTTCCATCCTTTGGCCCAGCCTTTTGTGATTGCGTCAACCACATACTTCGAATCAGAGTATACCGTCACTCTACGCCGGCCGCTCAGGTAATTCAGTGCGTTTATTACACCCAAAAGCTCCATTCGATTGTTCGTCGTGGCTGGATCGTTGCCGGACAGTTCTTTTACCACATTCCCACATTGCAGAATGGCAGCCCATCCACCGGCGCCCGGATTACCCAGACATGCGCCATCAGTATAGATTGTAACATCCCCGTCTGCGGGAAATCCTACGCCAGATGCGGACAGCACTCTGTTTATTTCATATTTTAGGCTTTCATGATTGAGCAGCGTGTTACTTTCCAGTGCCGTTTCGACGCACTTATTCACCATATCCTCCGTAATGGCATTTTCAGCGGTCTGAAATGTATCCTTGAGCATATCTAACACTTTAGACCGCAAATAAATGCGCAGTGCAGTCTCGGCGGATATGTTCGTTTCTGGTTGCTGCTTGTCAGAGACGCTGGAAGATCCACGGAACATCATGCTGCAATCAGACATGAGTTTTTCCTGATCTAAGCCGAATGCAATCAGGCCTTTGGTGCCATTTGTAAGGACGCGGTATTGCTGGTCTTTGTAATACACTGCTTTTCCAAGAAGCGAAGTAGAAAGCAGGTTTATGGTGCGGAATTGGGTTTTTGTAGATTTGACCTCTTCACAAAAAACCTCACAAACCATCTCTCCTTCCGGATTGGCGGATAAGGTTACTACATGTAATTTCATTTTGTTTCCTCCTTTTTAATCGATTTGTTTTAAATAATTAACGTGGAATACGGCAGAAAGACAACGCCCCGCTTATTTTCAAGCAAAGCGTCATCTCCATAAACCACCCTTATTCTTCATTCTGCGGCATTTCTTCAAAACCGCATACAATTTCTCTTTTAGTTGTTCAAAGAATAACCTTCGACTCTGGAATCGAAATCCATTTTACAGGAAGGCAAGTGGGCCTCCACTTCGCACCAATTGATCTTATCCCGATCATCTTCATTGTGCAGAACAACTACTTTGGTCAGTCCGTTTTCCTGCATTGTGTATTTGTATGGATAGGTTAACACTTCAGATCCAAAAGCACTGCGCACCTTTTTGTCACTGTTAAAACAGTTGCCATAGGTCGGCAAATATCCTCTGATGTTCTTCCCATCCCAGTACATCATGCAGAACACGGGGACTTCCCAATCTCCTCCGAAACGGATGAGTAAGTAGGGAACACCATTGCGGCCGACATCAGCTTCAACGCAATCAAAGTTCTCGAAATTAACATTGATTTTCGACACATCCTTAATGAACTTACCAAGGAACGAAGGATCTTCCAGTTCTTCATATAGAACATCATAGAAGTTGAATTCAGTTGGATCCTGAAAAGCATCCGGTTCGATCTCAATGTCGTACTCTGCGCAGAACTTGGTAAAACGGTTTTGCATAATCTGCAAAAACCGCGCCATTGAAATTTGCGGTGCTTTGCGACCGCCTTTTCGTAAATGTTTTTCGTCCATATTAAAGTAAATTGCCATTATACGTTCTCCTCCTTGTTCATTGGAACCGGGCTTTCCTGAGTTCTTATGAAAATCAATCTGCGCAATAAAGCTTACGATAATGATTTCCCTTCGGGGGTAGATCATCGGTCTTTCGGGTGAGCAGATTGGTCATATGCTTTTCAAACGTGCTTTCGGTGTTGTTGGATATTCTCTGGATGTACGCCGCCTTGTTCTTTCCATCTTTCTCTGCGATTTTGGTAGAATGGGCATATGGGTTACGCCGTGTGCCGTAATTGAGTCGACGGAATTGCCGACGCTTTTTCTTCACCGTTTGGATTCGCTGCATGCGATGACGCTGCTTTTTCTTCTGTTCTTCTGCACATGCAAGGTCATATTCACAAAAAGCGATGGCATCCTCATACATGAGGACATCCTCAAAAATATTTCCCATCGGATCCTGAATGCAGTTATTGGAGTTGTTGGAATACATGTTCATTGTTTTTCTCTCCTTTTTGAATTTTTTATTAAAAACAAAAACGACTTTGATAACAAAATTGTTTATCAAAGTCGTTCTTGTATTATTTTTAAGTTATATGTTTGAGAATTCAGTGCGTTTTTTTATATCGCCATCATAGCATGACAAACAAAAAACTGTCAAATTTCAAGATTTGTATTTATACCATTAAAGCACTCCGTTTCTGTTGAGATTCGCAGCTTAGATAAGGGATCTCGTTCTTAACGATTTGTCTCCTCGTTGGCTGCTTTAAGCGCAACCACATACGATTTGCCTGCCTTGCTGAACGTATAGGTTTGGTTGAGCGTTCTGCCCGTCAGAGAGCCGTAGTCTTGTGCGGTTGTTCTGCCTGTCATGCAGCCGAAGACATCGCTTCCGCAAGCCTTCAGATGAACTTCGACCCAGTAAACATTTTTTGCTTCATTGGAAAGCACAAAGAATTGTGCTTTGGTGTTTTTATTAAGGTCAAAGGTCCACTCCGCATAAAGTTCCGGGTGCTTGTAACAACGGGTTTCATTGTCTTCGTCAAGGGGGTAGCGTTCCAGCAACTCTGCGCAGGAAAGATATTCCTGACGCGGAATCTCAAAGGTGTAAACGGCAGGCTGTACGAGATTCTCGCATGGGTTCTCTACAAAGACCGGCACAACGATTATCGTTCGCCCCTCCAAATCGAATTCCCACGTGGTATTCAAAGTGTCCTGCACTTCAGAGCAAGCGACCTCGGAGCCATTGTCGAACAGAACTGCCTCAGTCCAGACATCATCATTCCATCCGGACGAGCAGACCTTGACATCAACTTCGATTTTGTGAGATTCATCCGAGATGTCTTCGATCTGTGCTGTCCAACTCCAAATGCACGAATACGGAACGATGCCTTCTTTTCCATAGTCCACGCTCTCCTGCTGGAGCAGCTTTTCAAACCGCTCGAAGTCAGCCTTGGGGATAATCACCGGATGTTCGTTTTCACGCAGCACCATGGGATCATCAGCGCCGCAGTCCTGACATTCCCATACATCGTTGTCGTTCGGGGCATGAAGAACGTCCACACAGTCCTTGAGGCAGTCGCAAAATTCGCCTCGATTGTTAACGATCCAATCCTGTGTGACATGGGCCATCATAATGAATGTGTCATTTCCGCAATGGCGGCAGATGTGCTTTGAATTCATGTTGTTTCCTCCTTCAAAATTTTACTGATCAACAACCGATATTTTATACAGTTTTTATCCGATGCTTTTATCCATATTCCCCAATTTCTCCATCAAATCAGCAATGGCATGTTTGAACGATTGCGGACTTTCAAACTTTTCAATATCTTTCGGAAGAAGAGCAGAAAGCCCGTCGATAGCTTTGTTGGCCGCTTCAAACAGTTCGTTCCGCTGCGTCCAGTATTCGTGGGATTGTTTGATATATCGCTGCTCCTTTTTGAACGCTTTCAGATCATAACCCAAATCACTGCAATGATCATATTTTTTAAAGGAGTCCCATTCGCACTCATAACAATGCAGCGGCTGATCACGTCTCTCCCGGCACTGCTCCTTGATAGAAGCGCCACATTGAGGGCAGATCGGATTGCTGGATCGATAGCCGCTATCCATGTTCATCCAACGCTTGAAAATATCCGGTTCAATGGAAATTTGTAATGCTGCTGCTGCCTGATACCACGACAGGATCGTTATGTCGTCTCCATTCCGAGACACACTTACAGGATACAGGCGTTTTTCGCCTTCCTCATCCACAATCGACGCAACAGAAATATCAAATTCCTCGATCGTTCTTTCCTCATAGTTGGGGAACATCGAGCAAATGCATACAACCCATTTGTCGTCGTGTATTTCGCATTTGCAATCCAGCATTGTCTGTAAACTGACGTTAGGATGTAGATTCAGAAAAGGATATCCGGCCTTTTCACTTTCGCCTTTGCTGAATGAGGTGATTTCTTCTTGAAAAGGTGGTCTTGCGACTGCTTTATCAAGAAGAGATGTTATGTATGCTTTTAACCCCATCATGTCTGGTAGTTCGCTGGCATCGTTGGCAGTTTTCCGTTTAAATTGTAGCCAACGATTGATTTCAGCGATCAGCATTCCCACAGTTGTCGTAGGCTCAATATACAGCATCATTGTTACTCTCCTTCCGGATTATTGTAAGGTTTAGACGTTTGAATTTCATCCATCAAAGCCCCTTTTTCCTCATGTGTGCGTTAAATGATTTGCGTTCAGCAAATACTTTGCGAATCACATCATCGTCATCCATCAGTACAGCAGCTGCGAGCAGCTCATTTGCTGAGGTATCCGTAAATTGTCCATGACCAAAGCTGGGTCTACCGTCCTGATCCTTGGCTACAATGTAATACTTTGTATACATTCCGGTCTCTGAATTCATAGATTCGATGTCTACAAACTCAATTTCCGTACCCGGGAGCAGAATATTTTCAACCAGCTCTCTGGCATGCTTTTTACTCCTGATACGGAAATGCGCAGGATAACCAATTATAGGTATTGCTTTCATCTTTACAGTCCAACTCCTTTTCTATATGCCGGTGTTAAGTGGGCCACTTATATGTTCATCAAGCAACGGTTCCCTACCGTTTTGCGGTAGGGAACTTAGCTCTCAAAAAATGTTAACATTCTTGCACGCCGAATTTTAAGTTCAGCAGCCTCTTGGTTACTAATATCGCAACGCTACCGATATCGAATAGATTGCGATAGCATGAATAAGTGAGCGCCGCTTCTCTTATGGAAAAACGACCTCCCATGGCATGATCCCATAGTTTACCGCGCTTTTCCTGATGATAGTTCGAAATGACCGGTTTTACATGGTCGAGTTGTTCCGCATTCAAGGGACAATCACTGTCTGCTTTCAAGCCATTAAGTAAAGCTGTCATTTCAGAATCAAACGACGATAGCGGTTCATCCGTAGCGTTTTGGTAGTGACAATCGCCAAAATGTTTGTTGCACCATCGTATCACTTCACCAGTCGGCGCTGCCACTTTCATGATCGTATTTCTACCGGCTCCCGGAAGAAATGCGATTTCTGAGCCACTATACTGCATGATCATCTCAAACAGATCTGATGAGAAATTTTTCAAAACAGAAAAGACGGATTCCGGAATGTCCTTTCCGAGTATTTCCAGATATTCCGTTTGGAGCAGTTCCTCTTCGTCCCTTGGCATTAAAATCGTTGGATTGTTTCTGCAACGATAAACGCACTTCCGAAATCTTCCCATACAATAAAGAAGCTTTTCTGAGGAAATCGAGCTTTCTTTCAGTTTTTTGACATCTTTCATCAGCCATGGATTCTCACGTGCCCACTTTACGATGTCGTTAACAACCGTTTTCTGATGGATGTGAGCGACTCGTTGGGCAACCGCAATCAAAGCCTGTAGGTTATTCGTTGGAATAACCCATGCATTACCATAATTATCACTCATAGATGTTTCCCTCCATTTCGCCTGCTTCGACAAACTGTGCATCTCACGGGAATTGAGTGATGAATGCATCCCATTTCTGATGATAATTACACCATGCGCCACGATTATCTGTGGCGGCCGGCTCCCATTCATCATACTTGTCTTCATTACTTTCGTACTCTTTGGAGCAGCCAATTTCCTCCATGTGACGCTTCAACATGTCGTTGGCGGTTGCAATAGCTTCTTCTCCGGTGTCGCATGCAGTTATGCTGCTGATTTCGCGTTCACATACTTCGATAACAAGATACTTCACAATTTTTCTCCTTTTTATGTAATATTGTTAAGCCGCGGTGTATTGATACGTTCCTGCGGCAACACGCCGAAATTCTTTGGCCTGCTGCAACACCTGCCGGATCTTTTCCTTCCAATGGGCATTGCTCTGACACCGTTTATGGCCTTCAATCTTTTCGTAGATCTCTGTCAATGTCATAGAGCGATTTTCAGATTCCAGCACTGATGCAACCACATCCCGCCATGTGCAGCCATTCATATCTCTCATATCGCCCGCGACATTCTTTGTCATCTTCACGTTGAAAATCAGCGGAAGATCTTTGCGAAGCACAAGCAGATATTCATGGACGATGGGCACAAAGCGGCCAGCATATTGCCGGCTGTCAGACACGCAGTTGTGCTGTGCCTTAATGATGATTTGCTCCACTGTGCCGGGTTTTGTGATGTCGAGAAGCATGGAATACAGTCGTCCCTTTTTCTTGATATCACCCATCAAGATAAACATCCGGCCGCCCTTCTCCATGGCAGTAAATTGCTTCATGGTGCAGTAGTTCATCTTCTTCACGAAGTCTTCCCACCCATGGCAACGAGAAAGATCGTTGATACGCGGGTCAAAGCCGTAGCGGCTGATAATATCCTGCGCCCTATACATTTCATCCGAATATACGACAATATCGTCGTATGGTGGATGCCAAAATATGTTTTCTGGTCTTTCCGGAATATCCATTGTCATCATGTCGTAGCCCCTATTCAGGTCAAGGAACGTACCGGGTATATTTCTGCTACGACACACATCTTCTGTCGTTCCAGAGCCAACCATATAGTCTGACAGGCCACGAATTTGATACTGATCGATAATATCCTCAATGAGTCGCGGCGAACAGTTTCCGCGATAGCTATTGCGGCCACCTTGACCTCGATCCGGATAGGAAACGATACTTTTCATTTGTTCTCACCTCGTTTATTTATCTCCATCACACTTGCCTTCACCACTCTGGTGCTCTTCGGAGCAGTGAGAAATTGTGTGAATCCACGAAATTTCTCTTGCAGACTGGGCATACGTAAACCGGAAACCGGGTTACGATATCCTTATGTCCTCCGCTAAAATGCAGTTCGATGATTCGTTTGCGATTACGACTTTGCAGCAGCCGCTGTGCCAGATGTCCAGTCGGCAGAGAAACATGTACTGTACTGCCTGCATCGCACATTGAACAAAAGAGCGGACTCGCCGGCGGCTCCCAAACTGATGTTTTTCTCAGATACCGCACATACGGCAAAATCATGTTTTCACCATACTCCAGAGGGAGGACAGTAACACCATTATGCTCGTGAATCTCCAGATACGCTTGAGACTCAAACAGCCGGAAACACACTTCATATCGCACAGAATCCTTTTGCGGCTCTCGTTCCTGCATTAAAGCAGTAATTAAGATACTCTGATTTACTTCATCGAAATATGGGAAAATAGTCATCATGGTATTCTGGTTTAACAAATGATGCTCACTCAGAAAGTCCAATGTTCTTTTGCACACGGCATATGCGATATCAACAGCTACGTTTTGCTGAAAGATCGCCTTTGAAAGTTCTGGAATCATAAAATGCTCCTCTCATGCATTGTCCTTGTGAAGCGCTGCTTGCGCCAAATCGATTGCCTTAATCTTTTGCTCGATACCAGCTGCTGCCGGATTGTCTTTCCGCATTCCAGCAAGGCAGCCGGTCAAATCAACTGCGATTTGCTCAAGAGCTGCACTGGCCTGTTCGTTGGTCATGGATTGGTCACAATTGCTTACTTTCTTTTGGCGCGACTCTGCGCAGATTTGATTCATCTCTTCCGGAGTGAGTTCAATTTCGACTTCTCCTTCAGAAATAAAATCCAAATACGACATTTTCTTGCTGGGACAAGAAATAAACATGTCCCGAAATTTCCGTTTAATAGTCATTTTGTTGCTCCTTCCTGATTTTTTCAAATTTATCGATACAGCGAGTAGAAAGCGCGAATTCTGGACCATCCGTAAGACAAGTTGCCGTTAGCATGGAACTCATCACGCATTGCCTTTATAGCCTGTTCCCGGCCAGCCGTATTGATATCGTACACATAGTTCAAAATAGTTTCTCTCTCAGACCGCGAAAGTTGACTCCACCAAACGATTCCCTTCTCTTTCAAAAAGGCACACTGGGAGTTAGAACGAGTAAACCGTGCAACTGCAATCATGTCAGAAAGGATTGCATTCCGGACAACCGACTCTTCTTCTTCCAAGCCGAGTCCCTCTGTCGGAATTGCAGCAAGTTCGGCAAGCGCCTCATATTCGTCGATTTCCCAAATGCGGTCAGTTAGAGGTATTTCGCTGTAGCTGGATAGGTTCTGGCGGCATTCATACTCATGCTTTCTGCTCGGATTTTCATTTCGAAAAAGCGTGGGTTCGAGTTCCTCCGAGAAGATGTACGACATGCCTGAAAAAAGGACCAGTCTTCTGGGGCCTTTTTCCATGATCTGGTGAACAGCAGTGCAATCCCCAAAGAGATCCGTCAAACGCAACGGGAAGCATTCGATATTGTGCTTGTGTTGCGGGAAACGCGGGTCAGAATGCATTCCCCGGCATCCCTTCAGCTCATCAAAAAAGCCGTCGACCCAGAATTCATCGTTGTCGAATTCGCCATGAAACAGTTCCCCAGCCTGTCGGTAGAAGAGATGACAATGGCCGCATCCCAGTCTTCCACGACCAGACACATAGAGGATCTCTCCATCTCTGTACTTCGTAATATAGATTCCTTCATGCGCTCTGTTGCAGCCTTCAACATTTTCCAGCTCATCCACAATGGTAGCCACGTCTGCATGCTTCAGCATTTCCGGCATAAACTGTTCCAAGCCGGTCCACAGAGCATATCGATCTCGCTCAATTCTTTTCGAATTAGCGGTCTTGATTGCAAACAACAGCTCCGGCGCATTTTCCTGAGCTGCAAAATCGCCGGCACAAATGACAACCTTGCCAATGTCATCATGGCAAATGTAAGACTTCTTATTATCCTTTTTCGGTTGAACGCTGAGTCGGAATACGAGCATATTTACCTTTTTCATAGTGATATCTCCTTTTTCTTTCGGTTCATGAATTGTACATTTTGTGCAGTGATTTGCCTATCACCCCTAATTTGTCTTTTCTCCTTGTATTATAGAGTAGTAGTTATTAGAGCCCCTCTCCAAGGGCTGTGCT
>ERZ1643246.4589-NODE-4589-length-10772-cov-6.970328_pt1 | contig 10772 bp, 8 predicted proteins | sample MGYA00579265_ERZ1643246 | MGnify/ENA primary metagenome ERZ1643246 (study PRJEB29033, sample SAMEA4952261) | chicken gut metagenome | biome: Broiler Chicken; feature: Gastrointestinal Tract; material: Caecum | place: Ireland | collected 2018 | study: Broiler...
GCCAGCTTCTGGAACTTCGGCACGATCAGGTCATAGCTTCCCTTTCCGTTGCGGAACGGGCGCATCCTGTCATTGACTTCTTTTCTTCCGTCCAGGCTCAGGACCACATTGTCCATCTCTTTGTTGACGAACTCCTGTACCTCGTCGTTTAAGAGCACGCCGTTGGTCGTAAGAGTGAATCTGAAATGTTTGTCGTGGATCTTCTCCTGCTCCCTGCCGTAAGCCACCAGGTCTTTCACGACCTGCCAGTTCATCAGCGGTTCCCCGCCGAAGAAATCCACCTCCAGGTTTCTCCGCTTCCCGGAATTGGCGATCAGGAAGTCCAGCGCCTTCTTGCCCACTTCATAGGACATAAGCGCCCGCCGCCCGTGGTATTCGCCTTCCTCAGCGAAGCAGTATTTACAGGCAAGGTTGCAGTCGTGGGCGATATGCAGGCACAGCGCCTTGACCACGGTCTTTCTCTGCTTTACTTCATCGATATAGTCCTCATACACATCCCGGGTGAACAGCCTTCCCTGTCCGGTCAGCTCTGTGACAGCCTCCAGGATGTCCGTCAGATCCTCTTCTGCATATTCCCGGCCCAGCCGCTCCTTTAAGTACGCGGCCGTCTCCGGGCTTTTAAGCGTCTCCGGCGTGTGGAACTCATTCTGTTCCTCCAGAGCGCCGATCACATCGTATGCCGCCTTGTCCACCACATGCACAGCGCCGCTGTTCACATCGAGGACGATATTATATCCATTGTTCTGATACAGATGTATCACAAATAGTACCTCTCTTTCTACATGCTCCCCTTCATCATATGCCGCTCCCGCCGGACAGCCTTCACGGCATGTGCATCCCCGCGGGACATCTTTGACATGCATAAGGCAGCGGTCACAAAAACCGCTGCCTTTCCCCCTTGTTTTCTTGTGCTTTCCGAAAACTTATTTTCTGTTTTCGCAGGTCTGATTTCCGACTGTACAGGATGTCTTGCATGCTGACTGGCAGGATGTCTGGCACTCTCCGCATCCGCCTTTTTTCACTGTATTATTTAATGTCTGTGTATTTAATGTCTTAATGTGTTTCATGTTCTGTCCTCCTAATATCCTACAACATATTGCTTCGGATATTATATCACAGGTCACGGGGATATGGAAGCCTTTTTTTCACGACACCATCCCGCCCAGCATGCCTCCTCCTGCGCACAGGAGAAAGGCCGTCAGCAGATTCCCGGCCTCCCCCTGGAGAGAGTGGTACACTCCCAGAGAGATCAGGAGAAGGAGCGCAAAATACAGGATCCCTGCCAGCAGTCCCCAGAGGAATCTCTTCACCCCTATGAGCTTTCCGATCACAAATCCTCCCGCAAATGTCGAGATCACATACGTCAGTATGATCCCCGCGTTTACATTTTCTTCGCTCAGCCCCGCCTTGTACAGAAGGACCGTCAGGAGCAGGAGCATGATCCCGGTCACCACATACGCGCATAAAAGCGCTTTCAGCATCCTGACCGCGGCCTGCCCGATCCCGCTCCGGCCTGTAAAGCCTTCCGCCGTTTTTTTCTCCATAAGCTGCACCACCCTCCCGGTCGTATGATCCTCTGATCATTTACTTCATTCATTTCTCTGCTGATAAAGCTTATGTTTGTCCGCGGCGATTTATTCCAGGATCCGCTATGGGTTCAGTACCGGGATCTATTTAAGGCTTCATCCCGGGACTGCCGGCAGCCCCAGCGCCCGTCAGCCCATCTGGCGCCCGAGGAAATCCGCGGCGCTGTACGCCACCCTCTGCTCCACTTCCCCGAATCTCCTCTTTTCGTCTTTGTTCAGCATTGCCACCGCGCCGATCACATCCCCCTCACAGATAATTGGGCAGATCACTTCATCACAGTAATCTTTCATATCCGCAGTGACCTTTATATAAGATATATCCCCGCTCCTTGCCAGGATCTGTGTGCGCTCCTTCATGGCATCCCCCATCTCCTGTCCGATGAACTGGTCCTGGAGTTCCTTTCTCCCGCTTCCCGCCGACGCTACCACCTGGTCTGTGTCCGTGATGCACACTGTGCAGCCCATCGTCTGTGAAAGGCTCTCCGCGTACAGCTTTGCCAGGTTCCCCAACTCTCCGATAGGCGAATATTTTTTCAGGATGATCTCTCCCTCCCGGTCCGTAAAGATCTCCAGCGGATCCCCTTCCCCGATGCGGAGCGTTCTCCTGATCTCCTTCGGAACAACGACACGCCCCAGATCGTCGATCCGCCTTACTATCCCCGTCGCTTTCATATAAAAAACCTCCGTTTTACAGATATCTGCATACTTTACTGTTTTTGTCAGTAAATGTAGTATCTGTAAAACAGAGGTTTTTATTCATCGGCTACTGAGCCATTTCTTTATACTGCTGCGCGATATTGAGCGTATGGTCTCCCATTCTTTCGAAATCTGTGAGGACCTCTGAGAACACGATGCCGCTCTGCGGCTTGCATTTGCCTTTTTTCAAACGCTGGAGCTGTTTCTTGAAATACTTGTCTCTCATATTGTCATTCTTCTGCTCCATCACGACCGCCTGATCCAGGACGCTTCCCACATTGTCCGGGGTGACATCCCTTACATTATCCAGAGCGCTCATACACTGCTTCTTCATCTCTTCCAGTTCTTCCAGCACATTTTCCGAGAACTGCTGGTCCCATTTCTTCATATCATCCGCATATCCCGCGAGATTGACCGCATGGTCGCCGATGCGCTCCAGATTGCTTATGATCACATAGTATCCGTTGATCTGGATGGAATCCGACATGGACTTCTCGCTGGTCATAAGGGATACGATATATTCGGATATGCCTTTGTTGAGAAAGTCAATGTACTCTTCTCTCTCCGCGATCTTCGCCCTGCGCTTCTCATCATAGCTGATCAGGATGCCAAATGCATCGTCGATATTTTTTGCCACCATATCCTGCATACGCCCTACTTCGTCGCGCACCTGGGAGACAGCGACCGCGCTGTGCCCGATGGCATAAGAAGACTCAAACGGTCTTATGTATTTCAGGCGAAGCTCCTCGTCGTCTTCTTTCTTGCTGTCCGGCAGGATATGCGTGGCTGCTTTCGCCATATAATTGCCGAATGGAAGCAGGATCAATGTGGTCACGATGTTAAAGATCGTATGCGCGTTGGCGATCTGCGCCACCGGGTCGCCCGGGGTGATAGACTCGATCAGATGTACATACGGCGTAAACATGCAGACAACAGTAAATATCGTCGTACCTATGATATTGAACATCAGGTGGATCACCGTCGTGCGCCGCGCGTTCACCTTTGTCCCAATGGATGCCAGTACCGCTGTGATGCAGGTTCCGATATTCTGTCCGAAGAGCACATACACTGCGCTTGACAGCGGGATCATCCCTGTCGCAGCCAGTGCCTGCAGGATACCCACTGATGCGGAGGACGACTGGATGATCGCTGTAAACACCGCACCTACCAGGATTCCCAGAAGCGGGTTGCTGAACTGTGTCATCAGATTGATAAATGCCTCAGACTCCTGGAGCGGCTCCATAGCAGCGCCCATCATGTCCATTCCCATGAACAGGACGCCGAGCCCTGCGAAGATGCTGCTGATATGATGCACCTTCTCGCTCTTGACAAACATCATTGCAGCTACGCCGGCGATGGCAAATACCGGAGCGATCGCGCCAATGTCCAGCGCGATGAGCTGACCGGTGATGGTCGTACCGATATTGGCGCCCATGATGACCCATACTGCCTGGTTCAGCGTCATCAATCCTGAATTAACAAAGCCTACGACCATGACCGTGGTCGCGGAAGACGACTGGATCACCGCCGTGATGGCAGCGCCCACGAGTACGCCTTTGAATCGGTTTGATGTCAGTTTCTCAAGAATCGATTTCATCTTGTTGCCGGCGGCAGCTTCCAGGCCGGTGCTCATCATCTGCATTCCGTACAGGAAGAGAGCAAGACCGCCGAGCAAAGAAAGTACGTCTGTAATCCCCATTCCTCTTTCTCCTTTGCATGATCCTCATTTTCAGTATGCTGTTTTCTGATTATGTCCGATAGTTCTGTTCCAAATACGCGTTAACGCGTCATTTCTAAACTACCACGCTGGATTGCTGACTGTCAATTACTATTTAACATTTTCTTTACTGATTCTTTACTTATTTTTCACTGCATTTTAACGTTCTGCAGTTTTGCAGCTCAGAGACAGCGCAGAGGTTCCTGCGGACAGTACCGCACAGTATCCGGAAGTATGCATGATCCGCCATCCCATGCTTTACACGCCCGCTTTATTCTGCTAAAATCTTAAAGTGTGAGGAGTGAAATGAATTATGAGTCTGACAATACCCATCGAGACTTCTGCGCGCCATATCCATATCACGCAGGAGGATTTTGAAACATTATTCGGGCCGGGCACAAAGCCCACATTTGCAAAAGAATTAAGCCAGCCCGGGCAGTATGCATGCAAAGAGCGCCTGACTGTCGTGGGCCCGAAAGGAAGGTTTGAAAAAGTCGTCATACTGGGGCCGTGCCGTAAGGAAACACAGGTAGAGATTTCCGTGACCGATGCAAGGCGCCTGGGCATCAAGAGTGTGATCCGCCAGTCCGGCGACCTGGAAGGCACGCCCGGGTGCACCCTGATCGGGCCGAAAGGGAAGATCGAGCTGTCCAGGGGAGTCATCGTGGCGAAACGCCATATCCATATGAATCCAGTGGATGCCATCCGCGCCCATGTAAAAGACAATGATATCGTATTCGTTATCACAACGAGTTATGAGCGTTCTCTCATCTTTTCTGATGTAGTAGTGAGAGTCAGCCCTTCTTATTCGCTCGCCATGCATGTGGATACGGATGAGGCGAACGCCTTCGCCAATGAAGACAATCCCACCGGGGTCATCCTCAAACTCTTCAACGGGCATACATACAGTTTGCAGAATTGGGCAGAAGAACTTCAGGCGGGGATAGATCGTTAAAAAGTGCAAGGGGTCTGACCCCTGTTCATGGGGGTCAGACCCCTTGCACTTTTTAGTTCTCTTTATAATCTTTCGGCGACATTCCTGTGTACTTTTTAAAAAAATAAGAGAAATATGTGGTATTCTCAAACCCAAGTTTATCCGCGATCTCGTAGATCTTCATATCTGTGTTGGCGAGATAATCTTTTGCCTTTTCAATCTTCTTTTCATTAATATAATTGATGATCGTATTTCCGGTGGACGCTTTGAACACCCTGCTCAGATAGCTCAGGCTCACACCGATATGCCTGGATATCTCCGAGACAGTAAGGTTCTCCTCATAATGTTCATCAATATACTGTCTGCACTCATAGATCAGGCGTGACTTATTGCTCGATGCCACGCTGACATGGTCCGCAGTGCTTCCGATGATGGTACGCATGATCTCATAATATCCATTCAGGTGCCGGCAGCTGTAGATCCGCTTGGAGATGCTGCCCGCACAGGGAACGATGTCATGGATATTCTGGTCATGTTCAGCCAGGAGCTTGCGGCATGCCGCATAGATCCGCAGCCCCGTCTCTACGATCGAGCTCACAGGCCCGCCGCTCTCCTCCTGACATTCGAGGATCGATGCGAACGCGTCAAACGCATCCGCCTTGCTGCCTTTCCGCAGGCTGTGGGTCAGGTTTTCCATTTCTTTTTCGATGCGGACCATGTCTTCGCTCTTCTGCACCATCACGCCCGTATAGAAATTAATCTTGCTCTTTTCATTAAAGAAACTGGCGCCTTCTGCGTATTCCGCTTCCTGATATCTCTTTTTTAATTCCAGTATATCCTCTCCCCGGCCGCTGACACCGATATAGACGTACAGTTTCATGAAATTGTCCATCATCTCAGCGACTTCCGCGCATTTCCCCTGCATCAGTTTCTGATAGTCTTCCGGGATCTCATCCAGGATCACTGCCATCACGTCCCGGCTGATCACCAGGCTGTATACGAGCCGATGTTCAAATACCATGGAGAAGAAATTCTTCAGGCTGCTGTATTCATAATCCCTCTGCTTGTCTTCCCTGGGTCGGAAATGCACTACTGTCACGAAATAACCGCCTTCCAGGCTGATCCCTGCCTGGCGCGCCCGCGCCCTGATCTCCTCCTCCTGGTAAAGAGATCCGTCAAAAACGGACTTAAAGAAATTCTCCCGCAGGGCTTCCTGATTTTCCAGGTCATGCTCCTCTTCCGCCCTGCGCAGCTCTGCCTTTGCCTTTTCCACCGCTGTCACGAGGTCGTCGAAGGCTCCTGTTTTGATCACATAATCCACCACGTCATATTTGATGGCCTGCTGCGCATAGGAAAAATCCGCATAAGCGGTCAGCAGGATCACCCGGCAGGGGAGTTTGTTCTCCCACACATACTTTGCCAGGTCGATCCCGGTCAGGCCGGGCATCTGGATATCCAGGATCAGGATGTCCGGCTTCCCGTTCTGCAGTTCTTCCATTACTTCCTGTCCGTTCGCGGCAAGACGGACCAGACGGCAGTCCATCCCCTCCCAGTCGATCAGCGCCTGCATCGCTTTTCGCACGATCGGCTCATCGTCCGCGATCACCACTTTATATGCCACCACACATCACCTCAATCCTCATTGCTGTAAATTATAACACCATGCGCACCGGAAAGGAAGCACCCTCACTTGTCTTTGTTATTCACCCTTTGTTATTCACTTGTCTTCCAGTGTCAGCTCGATCACATTATCCGGCGTGCTCTCAATACTGAAAGAACAGTAATCCGGTTTCCCGTAGTTCACGAACTCATATCCCGGGAATTCCTTAGCCACCCACGGCGTCATCAGCAGCATCTCGCTTCCGTCGCAGAGCCTGCGCGCCTTTTTTACCCTGCCTTTGACCCCCGGCAGCGCGATGGCGCCCACGCACTCGTCAAGGACATGCGCGTAGAGCTTGTTCCCTTTCTGGGTATAGCGTCCCCACTCCGGCTTTTCGAACTCCGACATGCGGCACCCGTAGATGCTCTCGCTGTTCTCATGCATCCACTCACCTACTTCTTCCAGGATATTTAGCTGCCACTTCGGGATATCCCCCTTTGCTGTGGGTGATACGTTCAGGATCATATTCCCGTTCTTGCTCGTGCACTCCACCAGCTTGCGCACGATCTGCGAGGCGGTCTTCTTATGGATATCCATAGGCGTATATCCCCAGCAGTTATTCATGGTAAAACAAGCCTCCCACGGGACTTCTGTCCCGGACGGAGTCCTCAGACCTTTCATGGGGATGATCATCTCCGGGCATGTGAAATCTCCTGCAGTGACCTTCGGGTCGTCCGTCATGATCGAGCCGTATGACTCCCCGCTTCCCTCCAGCCTGGCGTTCATGATGATATCCGGCTGCAGTTCCCTGACCATCCTGACCAGCTCAGTCCCCCGCCAGTCCTTCGCAAAATGTCCCTTGTAGGAAAAGTCAAACCAGAGGATGTCGATCTTCCCGTAATTCGTGAGCAGTTCTCTTACCTGATTATGTAAATAGTCGAGATATTTATTAAAATCCCTTTTCTTATCTTTATACTTCTCATTATTCCTGTCCGGATGGTACATGTCTCCATACGCCGGATAGTCCGGGTGATGCCAGTCCAGAAGGGAATAATAGAATCCCACCTTAAGCCCTTCTGCCCGGAAGGCATCCACATATTCCCTTACGATATCCCGCCCGAACTTTGTGTTAGTACTCTTATAATCCGTATACTGACTGTCGAACAGACAGAACCCTTCGTGGTGCTTCGTGGTGAGCACCGCATACTTCATCCCCGCATTTTTTGCGGCTTTTGCCCATTTCTTCGGATCATAGTTTACGGGGTTCCACTCCTCAAAGTACTGTTCATAATCCTCAAGGCTCATCTCCTCGTCTGACCTCACCCATGCGTCGCGTCCGGGGATCGCGTACAGCCCCCAGTGGATGAACATCCCGAAGCGGGCATCCATAAACCATTCTGTCCGTTTTTTTCTCTCTTCGATGATTCCCATCTTTCTCTTCCTCCTGCTTTTCTATTCATCTTCTTTCATGCATGTACGTTCTTTTCGCAGCGCTTCCCTGCTTACTCCCAAACTATCCTTTTACCGCGCCCGCTGTCAGCGATTTAACGAATGTCTCGGACAGAAGGCAGAATACGATGATCGTCGGCACGACCGCGACGATGATCGCAGAAAACATACCGTTCAGATTTCTTGAATACGCTGATGTAAACTGTCCCAGCAGCGCCGGTATGGTCATCTTGTCCGGGGATTTCAGCAGCAGCGACGCGAAATAAAACTCATTCCAGTTATTTAAAAAGGACATGATCGCCGCGGTCGCCAGCCCCGGTTTCGCGATCGGCAGGATGATCCTGACAAATGTCCCCACATATCCGCATCCGTCTACCCTTGCCGCCTCTTCCATTTCTTTTGGAATAGACATAAAGTAACTCTGAAGTATAAAATAGGTCACCGCGATCCCCAGCCCGGAGTAGATAAAGATCACTCCGATCCTCGTATCCCGCAGCCCCAAGTCTCCCAGCAGCCGGTAGATTGGGAATGAGATCGAGATCGCGGGAATAAACAGAGTTGTTGAAAACATCAGCGTCACAAGCGCTTTCCCCCGAAACTCCATCCTTGCCACCACATACGCCGCCATTGCCACCACGGTCACACTGATCAGTGTAGACACAAATGTAATGACAATACTGTTAAAGAAATAGGTCTGGATATCCAGTTCCGTAAAGATTGTAATGTAACCGTCAAACACCCATTTTTCCGGCAGGCCCAGCCCGCCCGGTTTTTCCTTAAAGGACGAGATCAGCACCCACAGGATCGGATAAAGGGAAATAAACAGCACGATTGCCATAATTACATAGCGGAAGATCTTCGCTCCAATATTCCCACTTTCCGGCCGCTCTTTCCGTATTTTTCGGGGAGTCTGCCCCCGCCTTATCTCACCACGGCTTACCATCATAACATATCCTCCTTCCTGCGGCGGTGGAAGAACCAGTTGATCATCCCGACAAGGATGATCCCCAGGAGCATCTGGATCACGCCTGCAGCATTTCCTCTCGCAAAGTTCAGCTTCGTGCTCCCGAGCGCTGTCTTGTATACATAGTAGCTCAAACTAAACGTCGCATTGTCCGGACCGCCTCCGCTGATCAGGGCAATCTCATTGTAGAGCAGAAGCCCGTAGTTTGCCGCAATGACGGCAACCGTACCGATCATCGGCTTTAACAGCGGCAGCTTGATCTTCAGGTCGATCTGGAGACCGCTGGCGCCGTCCACCTTCGCCGCCTCGTACAGCGACGGATCGATAGAAAAAATCTGCGTGAGCAGGAGCAGGCAGGACGATCCCCCGAAAAGGATGAAGGAAAACGTAACGCCCCAGAACGCCCAGTTCTCATTTGCCAGCACGCTCACATCGCTTCCCGGAGCGATCATATTGCAGATCTCCGTAATGACTCCCCGGGACGGGCTGTACAGATTTAAGAAGATCAGCCCGATCGCCGCCGTGGAGATGATATTCGGTATTACGAACATATTGCGGGTGAATCTCCATCCCCGTTCTTTCTTCGACAGCACCAGCGCTACGAGCACTGCCCACGGCACCTGGATCACCAGCGTCAGCGCCACCCATTTCAGGGAATTAATGAGCGCCATCTGGAAATTCTTATCCAGTGTGAACATCTTGATATAATTGTCAAACATATGGTCCCAGCCTAAGAACTTCGGCGCCACAAAGTTCTTTGAGTTCCACTCACAGAACGATGTGACAAAAATATTCACCAGCGGGTATGCGTAAATGACTGCGAACAGAAAGACCGCCGGAAGCAGGAACGCAATGATGAATATCGTCCGTTTACTCAGGATTTTCTTTTTTCTTGCCATGTCTCATCCTCTCTTTCACAGAACCGGGGACTATCTGAGACAGTCCCCGGTCTTTCCTTTTTATTACTGCCTTCGACGCTTCTCTCCGGAAGATCCGTCTCCACGCAAGATGTCTGTTTACTCTGCCGCAAGCACCTGGTCAAGCTCGTTTGCCACATCCTCCGGCGTCTTGGATCCGTCTTTGAGACCTGCATACTTATTCTGGATCTCGCCTTCCATATCACCGAATGTATTGCCCCAGCCGAGCACCTGGATATCTGTGCCCTGAAGCAGATTGCACGCCTGGACAAGAAGCTTGCCCTCCGGACTTTCTACTTCAGACTCCACTGAACTGTAATCGATCGTTGTACTCGGCGCCATACCAATTCCATTTTCAACAATCCTTGCCGCGATCTCCGGGCTTGTCATATATTTGATAAACTCAATACAGATGTCTTTCTGCTCATCAGAAAGTTTGTCTGATACAACAAACCCACATCCGCCGGAAAGGAGCCCTGCAGTCTGACCGTCATCTGTCGGGAATACAGCCGGTTTGATATTCTCAATGCCTGCCTCGCAGTCTGCGAAATCACCTGTCGCCCATACGCCGTTAAAGAGCATTGCAGAGTCCCCGCTTATGAAATCTTCTGTGTACTGGTTGTCATCATCCCCGCCAGGTCCGAAATGCGCCGCGTCGATCTTCTGGAGCACATTTGTCTGAAGGAATCCCATTGTCCCGATAAAGGACGGGTCGTTAAAACTCTCTGTGGAACCGCCGTTCGCATAGAATTCTCTGGACGCCTCATCTCTCTGGGAATATCCTGCTGCCAGGATGTTGGTCGGCCAGCCCGCGTTCAGGCTGAACGGTGAGATGCCCGCTGCGACCAGCTGATCCACAGCCTCGTCAAAATCAGCCCAGGATGTCCACTGATCCGGCGTCTTTGCCCC
>ERZ1643246.4591-NODE-4591-length-10769-cov-4.661284_pt1 | contig 10769 bp, 16 predicted proteins | sample MGYA00579265_ERZ1643246 | MGnify/ENA primary metagenome ERZ1643246 (study PRJEB29033, sample SAMEA4952261) | chicken gut metagenome | biome: Broiler Chicken; feature: Gastrointestinal Tract; material: Caecum | place: Ireland | collected 2018 | study: Broiler...
TTGGATACATTTCCATCCCCCTTCATTTATCAAATACTCACAATTTTCAACCCATAATTAAGTTCTTCTGCTTTTTCTAACGCGTGGCTGAAAATTGTGATAAAATCCTCTCCATCACTCGTAACAAAATAATTCGATAAATTTGTTATGTCACTACTGATATCTGTTCCCCATGGCGGTTGAGCAGATAGATTTTCTATATCCCATATTACTTTATCTGGAGACAGCTTTGCTAATCCTTGTTTTATCTGTTCTAATTCATTTATTGCTTCAGAAATATGGTTACTACTTAATTCTCCCTGGTATAATTCATTCATAATAACCGGGAATTTACTTCCCCATTTTTGATTTTCCAGATTATATGCGACTGTCGAAAAAAATGAAAACAGAAAATCACCGCTTCCTATTTGGTACCAATAATACTTTACTTTAAATCCAACCATAATACTTCCTCACAACATATCTGAGATATTCCGGTCCGCTAACTTCCGATTTGTTGTTCTCTCTGATTTTCTTGAAAATCAACTCTTTTTAAATTCCATTTTCCCGTTTTGCAACTGAGGATTTCAAAACACAATAACTTTGGAGCCGCTTTATACGCGCCATAAAACCGGCAATCGTTTTAATATGAATTGACTTTTTCACTCATATAATCCGTCTCCTATGATCTGAACTACCCTTCTACCCATTTCAAATACGGAATAAGTTTCTCTCCTGAATTTGCTAATAGTATCTGAGCATTATCAGACTCATATATTTCAGTTCCAACAGGCAGAACTGTAGCGTCCCAATTATTAAAATCACTTGTTATCCCGGACTCACTTATTTCCCCTATCCTATCGCCTTTATCAAAAGTCTCATTTTTTACCCAGTCTACATCCGCCGCATTTATATAGACAATATCTTCATAAATAAACATATCTACGTTATTATCATCTGAATATACTTGTTCAGGAGTTGGATTGGACGTTGCTTTTGCTGCATTACATCCTGTAATTCCAATCATGATAATAAATATAATACTTCCTGAAATGCTTATAATTCTCTTTCTCATTCCCGACTCACCTTCTTTTTGGTTACGGCAGTATTTTTGATCAGTCATTTCTTTTTAATATTCGATTTTTAAAGTCATACCCGGTAATGCAATTCCTTTGCTTCGAGTGATAGCATGCCTGTCTTCAGCGGAAAAGCCAATCGTTTCCCCATCATTAAGTACAATATCGTTCTCTAACACATAATCCGCCAGATTGAGCAGGAAATCCCGCACATCAGAAGGCTTTGCATCTGCATCCAGCACTTCCATTTCATCTTTTCCAAAGGCGCTCATTCCATAAGTATAACAACAGATGCTGCCTTCTCTCTGCCACAGGCCGAACCAGATCCAATTTAGAATCGGCAAGCCATTTTTCTTCATCATCTGGGCGCAGCCTTCATAAAACCGAGGTTCAAATACTGTTCCACTGCTATATATCCCCAGTACACCTTTTTGGCTGCAACAACTGGAAAGCAGCTTCACAAACAATATGCCTTGCTCAAATACGTCTGGCTCTGTCCCCATTATGGCCACAATGAGATGTGCCCTATGATTGTGAGCAGCTTCTACTGCTCCTGACCAAAGATAATTACTTCTGGCATTTTCTTCTGCCTCATTACCCGGAACAGGAACAGACATCAAACCAACGGTGGCGATCATTTTCCCCACTTGAAACACCAGTGTATCATCCTGTTGTTTGCTGCCTTCCACAACGCAAATGTCCCATTGGGTCTGTAAGTCTTTGATCAGTTTTTGCTTATCCCAATTTGCATCAGACAGGAGAACGAAACCGACAAATCTGTTCTTATTGCCTTGTGCAGTATCTGTCTGCTCTTTTTTCTTTTTAAATAATCCCATATGTAGTCCCCCTTTTCATATTTATCTTTGAATCAGTCCCACACGATTTCCCAACAATTATAATTATCGGGAATTGGCGGTATGCAGGAGTAATATATGTAGGGATTTGATTCAATTACACCGTCAGAACACAGCCATTCACAATTCACTGCTTTCTCCAGTTCTTCCGGCTTCATTCCCGTGCATATCACGATCGAATCCCCTGCAAGATCCAATACTTCTGTTCCGTTTTCCTCTCTGATTTCCGTATCATCATGCAATGCCACACGAACCCATGCAACATTTGGCATCAATTCGATCCTTCGCAGCATGTCCCTCATTTCAGCAAGGGATGGGCGCCCATATCCCCATTGATTCGGCGCAATGGAATCTTCCTCCGAGTTTCCGTCAAAAAATTCATCCAGTGTCAATAGCGGAAGATGTTCTTTATCTTCTTCCAGTCTCCGTTTAAATACATCCAGTTCTATCATAGCTGCAGGTTCCCTCCCAACTTAAATCCTAACTGATCTTAGTCGCCATTCCGGTTTCAATGAGCAGATTTTACTAAATAAATCTTCTATGCGGCAATGTGTTCAAATTCCATTTCTGTTTCTCGTGATACACATTTTTTCTTAATTCATCTACACTCAACACCCGGTCTTTTTCTTCTTTAATCCATTTATCCTGGTCAGATTTTGTGGTGATTATTTTCCCCTGGCCTAATATTTGTTTTGAATATTTTTCAATTTCTTCGACTTTTCCTTCATTCATCCAGCTTTCTAAATAAAACAGTATCCGGAGTATCGAAAGCTGCTCAACACCATATGCTCTTTTACAGTATAATTTAAGATTATCAACAAATTCTTTATAATTTATATCTCCTTCCACAGGGATCAGAGAATTATTTTTTAACTCTGCCATTATCTTAGTTACTCTGTCTTCTCTGCTGACAGATGAGATAATACATGTACTTTTCGTTAGGGAAAAGTCAAAGGTAATATCTTCCCGTCTTCTTGCCAAATTATGAAGAAAAATTCGAGGATAATATCTGCTTTTATCCGATCTGATTTCTAAGCATAAACCGATTAATAATGGATCGATAATTCTCATAAGCCACATCGGCTTATAAACTGCCATTTCATCAAAATATTTATTCCATTTATCAGTTATTATCTTTTGATCAGCCTTTGTTATTTTAGGAAAACTCATGTATTTACCTCCGCTGATTCAGATGTTGTTTAACCCAGCTTCTCCTCACAAAACTCCCGTATTGCATTATTGATGAAAATTTCTCCGTTTTTAAAGACTCCGTCCCCCTGATCCTTTAAACAGTTTAGCGCTTCAGGATATTTGTGATCATGAACATATGTCAGAGCTTCTCTTAACTCACTGTGATACCGTTTTGATTTTATGTTTCGTATAAAATCATCAACCGCTGACGTTTGAACGGAATGATAAAAATGATCCAGATAGTCGCCCACACATTTTTCCAGTTCCCAGACATCCCAGTCCTTCAGTTCCTGACTGCATGCAAAGATCTCAGATCCTGTCACAGTAAATGCGCCGACTGCACGCAGGCTGAGAGGTTCCTTTTTATTGTCTTCCATTTTTAAAAAATCCCACAACAGATCATCAAGCCACAGCGGCTTTACCGTTTCTCTGGAAGTACAGAAGCAATGACCGTCCGCTGTTACATTCACAGTTATGAGAAGATCAAAAAATAAGTCTTTTTTGCTATACCAGATCATAAAATCTTTCTTCTTAAACGGGTAAGCTTTTATTTTCTCCCTCAGAATCTTGGGTAACGCTTTATTCAGCTCTCTTAATTTTCTCTGCTCTTCCCGGGTCATCCTGATCCCTCCGTAATAAATCTCAATCCGACGGCAGCCAGTTTAGTTCATCGTATCGCAAATATTGTCGAAACTAGATAACAGACTTCCTGCTGTAATCCGTAACGTCGCTGCCGATCTTTTCATACAATGTTTTTACATCTGTCTGCTTATTTCTAACAGCCAGCAGCTCCGCATCTGTCGCCCCTACAAATTCCACAAAATCGACTTTCCCGTTTTTGGTATTTATCGATCCCAGATCATGATCCGGTACTGTTATAAATCCTGTTATTGCGGACTGCATTTTCGTATCGATTCCCTGCGTCTGCCCGGTATATAAGAACTCATAAGGGCGGAAGATTTCACCTTTTGTAAATGTGATTCTGGCAATCGCCTGTAAAATCCCGCAAATGCATCTTATTTCCGCTTCTTCATCTTCATAATCATCTTTTTTCAACTTGAATGTAAATTCCATCCCATAACCGCTGACATCTTTATTATCCGTCTCTTTTTCATATATCTCTGATAATCCATATGTAACGAAATGCCAGCAGTCTCCGCCGTCATATATGCTGATCCCGGCAAGAGGATCATTTCCCCCTAATTTCCAGCTTACTAAAGTCCCATAATGTTTTGGTTCTTTTTGATCCGGATAGATTTTTTCGCATGCGTCTGTGATCGCATCCCAGCCGACCGCTTTCACTTCTTCTTTATTCTTATCTTCTTTATTTTTCTCCTCTTTATCTGTCGAATAATCCCATAATTGTTCGCTCTCCTCCTGATTTTTTCTGCAGCGTTCCGCGCCTCTTTCCTTATCCCTTTCATCTGTAAACTGCTCCAATACCCCGACCAAAAATGGGATAAGCTCTCTTTCTTTTGAAGACATCCGCATCAGATCATTGATACTGTTTATTGAATATCCTCTCTGCCGGAGTCCGGCTATTATCCGGGCTTTGTTTTCTTCTCTCGTTTTCCTACCCATTTACAACTAGCCATTCTTTGTTTCAGCCTGCACGATCCAACATTCTCAGAAAATCGCCGAAAGTGTCCGCGATCCGGTACATATTATTTTCATCATCTGATACCTCATAGGTATAAGAGTGATCCCAATAGTAAATACCCTTGTTCTCCCCGCCGCAGGCCATAACAATAAACCCGTTTTGTATAGAATCTCCGATCAGTACACTCCCAGGAAACAAATCCTCTGCAAACATGTCGGTATAAAATACCGCATCAGCATTTTTATTGTCCAGACCTATTCCATATAAAACATCGACCACAATCTCATCATTCAGCTCTTCCACAAAAAAACTCATACTATAATCCACATTTGTTCCACCGTTTGTCTGTAGAAGAAAATCTCTGTAATCGTCCGGCAATTCAATCCCCATCTGCTGTTCCGCTTGTTTCATTCTCTCATTGTCGGCTGTTCCGAAAGATCTTATGTCCATTTTCCATCCCTCCACAACTCAATTGAATTTCCTTTTTACATTGACGCACTTCTCTCACAGATAAGGGTTCTCCTCTTCCAGGACCCATGGAATTGCTGCTTCAATTTCCATCTGCAGAACAGGCCGCGGAAATCCTTTTTCGACCAGAGCGCATTCCTCCTGAAATGAAACCCGGAAATCATCAGAAATTTCATAGGTGTTTGCCTTCTGCCACACAAATGTTTTTGAATCGGAGGTTTCCTGTGTTTCCACCCATGCGCTCTTTCCCTCCGACATGGTACCGCACAGATGACAGAAGCCGCCATACAGAAGCGTACCATCTGGATTAGCTCTATTGACATATATTTCTGTTATTTTCTTCATATCGATTCCCAGAGAATGAAAGAAACAGAAAACCTCATCCGGCATATAGTCTACGGCCTTTTCAAAGTTTCTGCATCCTGCGCAGCCACATCCGTCTGTCACATATTTCATCTTTTTGTAAAATTTCCGGGTTTTCTCCGGGTCTGTCTGGAGCTGGAATTTTCCTAATCGGATATACATTTTCCCTTTCCTCTCTTATTTCATCGACGTTCTTCTCATTCAGAAATGTTCAGTAACAGCAACACATTCCGGATAATTTAATTTTGCGATCAACTTTTTTGCCTTTGCATATTTAACATCCTTTACGATGACATACGGCAAATTCTCAATATTCTTCCTAAATGCGCTCATCGGTATTTTCAGAGAAAATACCTTTCGTATTTCAACCTGAAATTTTATCCTGTCATCCGGAACAGCAATTATCATAATATCAACTTCGTCAGATAAGCTATCATTCTCGCTTCGCATCACACAGCCATTTTCTACCCATTTGCTGAAACAGAACCATTCATCCGGTTCCGCCGTTGCTATTGCTCCTGCATCAATGAAGCCACACATTACTGCACTTTTATCAGCTTTTATAATAAGTTCCCTGTCTCCATTGTCATTTCCAATACTCAAATAACCCGGAGCATTTTTTGATACTTGATTATTGATGTAAGCCTCAACAACATCCTCCGTTCCATACACCACGCATAAATCAAATACCATTCCGTTTGTATTTAATAAAAAACGTCTGTAAACCTCAGGAATTTCTAAGCCAAGCTGTTTTTCTATCTTCTTTATCTCTTCCTCACTTGCGGGAGGATTTTTTTCAAAAATACAATTCTTAAAACTCATGTCACAGCCTCACTGGTAGATCAGAATAGTGCTCAAGATATTTTTCTTAATAAAGTGACTCCTGCATCTTGAGCAAACACAAAATATCTGCCATCATAACTAAAACCGCAAGTATAAAATCCATAGTTACGAAAAATAACGTTCTTATTTCCTCCTCAATATCCTTGTTTTGAACGATGTCATTTAAAATCTCAATGTATCTCTGTTGATTTTCTTCTCCGTTTTTCACCCTGTTCAGCATCCAGACAGTATGCATGGCAGGACGTCGTTTGACAGAATCGATCAGTAATTGTTCACATCCCTTCTTATAAAAAGTTTCGACAAAATGTACGATTGAACCAGGCATACCAAAATCAGAGAGAGGATGCCGCTCTATAAATTGTAACAGCGGTTCTACTGCTGCAAGACCAATGCCGCTCTCTTCAATTTCCTGCACGCAATCATCCATAACTTCAACAAAACCATCCGTATCTATTTCGTTTTCCATTTTTTCAATTATCTTATTTAGATTTTTCATAGCTATTTTATTTCTCTCACCGTCCTTTTATCCTCATACGCTTATTTTCTTGTGAACCTATACTTACCTTTTCCATGCCCGGATACCGACTCTATAATTTCTGCTTTTGCCAATTTTGACAACAGTTTGGAAACACTTGAATTCTGAAGTCCAAGAAGCTCAACAACTGCACTCCTTCCAAAAATCACATCATAACCAAACTTTTCAAACATTCTATAAATATGATCAACCGTCTTTCCTGAAAAATCCGCTGCTTTATCTGAAAGTATATTTTCAATATCTACTTTCGAACTTTGAATGTCTACTTTTTGTTTCCCAATGTCTACTTTTCTACTTTTCCAAAGTCCACTTATATGCAAATATCGATTATGCAATTCATTCTTTTCATTCAGAAGCAGATTTCTCAAAAATACTTCAAGATACTCTGTAGTTTCATGAATACCTTTTTGTAGGTTTGTGTAGTTTGCACGAACCAATGCATTTCTGAAATACCATGCATTCTCAGCAAAAATATCGTTGGTCGCAGAGAATCCAAGAGTTTTTAAATATTTAATAAAAAATACCGCCGTTGTTCGCGTGTTGCCCTCCTCAAAAATGTGGATCTGCCATAGTCTTGAAATAAATACAGCGAGATGATGAATAATATCATTCATTGAAAGTCCTTTATAACTGAAGTCCCTCTCCTGGGAAAAATCATATTCAAGAGTAGCTCTCAACTCAGAAGCACTTCCATATAATACAGTTTCCCCATCTAAAACCCACTCTTTCTTTGTAATATTATAATCTCTTATCTTTCCGGCATGTCTATATATACCCTGAAATAGTCTGCGATGAATAGAAATATATTCATTCGGTGAAAAGGAAAATGCTGCTTCTGATAATATTTCTGCAATTCGCGCTGATACTTTGTCGGCTTCTTCCATACGCTCATTCTCTGGATCCTCAGGCTTTTCCTCATAATAGTTTTCAATAAGATTTTTAGCTTCTTCCAGTGTAATTTTCCCTTCGATGTTTCGAATCGCAGTATCGATTAAATATTCAGATGTTTTTAATCCATCCACCGCCTGTAATCCGATTGCCGTACTCCAGGCATACCCTCTGCTGACTTTATCAGGTTCTCCCTCTCTCAAATATTCTTTGAAAGGATCTCTGTCCATTTCGCCACCTCATTTCTTACCTGTTCTCTCCAAAAATCTGCCTGCCAGTTTATATACCTGCTTTATTTCTTTTGACGACAAATCCCAGGAATTCAGTTCGTTTGAGATCAGTTCCGGATATTTTTTGCTGATATCTCTCAGCGCGTTTCCTATTGATTTTCGTACATACTCGCTCTTGTCCTCTTTACAGGACGATAATAACTGCACTGCAATATGCGGATTTTCCTTAAAATAGGGGCGGCTTGTCCATATCCTCAGGCCTTCCGATACAGCCCTTCTCACATTCGCGCAATCACTTTCCAGCCATTCCCTGATAACCGGCATCGCATTTTCATACCCGATCATTTTACAATAATTATCAAATGCCATTGCCAGAACTTCCTGCACCTTCCAGCTCTCATGCCGGCTCACGGTATCTTTCAGAAATAATAAAGCGTCAGGATTTTTGCAGGCTGCATATCCTGCTAAAAGGACTCCGACTTCCTGGATCTGAAAATTCTCTGACTGGTATAATTCCAGCCCCATAGAAAAAGAGTCATCAGCCGAATGCGCTTTAAAATAACTTTCTGCCTCTTTTTTCACAATCTTTAAACTGTCTTTTTCGGGTATTGTCTGCTCCAAATGTTTCTTGAAATTCTCCATCTCTCTGCCTCACAACTCAGGATTTCTGTATATATTCATTTTACAAAAGCCAGTTAAAAGGATTTAACAGTTCGAAAAAGAAATGCAAAAAAGTATCCCTGAATTTTTCCTTCACATATGCTTTTCCTTTTCTTATACTAAAAAGCGCCCGTATAAAAGAGATCACTGCGATCACCGGAATATATGTGATCAGCACACAGGCTATGATCAAGATCAGCTTCATGTCCTCAATCCTCTATGATATAAGTCCTATTGTCGCTTAAGTCTGCTATATTCATATCTCCTCCAGATAAATTATCCGTACTTATAAATCCCGCAAAACGTCTGTCACTCTATGATCTTATATCCTGCGTCGCTCAGAACTTGGATCGCCATCTCATAATTTTCTTTTTTCGTCAGTATGTAATCTGTATTAAATGTCGAAACCGCGAAAATTCCAATCTTATTTTCCGCCAGGATTCCTGAAATTTCAGATAATATCCCGATCCATGAGAAATCCAGGATTCCCTGAATACGAAAGGCTTTCCAGCCGTCATCCCGTTCCGTTACGTTGGAGGGCACTTTATCCTCCGGACAGGCCAGCGAATTTTCTTCATCGGTTTTCCCTGTGAAGCAGAATTCTGTATCCAGATCTACAAGGGAATAATCTTTCACCTTGCATACCGAAAAATCACAGGCAATCTTCTTAATTTCCAACCCGTTCACCTCACAGTTTTATAGTTCTTTCCATTTTGTTTATTGTCCCCGCCCGCTGACGCGGCGGTCAGTATCCATCCGGAACTTTGTTTCCCGCTGTCAGCTTAATCAAACGGCAGATCGTCCTCATCCATCTCCCAGTTCATATCCCCAAATTCCAGCCCTTCACCGTCCAATCCCATAAAATACCTCTCCAGCGCTTTGTCATATTCCTCAAGGGCATCGTCCATTTTCTTCTCCATCTTTTTATTTCCATTCGCCTTATAAAGCTGGAGTGCCGCCGTGAAGATCACATCGTTCTCCTCTGAGCAGATCGTATCCTCCTCTATGTGCTGTCTCACTATTTCTTCCGCACCCTCATAGTCTTTCATCCTGAGCAGTGAATAAATCAGAGCGGCTGCCGCCAGCGGGTTATCCTTTTCCTGCGTTTCCCAGTCCTCACAATATTTCCGAGCCTCTTCCACTCTGCCCTGGTTCCCCAGCGCAGACGCCAGCATAAAGCGAATATCCGAAGGGTATTCTTCCTTCCACTCAAAGATCTTCAAAAGTTTCCGGCAGACCGTTTCAAGCCGGGAATACATCTCCCTCATATCGAGTTCGTCCAGATAATCCTCCAGCCAGCCCTGCACATCATGCCGATAATCCGTCTCATCGTCCAGAAGATCCAGTTCCCTTCCGAAATCCGGATTGCTCTCCCGCTCATTTTCAATAATCTGGATCAGAACATCAAAGCAGTCGTTCCAGTCGTTTATATCCGTTCCTCCGCCAGCCATCCCCAGATAACATTTCTCCATAAAATGATCATATTTTTCCAGTGTCAGTTCATTAGAATCCTCCCTTATTTCAAATAATTTGTTTACTGTTTCTATCTCACATATACGCTTTTATCTCCTGCTTAAACGCCCGGTGCCTCGGAAATTCCGCCAGATATTTGCTCACACGTTCCTCCTTGCCGTTCCTCTTTCCCATGGATTCTTCAACCTCGCCCAGCGCCGCTCCCAGTCTGGCGGCTTTACAATAGCTGCCGCGATGACCGCCGCCCACGATCGCTTCCACCCGTGCGTCGATTGTTTTCGTCAGATATGCAAGGATCTCCTTCTTTACATCTTCCGGTATCACGGTCTGCTTTTTCCATTGAAGAAATCTTTCCGCAAATTCCGGTTCATCATACTCTTTCTCATATCCGATAAAGTACCTTATATCAGAAAGCATTGTCTGTATCGCTCTGCCTTCAAAGTCATTTTCACACAGAACTGCCAGAAGCATAGGAACTCCTTCTGAGATAAATTTTCCCGTCCATCCCAGAGCGTTTTTTGTTTTACGGCATTCCTGCCATATCGTCTGGCAGTCGCCGTCAAGAAATCTTATGCCCAGCCTGTCCTGTTCCGTCTGCCAGTATACATC
>ERZ1643246.4593-NODE-4593-length-10767-cov-3.715086_pt1 | contig 10767 bp, 4 predicted proteins | sample MGYA00579265_ERZ1643246 | MGnify/ENA primary metagenome ERZ1643246 (study PRJEB29033, sample SAMEA4952261) | chicken gut metagenome | biome: Broiler Chicken; feature: Gastrointestinal Tract; material: Caecum | place: Ireland | collected 2018 | study: Broiler...
ACTTCCCTTTGCCATAGCTCCTATTTTTATTATTTTTCCGTCAATCTCTACTTCCACTGCCACTTCTTTAGAATAAGTATCTGTTGTCATAATGGCTTCCGCCGCCAAATGTCCCTTTTCTAATGTATTGTCCAAAGAAGGAAACAATGTATGGATTCCTTTTTTTACGGTTTCAATAGGAAATACTGCACCAATGACTCCTGTAGAAGCTGTCAAAATCTGTTCTTGTCCTACTTTCAGACATTGAGCAAGTGTTTCAGCCATTTCCTGATTTGCCTTTTCCCCTTGTGAACCTGTACAAGCATTCGCATTACCACTATTAATGACAATTCCTTTTATAGTATTTTTTTGCTCCATAATTTTCATATTACGCAATACAGAAGTTGCCTTCACTACATTTGTTGTAAATGCACCTGCTGCTACTGCCGGCACATCACTGACTAATATCGCCATATCTTTGATACCATCTTTGATGCCTACCGCCCCCCCTGTTGCTTGGTATCCTTTTGGCGCTGTTACGCCCCCTACAATTTGTTTTATCATAATATTCTCCTCCCATTTATGTTTTCAAACGATATTCTCCATTGATTCTAATATATTCATGCCCCAAATCGCATCCCCATGCCATGGCTTCCTCCAAGCCATCTTGTAATACAATATTTATTATAATATCTCTCTGAGCTAATATCTCCAATGCTTTATTTTCATCAAAAGTAATTGGCTGCCCTTGTGACATCAAATGTATGCTGCCTCTTTCATTGGCAAAAGAGATTGCAACACCTTCCGGATTAAAAAATCCACCTGAACCACCCATTGCCGCCAAAATCCGCCCCCAATTAGCGTCCTCTCCATACATAGCTGTTTTAACCAAATTATCGTTCACAACAGCTTTTGCCAATATTGTGGCATCTTCTTTTGTTTTGGCTCCTGTTACCACAGTAGCCATCATTTTGCTGGCGCCTTCTCCATCTTGTACAACTTGTATTGCCAACTTTTTATTGATATATAATACTGCTTCCAAAAATTGTTGATATTCTTGGCTGTCTTCTGTCAATACTTCATTTTCCGCCATACCATTTGCTAAAAACAATGCCATATCATTTGTACTGACAGAACCATCTACGGAAATCATGTTGTATGTCACTTTCACTGCTTCTGATAAAGCTTTTTGCAGTAACTGCTGAGAAATTACAGCATCTGTTGTCAAAAAAGCTAGTACCGTTGCCATATTGGGGTGCACCATACCGCTTCCCTTTGCCATAGCTCCTATTGTAACAACTTTTCCGCCAATATCCAATTCTACTGCCATCTCTTTTAAAAAAGTATCTGTTGTAATAATGCCTTCTGCCGCATTTTTTGCACTTTCTCTGCTAGCATTTATATTGGGTGTAATGCTTCGTATTCCTTTTTCAATGGTTTTCATAGGCATTTTTTTTCCTATAATGCCTGTTGCAGCCGTCAAAATTTCTTGTTGTTTCACATGAAGCATTTGTGCATATATTTCCGCCATTTTTTCATTATCTAAAAGCCCTTGTCTGCCTGTACAAGCATTGGCATTTCCACTTATGGTTACAATACCTTTTATTTTATTACCCGCTTTTATCATTTTTTCATTTCGTATCACAGGAGCGGCTCTCACAATATTTTGTGTAAACATACCTGCGGCTATGCTGGGCTTTTCACTATATAAAAGAGATAAATCTTTTTTTACTTTTTTGATTCCAATATGAGCTCCTGCAGCTAAAAATCCCTTTGGGGCTGTAATACCGCCTTCTATTATACGCATCTCTTACCTCCTTTTATTATCCCGGAAATATGGGGGGATGACAAAGTCCTGTACTCTCCTCCAGACCAAATATAATATTCATATTTTGCACTGCCTGCCCTGCCGCTCCTTTTACTAAGTTATCAATGGCGCCAATGACAATAATCCTATTTGTTCTTTCATCTACCATAAAACCAATGTCTAAAAAATTAGACCCTTTTACCCATCTTGTTTCCGGAAAAACGCCTTCTTTTGTAATTCTTACAAAATATTCTTCTCCAAACCATTTTTCATAAGCATCTCTAACTTTTTTTTCCGTCACGCCTTCTTTTACGGTAGCATAGCAGGTCGCTAAAATACCTCTGTTCATTGGCGTCAAATGAGGCGTAAAAGAAAGGGTTATTTTTTGTTTGGATACATAAGAAAGCTGTTCTTCAATTTCAGGAGTATGTCTGTGAGAAGCCACTTTATACGCCTTTATGCTCTCATTTGCCTCACAGTATAAACTGCCTGTTACAAGCCCTCTTCCGGCTCCACTGACGCCCGATTTTGCATCAATAATAATACTGTTTTTTTCTGCCAATCCTTCTGCCAAAAGAGGAGTCAAAGATAATATACTGCAAGTTGTATAACAACCGGGATTTGCAATCAGCCTAGCGTTTTTAATTTTTTCTCTGTTCAATTCACAAAGCCCATAAACAGCTTCTTTCAATAGCTCCTTTCCCCCATGTTTCAAACCATACCACTTTTCATAATCATCTGCATTTTGCAGCCTAAAATCTGCTCCAAAATCTATAATCACTGTTTTTTTCAATATTTCTTTTGTAATTTTTTTTGCCGCCACACCGTGAGGTAAAGCCAAAAACACTACATCGCACTGCTCCGCCATTTTTTCAATATCTTCTTCCTCACAAACTAATGAATTGATTTCTCTGTAATTTTCATATACATCACAAAAATGCTTTCCAATATATCTTTGAGAAGTCACTGTTTTTAACTCTACTTCTGGGTGCTGCATCAAAAGCCTTACCAATTCGTTTCCTGCATATCCTGTTGCGCCAATTACACCTGCTTGAATCATATTCATTCCCCCTATTTTTCATGTTATAATTATACATACTTTATTTATATTATGCAAGAATAAAATTAACAATCACAGAATTGCTTTTTCTATCTATTCTACTCTAAAAACACATACCTTCTATATATAAAATATGAATAAATATAATAATAAAATATTAATTTCTTTTCTGTAAATTTTTTTTTACTGGCATTAAAAATAAAAAATGCAAGATTTTTTCTATAAAATTAGTTAATTTTTAAAATAGATACTATTTTTTAGTATTTTGTTTTGTTAGCCATTTAAAATATATATTTTTTATTCTATGCTCTTTTTTTGAAATACCTTTTTGAATAAAATAAGTTTTATACTGCATAAAATATCTTTTTTACAATTTCAAAATTTTGATTATCTAACAAAAACCCCCTCACAGCATTACTGCCGCAAGGGGGAATTTTTTATTTCGAGATGATTACGTTAATAGAACGCAGCCACTCTTCTCCGGACGATGTATAGACAGTAGCAGTTACTGTTACAACACCTGAGTTTTGGGCTCTCAATTTATTACCATCTACAATTTTTGAATTTGTATTATTATCATCTGTTACTTCCCATTCCACATCAGTATATTCTTTTCCTGTTGTTTTAGAGATTGCTCTTAATGGGATGTTTGTGCCTTTTTTGCACTGTCCCACAGCCTCAATTTGAATATCCGTGTTTGGCGTATTGTTTGGCACATGGGCAGCATAACCATTTTCATTCTTACCAGAATCATTTGGTTGTGCAGAACTTACACTAGAAGTGCCTACTTCTGTTGTTCCCACAGATATCACTTGTTTTTTGCTTGCTTGGGTCATATTTGCACCTGTATTTACATGATTTTGTGAATTGTCAGGAATCACAGGCATACCAGATCCTGTATTTGTATAGCTTGGCGTATTAGTTACAGATGTTGTATTTGTAGTACTTTGTAGTGTTTGTGTTGGCGCAGAAATGGAAATGGTCAATTCTTTTGTAAAATCTGCATTATCTCCGCTTTCTGCTTTACCATTTTTGACAGTTGCCACCAATGTAAGCGTTCCGGATGTATTCGGATTGATGGATAGTGTATTTTTTTCTTTATCCAATGTTGCAATATTTGGAACAATAACAATGTTGTCTGTCACACCGGGTACTGTTTGAGTGCCCTCTTTCAATGACCATACAATTTCTTTGTTTGTAGCACTTTCCGGCACAACCCTTGCACCTGTTCGCACTGTAGCACCGCCTTGTATTGCTGTTGTACTATCCTCTAGATTCAGTACAACGCTTTCATCACTTTTGCTGACAGTAACATACTCTGTAGCCGGTGCAATTGGCGCTTGTAATCCTGTAATACTGTCAAATGAAATATCTGTTACAGCTGCAAAATTACTAGTATCTGCTGACTGTTGCTGTGCCATGCTGTTACTTGGCAATGCATTGATAACAGTCGGTAATGATGTACTAGTGGAAATAGGGGCGGCCTCAACTGTAATAACTAATGTTGCTTTATAAGACACACCTTGACTTTGCCCATTTTCTACTTCTGCATTTAATGTTATAGTACCAGCTTTTGTACCTTGGTTAATTATTAATAAGCCGCTAGAAACATTATTAATATCTATTGTACTATCTAAATCTGAATCATGTTTATCATGGGTCCATTTTATACTTTGTGATGTTGCGTTATTTGGCAGCACCTTTGCATTAGATAAAAGAATTCTTACATCAGAATCAGCTTTTCCCATAACTTTTGCAGTATACGTTGTACTTGCTCCAGAGGCAGGAGTAACATCAGATAAATCAGCTACGCTTGAAAAATCAATTCCGGTTACAGGCACTGTCTGGTCGCCAAGATTTACTTTTGCAGAAACAACAGAACTTTTTGCAGGTGTACCATCACTTATACCATTTGGAAGCACTGCCCAAAAATACAATGTTTCTGATTCCTCTAAATCTTCTGGTTTAAATCCAGTTGTTGCATTAGCCAATGTCTTTCCAGTTCCACTTGCAGTGATATCATACCTCCATGTAGGAGTTTGTGTTATTGAATCATATCCAAAATAGGAGGCTGTTTCTGGTTCAATAGCGCCTAATTTTAATTTAATTTCAGTGTCCTTTCTTAATTCTGCTTCTGAAGAAACAGGAAGTCCACTATCATCTAATATTTCAATCATTACACTTTCAATAGGAACAAACTCTGTATTGATAACAAATTCTGTTTTAATTTCATCTTGTACTTCTCCTACCAATGTAAAACTGTTATTCTGTCCTTTTACAGTGAGTGTATTGCCGTTTAATTCCGCTACTTTTGTATCTAGCGGTTGGTCTTTCACACTCCATGTAATTGCTTTTCCGGTTCCTGTTGCCTGCGTAGGCAATGTTACTTTGTCAAACCCTTTAATGGTATAGGGGTTTGAACCTGCAATGACTTGCCCGCCATCTGTTTGCGATGGGAATGCTATTTGGGAAGGAATTCCCTTACAAGTCACTGTTACAGGATCAGAATATATCACATTACCGTTATTTTGTGGTACAACCGCTCTGAATTCCCATACTTTTTCTACATTATATTTATCTGTATCAAGATCGCTAGCCTGCACAGTATATGTGCTTTCCCATCTTTGCTCATCTTCATTCCATGTCGGAGTTGTCATTACGCCCGGACTTGGAGTTACATCTTGCCAGCCTGCATTAGCCTCCTGTCCTTGTTGATACGCTCTTTTTTGCCAGCCTGTTACATCTACATAAGGAGAACTTCCTGTTGCTACAGCATACAGTATAAATGTATTTCCTTTGTCTGTATTAACGCCTACATCAGCAGTAGAACCTGCTGTCACTTCTACAGCCGCCAAATCAACCGTTACTTTTGCATCATATTGCGCATCTGTTGTAAAGTCCTGCGTACCTTCTGCTTTTCCATTTTTTACATAAGCCTTCAGCAAAATTTCTCCGGGTACGCCTTTTGTCTGCAATATTGTTTTTTTGCCGTCTGTATCTTCTATAATCGTTCCCAAGTCTGTTTCATCTTTTAATGCATTACTATCACCAGCGTCTACAATTTTCCATTCTACATCTCTGTTTGTAGCATTGGCAGGGGATACAAATATGCCCGCTGAATCCAATTCTACTTCATTAAATATTGTATTTAATTCCAATGTATTAATACCTGTTATATTTGCAAATTCATAAGGTTTAGGCTGTTCAGGAAGCAATATTTCCGTCACGGCAATAAATTGTCCTCCTGTAAAATCAATTTGAAAATCTTTTACATAATTCTGCCCCTTGCCCAAACCATTGGGAACTGTAGCCGTTACAACCACATAGCCGGAAGGTTTTTCAATCCTTTTGCCCTTATCATCATATTGATTTACCACCAATACTCTGGATACAACATTATTTTTTGATTGGTCTTCAATGGCTATAGAATCAAGTGCACTTGTTCCAAAACCATTAATTTTATTTTCTTTTATCTCCCATATAATCTGTTCTTTTGCATTATTTTGCTGTGCAATGGTAGCATTTGTAGGATTATATAGATAAGTTGGAGAAGCCAAATCAAATATATATCCATCTGTCCACAACGACGTGCCTGAATTACTTGTTGTCAAGCGCAGTCCATCTACAGCAGTACCTCCATTATTGTTGTTTAATGGTACGTCAATGTGTAGAGAAATTGGGGTTATTCCACTTCCGGCTATCATATTGCCTTTTTCTGTGTCATACAATCCCAAATTCAGCATCACTGCATAGCCGCTGCCTGCTGTTGTTGTCAATGTAGCGCTGCCATCATCTGCTGTTTCTGATATTTCTGCCTTAATGGCTGTAGAAGTACCTCCAAATTCCCACTTTAATTTTAATTTTCCATCAGCATATTTTGGGTCGTTTGTATCTATACTTTCTGTCTTTAATTGCACTGTTTCTCCTGCATTACAATAATAGATACCATTTTTCTCATACAGCTTATCGCCATTGCTATAATATAAAGAGGCTGTTATATTATAGTAATATCCGCTCTCTCCTGTATTGCCGCTGGTGTTATCCATAGTTGAATCCATAGAGCCTGTGCCTGTGCCTGCTCCCGGTGCAAATGTGGCTTCAATAGTGTGAGGCGCCTGCACATTTTTGAATGTATATTCAAATTGGGCATAATTTCTTTCATTGACACGAATCAGTTCTTCTCCATCAATTTTAACCGTATCAATATGATATTTTTGGTCTGCTGTGTCTGTTGTTGTAATCACAAATTTCTGTTCTGCGCCTTTTTGCACAGTTACTTCTCCTGAAGGGTCAATTCCTCCATTTGCACCGGCTTTTGCTGTAATCACAAATTCTGTTGCATTAGGATCGCTAGGCTGATTTTCTCCGCCGTTTCCTCCTGTGGAAGAGCTTCCTGTACCATCTGTGCCTGCTCCTGGGGCAAAGTATACAATGATTTCATGATTTGCCTGCACATTGCTAAATGTATAGGTATATCCGCTATAATATTTTCCCTCCAAATCAATAGCTGTACCGTCTACAGTGATAGAAGAAATATGATTTTGTGCCGCCGCAGTCATTGTAAAGACTTTTGTACTGCCACTTGTTACAATCTGTTCTCCGCTTGGAGAAATCGTACCGCTGCCACTGGATGCAGCTGCAATAGTATAGCTTGTGGCGCTGCCGTTTCCGCCGCCTTCTATTGTACCTGTACTGCCGATTGTAATATTGGGACCAATATCATTTGTTTGATTTGTCAGTAATTTATCTACACTTCCGCTTCCCTCCAGTTTAATAGGAGAACGGGCTGTTAATGTAGTAATTTTACCGCCATTCATTATAATGGTCACATTGTTTAATCCAGAAATGACTTCTACATTATCAATGGTATGGCTGCCCTTTAGGCTCACTACATTATTTTTTTCAATAACAATATTCTTTGCACTGGCGTCTATTTCTACAGTTTTAGAAAGTTCTCTGTTTATCGTAATTTTATTGAGCTTTTCATCAGATTCCAATAATGTGTCTCCGCTAATGTAAATATCTCCGTCTACCGGAGTATTGCGTAATTTAATTGCTACAGCCTCGTTATTTCTACCGCTTGTATTTTTTCTGGAATAAATGTTTCCTTCAATATCACAGTCTTCAAATATAACAGAGCTGTCGCCGCCGCCTTCTACATATACATTTCCTTTTACTGTAATATTATCTAAGCGAATAGTACTGTTTCTAGCGGCGCTTGTAATGGTTAAATCATCATATGCAGTCAAGTTGGATATATCTACATCTTCTGCATTTATTTCTACTGAATTATATCTGTCTCCATCGCCGTCAAAGTTTTCATTATCATCACTTAACGTCAAATCGTCATAATCATTGTCATCATCCTCAGAGGAGTCATAGCTAAAGTTTGGTTTTTTTGCATTATCCTGTTGTATCAATCTTCTTGGTTCAATTTCAGATTTCACTCCGGAAACATATACTGTCATAGTATCGATTTTACCTTTGCCGGAGATACGCACTTTGTCATAAATGTGCATATCCATTACTTCAGCATCTTCTCCAATGCTGATTCTTGCATTATCTGCTCTTTTTGTAACCTCAAATGTGTCAATATCTGCATTGGCATATAGTTTTACATCTACATCTGCATCTAGCTTTAATGTATCTACAGAAGCGTCAATGATCACTTCTGACACGCTATTGTCATCAATGATAACATTCATATAACCCTTTCCGTCAATTCGTCCTCTTTCTTCAAAACGAACCTCTTCCACATCAGAATTGCCATTATTTTTTAGCACTGCATTAGAGCTTGCCATAACAACCTTTCCAATATTGCAGTTATCCAAAACAATCTCTCTTCCGCCTTCTACATACAATGTACCCTTCATACGGATATTTTTTAATGTAACAGTTTGTCTGCCTACACTACTTGGTATGAGCAAATCTTTTGTTAATGTTCTGTTTTCCAATGTTGTGCCGTCCAATACTGTTCCATCAAAGGTACTGCTTGTGCTGTTAGAGGCGCTTGAGCCGGAACTGCTCCATCCGGAACTGCTGCTTGTAGTGTTATTTGTCACATATACAGGAGCGGTGCTGTATGATGTATTATTATTTGTGGTATTTGGCGTGCTTGCTACCTTTTGTAAAGAAGCAACAGCTTCTGCTCTTGTCATAGATCTTTGCGGCTTAAATGTACCATCAGGATAACCGCTCATAATGCCGCCTCTTGATACAGCGCCAATAGCGCCAACAGCCCAGTTTGCCATGGCCCATCTGTCTGTATAATTATAAGCGCCCGCCTCGTCATTACTATATCCTCTCAGCCTTGCCAGCATCACTGCCGCTTCTTGTCTGGATACAGCGCTGCCGGGACGAAAAGTTCCATTGGCATCTCCTGAAATATAGCCTGCCGCCACTCCTTTTTGTATTTCACTATAAGCCCAATAGCCTGGCTGCACATCACTAAAAGAAATCCCTTGGCTACTGGTAAAACCAAAAGCCTTATTTGCTATTGTTACAAACTCGGCACGACTAATGGGATTATCAGGACGAAATGTCCCATCAGGATAACCGCTAACATATCCCCTGCTAATCCAGTCATTAATACTGGATTCTGCCCAATGTCCGCTGGTGTCTGTAGCGGCGGCAACTTCCAAAGGCACTGCCGCTACTGAGAAAACCATTGTCATGGACAAAAGCCCGGCCATAAGCCTGCTTTTCATCTTTTTCATAACTGCTTTCCCCTTTCACACTTTAAAATAAGACATTTGTCTTTTTGTTGCCAACTAAATTATTTTGGAAAACTTTGTATTTTCTGTGATTTTTATAAATAAAATCATAATTTTCCCTTATCTTATTAATATCGGCAGTTATTTCAAAAAATAAAGAGCAGAATTTTGAAAAATATAATATTGCTTTGATATTTTCATTTGATATTATTTTTATTTTCTCACATGAACAAAATATCCATTTTATATCTAATAGTGTATATACATAATTTGAGATGATATTTATCCAATCCAGAAAAAGAAGTGAATGTTATTGTATCAATATTCGTCATGGCTCTAATTCCATTACAGATTATCATGACAAAAAAATGAAACCTACAGGTCTAACAATCAATACTCTCTTTTAATCGAATTAGACGCCATTGCACCATGTATCACAACTCAATTAGTGTAAAAAATGTATTTAGACAAAACTACATTGACAAGAAACTTCTTGCAAAAAAGGGCTTTATAAAAATACTACTCAAGCCAATCAAAGAAATAAAAAATTGATTTTAAAAGAAAAAGGAAATCTATATTAAAAAAAACAAAACCTATCTGGGACAGCATTCAACATGATATTGAACTATATATTGGAAAAGAGAATTTAGAAACATTATTAACACTTTTAGAAAAACTAGAACATATAAATTGTACAGAAAGGAAATAAACTATGATACGCTTAGCAATTACAACAGATTTAGATGTTATCATGGAAATTATCAATGATACCATTACAATTATGAAAATACAAAACAACACACAATAGTATAAAAATCATCCAACCAGAAAAGATTTCTTTCATAACATTATTTCAAACACACTTTTTGTGGAAGAAAAAAATGGCTCTATTGTCAGATTTATTTGTATTCATACCATTGAACCTAAAAAATACGACACTCTTTGTTGGAAAGGAAATACTACTTCTTTAGTAATACATGGTATAGCAATGACTCCGGCTTTTCGCAGAAAAGGTATTGGACATACTCTCCTTACTTTTGCTGAAATGCCGGCAAAAAAAGAGGATATCCTTTTTCTAAAAACAGATACTTATTCTGATAAGCCAAATAGGAATGCTCTCTTTGTCAAAACAGAGGTTCAAAAAGCAGGAGAAATGTCATTTCTTGGAAAACCCTATCCTTTCTTCTGTTATGAAAAGCAACTTTTTT
>ERZ1643246.4594-NODE-4594-length-10765-cov-7.502334_pt1 | contig 10765 bp, 12 predicted proteins | sample MGYA00579265_ERZ1643246 | MGnify/ENA primary metagenome ERZ1643246 (study PRJEB29033, sample SAMEA4952261) | chicken gut metagenome | biome: Broiler Chicken; feature: Gastrointestinal Tract; material: Caecum | place: Ireland | collected 2018 | study: Broiler...
TATATTGCCAATTATCGAAAGTACAAATGCCATTTATATTCAAAAGAGAATAGATAATCTTTTACAAATAAGAGAGGGGCTAGACCTAATAAAAGATGAAGTATTAAATGTAAGAGTTGGTGGAGCTGACTTTTCTAATATCTTTGGAATTAGAAGAAAAATGAGTGATACAATTTGGGATGTTAGAGTAGTTTCAAATTGCTTGGCTGACATTATTAATATGTTTAGTAAAGATTATGTTGTTAGTGGAGCTGTTTGGGAATATTTTGATAGTGGAAAGCTTAATTATGGATATGATATAAGCACTGGAGTTCAAATCCAACTTGTGGATTATGCCTGGAAAATAGGCTTAAAAAAGGAATTATATCTTGACAGACTTAATGGAATGATAGGAAAGACTTGTATTCACCCAAAACAACTAGAGTGGGTTCAAAAATCTTTAATAGTAAATAGAGAGGATTATGAGGATGCAACTCAAATTGTGAATGCTAGTGTTTCAGAATATGGAGTTTTAAATGGGCATGGAAAAATGAATGAGCTTAGAACTCATATAAATTGGGCTAAAAAAATCATTAAATTAGCAAGTATTTATGGAGTTAAGGAGGATACAAAATGTTAACGATTTGGTTAGATGGTTGGTTCTCTAGTGCCTACAATATTATAGAATTATTAAAGAAAAATCCTGATAAAAAACCTATAAAAGTAATAACATCTCATTATAAAGATATGGGCTATAAAATCATTTCTGATGAGTTTTATATAAGACCCGACTTTCCAGAAAAAAGAGATGATTTTTCATATAAAGATTGGGCAACACAATTCGCCAAAGAACATGAGATAGATATATTCTTTCCAAGAAGATATTATAGTACATTATATAATGCACATAAAGACTTTATTTTTGTTAATAGAAAAACGGAAATTCAAGAATGTAAACTTGTTCTCCCTGGCTTGTTTCTTGAAGAAAGAAATATGTTTACTAACTTGTTTGAAAATAAATTAGACATACAAAACTCCTTATCAAGCTGGGATATTAATTTAAGGAAATATGAGTTACCTACAGAAAAATTTACAGAAATTGCAGATATAGAACGATTTAAAAAGTATTTAGATAATCATAACTTTAAATATAACAAGTTGTGTATGAAACCTATTAGTGGAACAGGGGCACAAGGCTTTAGAATTTTAGATTATCCTTATGATGTTTGGAAAATTAGAGATATTTTAGAGAGAAGTGGACAAGAATTTGTTATAATGCCATACCTAGAAGGAGAAGAAATTAGCATTGATTTTCTTGAATATAATGACAAAATAATATTTGTTCCACGCAAAAAATTGAAAAATACAAGAATACAAGAAATCTGTTTTGATGATGAAATCATTCAAATTTGTGATGATATAGATAAATCAGGAATTTGTCATAGTACAGAGGTTGTTGGTAATATACAATTCATTAAGCATAATAAAAAGATTTACTTGTTAGAAGTAAACCCTAGAATGTCTGGTGGAATTTATTTAGATTCACTAGCAGGAGTCAATTTCCCATATTTAATGGTTAAAAAAATATTGGGAGAAGAAATAAAGATTCCAAAAATAAAATCTTGTAAAGTTGTTAATATCGAAAGGGGAGTTAGGGTAGAATGAAATTTACAGATTTTGTAAAAATAACAGACAATATATCAGATTTTAACCCAGATGAGTTGATTTCTGTATGTAAAAGAGAAAACAATTCCAAGAGAGATTTTATATTTGTAAATAGATATCAAGGTAAACATGTTCCTGCTAGACCTCAAGAAATTCTACATCTTTTTGAGAATTTAAGGGTAACTATCACCAAAGATAGTAGATGGAACAAAAAAGAAAAGGTTTGTGTTATTGGTTTTGCAGAAACTGCAACAGCTATTAGTCATTATATTGCTGATAATATTCCAAATAAAAACTATTATTATTTACAAACAACTCGTGAAAAATCTGATGAGCCTTTATTAGTTGAATTTAAAGAAGAACACTCTCATGCTACAGAGCAAGCACTTTATGGCGATTTGCAAAAGCTAAAAAATTGTGATAGAATACTATTTATAGATGATGAATTGTCTACTGGAAAAACAATATTAAACTTTATAGCTGAACTAGAAAAGATTAAGAATTTTAAATATAATGTTGCAAGTTTTTTAAATTTACAATCAGAAGAAAATAGAAAAATATTTGAAGAAAAAAATATTGATACATATGCTTTAATCAGAGGAGAAATAAAAGATATAAATAGAAAAATAGATGTTGAGGTATTGCCAGATATAGAAAATTTAAGTACAATAAACAATGAATATTATCATCCTAAAAGAGATTTAGTTATTGGTACTGAAGAAGATATGTATAAAGGAATATTAAAGGCTGCATCATTAGAAAAAAGTGATAAAAACAAAAAAGAATATTATTTTCAGGCAAGTACAAGGTCTCCTATATGCCCAAGTGAAGCTGAGGATTATGTTTTGTTTAACCGAGTAAGATTTGTTAGTGCAAAGGAGAATAATAGGAGAGTATATTTATATAATTTGCAACAATATGATAGGATTATAGTAATGGCAAATCAAAGTGAAGAACAAATAGGAAATCAATTTGCATCACAGGTTTATAAAATAATAAGACCGCTATGTAATCAATTATTTATAATTCCATATGGAAGGGAGAAATAAAATGGATAGAGAAGAAAAAGTACAAATTATCAATAATTTTGCTGGAATTTTTAGAGAAGCATTGGAATCTATCCCTGGGAAAGAAACAAAAGATTATTTAATTGCAAAATGGAATGCTTTATGTGATGAGTATATTTCAGAAGAATTTGATGATGAATTTGATGAAGATGAATATTATGATGAAGATGAATAATAGGGAGGAAAAGAAAAATGGAATTGGTAAAATCTAGTTATAACCCAGAGGAGGTAACAATTTTACTTAAAGATATTACAGGACTTGTTGAACCAATGGGGACAGAAGAAAGGGAAAAACTAATTCAAAGTGGGGTTCACTATTCAGAGATGTTACCACTTGAATATAAACCAACAGAAAAATATATGAAAATATATGAAGAAGAACTTGTAAGGAATGGAATGAAGACAGCACAGGCGATTGCCGATTTGGGCGACAAGCTTTTTGAGAGAAAGGGAACGAGTTTAGTTTTAATTTCTCTTGCTAGGGCAGGCACTCCAATCGGAATCCTTTTAAGAAGATATTTAGATATGAGGTATGAAGTCAAGATTCCCCATTATAGTATATCTATAATTAGAGGGAAAGGAATTGATGAAAATGCTTTAGATTATATCTTTAATAAAGAAAGGACTAAAATTTCAGGTTTTCAATTTGTTGATGGTTGGATTGGGAAAGGTGCTATTCAAAGAGAATTAATCTCTAGTTTAAATAGTTATCTAATAGGGAAACGAGTTGAGTTAAGAGAATGGTTTACTATTGATTATAATTTGGCTGCAGTTTCAGACCCATCAATGACTATTCCAGATAAATATTGTGGAACTAGAGAAGATTTTATTATTCCAAGTTCTTGCTTAAATGCAACAGTTAGTGGCTTATTTAGTAGAACTTTTAGAAGACCAGATATTATTGATGAAAGTGATTTTGATGGGGCTATATATTATGGAAATCTAAAAAATGAAGATAAATCTAATGAATTTTTAGATGAAATAACAGATTGTTTAAAAGAAATAGTTTCTCAGAAAAAAAATGAAATTCAAGATAAACAATTTACTGGTCTTGATGAAGTAGAACAAATTGCTAAAGATTATGAAGTAGCAGATATAAATAAGGTAAAACCAGGAATAGGTGAAACAACACGTCTACTTTTGAGAAGATACCCAGATAGAGTTTTAATATCTATGGAAGATGCTGGTTCTTCAGATTTAGAGGGAATTTTGCAACTTTGTAAAGAAAAAAATGTTCCAGTAGAATATTATCCTTTAAAGAGATATAAAGCTGTTGGAATAATAAAGGATGTAAGTGATTTATAGTTGGAGGTAAAAAATGATATTCGCAACTGATTTAGATAGAACAATGATATATTCTGAAAAATTCATAAATAAAGAAAATATGAGTCTAGTTGTAGGTTTTCAAGATGGGAAAACTAAAAGTTTTATGACACGAAAGGCTAAACTTTTACTTGATGAACTGAAAAAAGAAATTACAGTAGTTCCTTGCACAACAAGGGCGAGAGACCAATATGAAAGAGTTCCATATTTTCAAGACTGTAAATATGCTATTTGTGCGAATGGAGCCATTGTTCTAAAAGATGGAGTTGAAGATGCTCAATGGAAAGCTGTAATGCAAGAAAATCTTTTAATGTGTATAAAAGACATGAAAAAATATAAAGAGGAATTAGAAAATAGCACTTTTGTACGAAAGCAAAAAGTTAAGGTTGTGGATGGATATTTCTTGTTTTTTAGAGCAGAAGATATGTTAGAATGTCTAAAATATCTCGAAAAGAATGTAGATAAAGAAAAATTCTACTACTCTATATCTACCACAAAAGTTTATATTTTCCCCAATTTTGTTTCAAAAAAAGAGGCTTTAAGATACGTTACTGATAGAATTGGGGATAAAGATATAGTCATAGCAGGAGATAGTGATGTAGATTTTCAAATGATGAAACTAGCAACAAAAGGAGCATTTATTCCTGTTTATGGCACAGCCACTATTGAAAATAGTATAAACAATGTAACATTAATTCATGATAGTGGTGTACTTGCAGGAGAGTTTATCTTGCAAGAGATTAAGAAAATTTTAGATGAGGAGGAGACAAAAGATGTCAATTAGTTTAGTAAAAGGACAAAAAATTTCATTAACAAAAGATAATGAAGGACTTTCAAGAATTGCAGTTGGTCTTGGTTGGGATGAAAACAAAGGATTTAAAGGTTTCTTTTCTAGTGGGCATAGTATTGATTGTGATGCTACAGCTTTTCTTTTAAGAAATGATAAATTACGTTCAAGTTCTGAGACAGCTGATGAAGTTTCTTTTAGAAATGGTAGTGCACAAAATAATTGTGTTAAACATTCAGGAGATAACCTTACAGGAGCTGGCGATGGAGATGACGAAACAATTTTTGTAGACCTAGATAAAGTTCCAGAAGATGTAAATAAAATAATCTTTGTAGTAAATATTTATGCTGCCGCTTCAAGAAAACAAGATTTTGGAATGATAAAGAATGCTTTTATTAGAGTCTATAATAGAGAAGACAAACAAGAGTTATGCAAATATAACTTATCAGATGATTATAAAGGAAAGACTGCTTTAATCTGTGGAGAAATTTATAGACACAATGGAGAATGGAAATTCAATGCTATTGGTGAAGGAACGGATGATAAAAGTATTCAAGAAATAAGAAAAAGATATGAATAAAGGAGAGATACAAAATGTCAATTAATTTAAGTAAAGGTCAAAAAATAGATTTAACAAAAACAAATCCAGGATTAAAAAAGGTTATAGTTGGTCTTGGATGGGATATAAATAAATATGATGGAGGAAATGATTTTGATTTAGATGCAATGGCATTTATGACAAATGCTAATGTAAAATGTCCAAGAGAGACTTGTTTTGTTTCAGTATTTATTCCAGAAGCAAAACAAAGTGATGGTACATATGCTTTTGAAAATGGGGCGGCAGTTCATTCTGGAGATAATAGAACTGGAAATGGCGAAGGTGATGATGAAAGAATTACATTAGATTTAGAAAAAATGCCTCAAGATATTGAAAGAATTGAAGTTGCTGCAAATATTTATGAGGGACCAGAGAGAAATCAAAATTTTGGGCAAGTATCTAATGCTTATATTAGAGTATTAAATGCTGAAACAAATGAAGAAATCCTAAGATATGATTTAGGAGAGGACTTTTCTATTGAAACAGCAGTCATTATGGGAGCTTTATACAAACATGATGGCGAATGGAAGTTTGATGCTATTGGAAGTGGTTTCCAAGATGGATTGGCAGCATTATGTAGAAATTATGGATTAGATGTTTAATAATGAAGGGAGTGTATTTTGAATGTTTAATAATTATGAGTTAGCTGAAACAAATAATATTTTTCAAGATATACTCCTTCCTTTATCTGAAAGGCAAAATAAAAGATACTTTTATCAATTACTTGGGGTTCCAGAAAATAGTAAAGAGTATTTTAATGAATTATATTTCTTAAATAAAGAACTAGAAAAAGAAAAGTTTTATATAAAGTTTGAAAATAAGATTCCTTTAATAGATGTTTCTCAAATTGTAAAAGAGATACGAGAAGCATTTACATTTAAAGACTTGACTCAACTAGACTTTGTTTTTAAAAAATGTTTTAGTTATATAAATGATTTTCAAACAGAGGAAATTAAAAAGTATTTTCAGAAACATTTTTTAGACATATGTAGAGACTGGTTTGTAGAAACAAATAGGAGTAAAAAAATAACTTTTGATATGGCAGTAAATTTTGGAGTAAAAATGTTATGTTGGACAACAGAGGTATATGGAAACTTATTTTTTAATAATATAGACAAAATACCAAAAGTATTATATTATGGAAAAATTAAAGACCAAGAAGTTTATTTTTTAGAATTTTTATTTAATGTTGGTTGTGATATATTGTATATCAATACTGAAAATGTTAAAAATCTAAAACTAGATTCCATAAGTAAGAAAAAAATCTATCCTCAGAACTGCATCTTGCCATCATTTCCAACAAAAGAACAAATTGTTTCACAAGAAACATCTGGATTACAAGCACAAAAAGAGGTTGAAAATAACTATTACAATGAAGATGTTATTAGACCTTTTCAATTTCAAGACTATAAAGCAAAAATAGTTCCACTAAAGTTTTCTTATGGAGAATTGTGGAACCTATGGGAAGCAGATAGTAATATTCGCCCAGGTTTTAAGGCACGAAATAAAGAAGTGTATATTCCAACAATTTGTTGCAAAATTAACGGAATTGAAGATGATAAAATTTTTGAAGAGAGATTGGAGAAACTGAGTGATAGAGGAAATTGTATAGTATATGATAATTGTAAATTAGTTCATAATCAAACAATTGATTTATTAAATGAACTCATCTTTAATAAAAGTTTAAAGGATTTTTATAGGAATGGAGTTTTTCGAATAGAGGATTTCAAAAATTCTTCACTTTATAAATATAGACATTTAAGAAAAGGGATTCAAGACAGAGTATTAAAATTTGCTTTAAATAAAGATGTCTCTTCTTTTAATAGACAGGATTGGAAAGATTGGAGTAAGTGTTTTTGGGTGTTATTCAACTTAGAAGAAAAAATATTAGACTTATGGCAACAGTTTGATTATGGATTTCAGGTTCCAAAAGTGATAATCTATCATAATAATGAACTATACTTTAATGAATATGATAGAATTTTTATAAAAATACTTTGGTATCTTGATTTTGATATATTATCATTTTCTCCTATAGGATACTGTGATATAGAAGATTTGTTTCATGAAAATGAAGAGTTAAATGTTTTTCAATTAGATGAACTTTCTCAAAAATTTAAGAACCCATTTCAAAAGAAAAATATAATAAGTAATAATAGTAAAGGTTTATTTGAAAGGATTTTTGGAAAATGATAGAAGAAAAAGAAATACTAAAGCAATGTAGAAAAGAAATAGATAAAGCAAACAAGATATGTAGAGGAGCTCCTTCAGAAAATTTAGTTTCAAAAGAATCTAAAAATCTATCTAAATATACGGAAATGCTAGATATTGAAAGTTTAAACAACAATATGAGTTCAGAAACTCTACAAGTAGAATATGAAAAGTGCATGAAACTAAAGAATAAATCTGAAAAAACTTTAGCAAAATTGAAGGGGTTGCAATATAGTGCAGCATCAACTATACAAAATTTAAGAACAATATGTAAAAATATGGAAGACTACATAAAGAAAATGGAAAATATGCAACAGACAGAAGATTTATCTACAATGCAGACAATATTAAATCAAAATATTCTTTGCGTTAAACATTGGATAGAGGAAGAAGAAAAATTAATGAATAATATACAGGTAAATGTTGATGTAGGGGTAAATTTATTTAAAAATTATATATCAAAAATTGTTCAATTTCAGAAAGAGAGGTTAAAGTAATGCTAAATGTCACTTTATTTGATGTAAATAAGAAGCTATGTGAAGAATGGGAAAAAGTATTTTCTCCATATAAAAATGTAAATATACAAAATATCAAATTAGACAAGTTAGATATACATGACATTTTAGTAACAGCAGGAAATAGTTATGGAATAATGACTGGAGGAATTGATTATTATGTAAATAAACTTTGTAAATTTAAAGCTCAGTCCTTAGTTCAACAAGCAATAGATAACTATTGGGGAAAACTTCCTATAGGAAAATTCGTTACAGTAGATATTGAAAAAATTACAAAAGGGCAGTTCAAAGTCCTTGTTTATGCACCAACAATGGAGACTCCTCAAATAGTTCCAGCAGAAAATGTATTTAAAGTATTTTATCCAATAATAAGAACATATAGAGATACAAATTTAACACTAGCTTGCCCAGGGTTATGTTCTTTAACTGGTGGGGTTTCAGAAAAAGATGTTGCAGAACAAATGAAAAAAGCTTATGATAAAGGAATGGGAAAGGAGTAGTTCATGAAAATAAAGATAAGAAAAGAGGTTCAAGAAATTATAGAAGTCTTGGAAACCAATGGTTCTACAGCTTATCTTGTTGGAGGAGCTGTAAGAAATCAATTACTTGGGGTTCCAGTAAAAGATTGGGACTTGACAACAAGTGCAACTCCAGACCAAATGATACAATTATTTAATAGTTCTGGGTTTTCAATAGTTCCTTCTGGAATTGAACATGGAACTGTTACAGTTTTAAATAAAGGACTTAGTATTGAAATAACTACATATAGAATTGAAGGGAAATACTCTGATGGTCGTAGACCAGATAATGTAAATTTCAATGCTAGTTTAGAAGAAGATTTAATGAGAAGAGATTTTACAATAAATGCTATGGCATATAATAAAAGAACTGGACTTATTGATTTATTTGGTGGACTAAATGATTTAAAATCTAAAACAATTAGATGTGTCGGAAATGCTCAAGATAGATTTTCAGAAGATTATTTAAGGATGCTACGAGCTATTAGGTTTGCGAATGTGTTAGATTTTAATATAGATTTGGATATAAAAATTGCAATCAAAAATTTAAAAAGTAAAATGAAAAATGTTAGTGCAGAAAGAATAGAAAAAGAAATGACTAAAATTTTAACAACAGGACACAGTATAAAATATTTTAATCTTTTACAAGAAATGCTTCCTTGGTTATTTAAAGAAGATGCTATAAAAAAGATAGATATGTGCAACTACTTTTTAGATTTTATAAAAGATAATGACCTTGTCATAAACTTGACAAGTATGTTTCTTTATGATATACTAGATTTAGATTTCCTAGAAAGACTAAAATATGGTAACAAAATTAAAAAAGAAACTAATTCTTTATTAGAGTGTTGTCAGGAAATTGAAAAAAATGACACTTTATTTTTACAAAGTTATGGAATCACAAATTACAATATAAAGAAATGTTTACTAGATAGATTTGATAGACAAACAGTTTTTAAAGCCATGTTTTTATGTCAAAATAGAATAGGAATTATGCTTACAAAAATGGATAATTTAACAAACATAGTTTATGATATTATTTCGAAAGAAGAACCAGTTTCTTTTTCAGATTTAGATATAAATGGAGATGACATAAAAGATTTTGATATAGAAGGAAAAGAAGTTGGAGAATGGCTAAATTTTTTTCAAGATTATGTTTGGAAAAATCCAAAAGCAAACAGAAAAAGTTTTCTTAAAGAAATGATAAGAAAAAGAAAAAAATAGAAATATTTTTTTTAAAGGATTTTGTCAACATGTTGACAAAGGGGGAAAGAAAAATGACAAAAGATTTTTTAGAAAAGTGGGAAAAATATAAGAGCGATTTGGAAAAATATTTTTCAAATACTCCACAAGAAGAATATGATTCCTATCTAAAAATTACAAAAGCAATTTTTAAAAATGTATTTAATCGAGAAAAAATTGATTTTGATTTAGAAGAAATTATAGAATTAGTCCTTGGAGATTATCAAGGAACACTTGTTTTTTTAATTCCAACACAAGGAGATGACAACAAGAATTATGTTATTACAAGTGTAAGTTATGGTTCTTGTAACGTTTGTGACACTTTACAAAGTATTGAAGAACTTGATGGAGGGAATGATATTCCATCATTAAGACAAGTAAAAGGTTATATGACCTTATCCTTACATATTTTTCAAAAAATAAAATGGATAGGTGAAATATTATAGAAAGGTGAGAGGTGGTGAAAATATGAAATTTGAAGAAAAAGTTATGGATATTTTAGAAGTTCCAAATAAATATTTTATTGTTCATGCAAGTAGTTGTGATTTAGACATGAGCTCTGGACTAGCAAAAATCTTAGATAATTCTTATGACCTTGTAGATGGAATTAAAAGAAAAATCAATTGGAACGAAAAATACCTTTATGGACTTCTTGGAGATAGTATCTTATTTAATAAGGTTTATACACTATTTGTAAAAGAAAATTCTTATGACAAAGTGACTTCTGAGAATCTAAAATCAGCCATTTTAAATCTTCGAGATATGGTCGAAGATGAAGGTGTCCATTTTCTTGCGTTCCCGACTATTTGTTGTGGTAATATGGGGATGAAATGGACTGAGGTCAAGAAAATAATAAAATC
>ERZ1643246.4596-NODE-4596-length-10759-cov-8.499626_pt1 | contig 10759 bp, 9 predicted proteins | sample MGYA00579265_ERZ1643246 | MGnify/ENA primary metagenome ERZ1643246 (study PRJEB29033, sample SAMEA4952261) | chicken gut metagenome | biome: Broiler Chicken; feature: Gastrointestinal Tract; material: Caecum | place: Ireland | collected 2018 | study: Broiler...
TGTATTGAAATTTTTTTTATTATTTTCTAGCCGAGCATAGTCGCTCGTTGAACCGTAACATAGGATGTATTGAAATTTGGATAAGCGTACGATGCGTATATGGCAAATACGGTTGAACCGTAACATAGGATGTATTGAAATGTTATGCATATTTTTATACATTGTTGATGTATCAAGGTTGAACCGTAACATAGGATGTATTGAAATTTTCTTGATATAAGGGTAACTATTTCGATTTACCCTGTTGAACCGTAACATAGGATGTATTGAAATCTCCTTCCTAAAATCCTAAAAAATTTTAAAAAAACAGTTGAACCGTAACATAGGATGTATTGAAATCTTTTCCTAGGCGCACCCAAAGTTAAAACCTCCCTGTTGAACCGTAACATAGGATGTATTGAAATCAAGCTATAGCAATCAAAGAACTTTTACTAATTCCGTTGAACCGTAACATAGGATGTATTGAAATATTATTATATGTTATGCGAAAGAGGGCTTTACAGAGTTGAACCGTAACATAGGATGTATTGAAATAACAAATTTAAGAAAAAAACTTATAAAACGTCAGAAGTTGAACCGTAACATAGGATGTATTGAAATATATTTAATGATTTTTTAGAAAAATGTGGTTATAATGTTGAACCGTAACATAGGATGTATTGAAATCGAAGAAACCTTGAATCTTAAAAACATACAAATATTGTTGAACCGTAACATAGGATGTATTGAAATCAGGTACGGCAACGGATACAGACAACGGCAACGTAAGTTGAACCGTAACATAGGATGTATTGAAATCTTGCCTTTGGATAAATCCCAAGAATCTTCTCCCAGTTGAACCGTAACATAGGATGTATTGAAATCTTGCCTTTGGATAAATCCCAAGAATCTTCTCCCAGTTGAACCGTAACATAGGATGTATTGAAATTTTATTAATAAAGCTAGATGAAGATTGTATATTTACATTGGCCGCCACTTTCAATATTGGGGTAGGTGGGTTATATTCACCAGTCATTCTCCCATTTACTTCTACAAACCTGATACCATTATCATAAAACAACCTTCTTTTATATGTATCATCACTAGTTCTATTTGGTTTTTGTTGTGACATATCTATCGCCACCTTTCTAGTTAGATTATAAGTAAATAATGATTTTTACAGTTAGTAGCATGTATACTTGATATTACGTGTATCAATTTTTTGATTTTTGTGTTAATATGAGATAAGTAATAATTTTAAAAGAGTGGGAGGAGAGGTTTATATGCTAAATAACATAGGAATACCTGGACTGATATTGTCATTTTTTAACCTTTGTACTATATTTTGTTCCTACATTTGTAGCGTTTAGAAAAACCATAACAACAAACTAGCTATTTTTATACTTAATTTTTTCTTAGGATGGACATTTGCAGGGTGGGTCATATCGTTGATATGGTCAATTAAAAAAATAGGAGGGGTACATATGATATGCCCAAAATGTAAGAGTGATAACATTAAAATAGAATTGGTTAGAGGTAGTGCCTTTATGGCTGTCTTGTATTTTATATTTGTTACACCTTTGGCAATATTTGTTATAGCAGGTGCTGTGGCTGTGATATTCTTTCTTATAGGGGTTTTTGTGTTTGATATTCCTGAATCTGAAATATATTCAAGTGGTCAATTGTTTGTCTGGATTGCTTTACTAGTAGCTGTGTAGCTATGTGTTAAACAATCTATTCGTATATACAGTACAAAGAAACATTTGATATGTCAGTCATGTGGGTATGATGAAGAAATAGACGATATGCAATTACAAAAAATACAAAAGCAGCGACAAGTACAAGCTAAACCACAAGTACAGAAACAGAAAAACAACAGTTAAAAATCATTTCAAAAAAGACTAACATTGTAGCTCGTAATGTTAGTCTTTTTACTTACTTCTATATAGCATCAGATAAATTATTGCTTTTACTTCTATAATCTTTCAATTCTTTTTCAAGTTCAGCACTTCTTTCAAAAATTATTTTTTTCATACTTCCTGCTTCACTCATATAGACTTTTTCCAAATAATCTTTTTCATTAAAATGATAATAAAACACTACCTCGTCATTTTCCATAATGCATTTCATCTCACATACAACCCCGTTATTATCCATTGAATAATTTACGTTGAACCGTAACATAGGATGTATTGAAATCTTTTGCCGCCTCTGCCGCTACGATTGCACAGAATGTTGAACCGTAATAGAAGATGGATTCAAATTGATATGTCAAAATACTCTGAATCTATATGAACTGAGTCGAACTGGCGCAATGAAATGGGGATGAAAATACGCTGTTTAAAATCATTGGCGTTAACTTTCAAACGACTTGGAAAGCAAATTGGAAAAAGAATAAGTCCATAAAACAAAGGACTAAAAAACACATAGAATGGATACCGCTCTATATTTATAAAAATAAGATTTGGGAAAATAATACTTATGGTACATTCTTGATCACGAATGCAAACATTGCTTCACAACAAGCTTGGGACAAACCATTTCCAAATAAATGTAGGGGAATTAAGCAAAAATGGATAAATACACCGTTCACACAATAATAGAAAAGGCACTCCATGTTTTGAAGTGCCCATCGAACATATTTTTGATTTATTATTTTTGCTGTATTAAGGCTTATTCATAAGTAGTTAATAAGCAATACAATAAAATCTTTGATTCAATTTTGTAGAACATGAATCCATAAAATGTTTATATTGATAATCTAATTTTTCAATTCTTTGAGATCTAAAAAAAGCACCGCAAATTACGGTGCAAAAAATTTATTTTAGACTGCTACATCTTAAATCGTATATTCAAATTTATTTATGGCTTGATTGTTCACTGCTACAGCAATTTCCAGCAATATGACAGCCGCCGCATTTCCCACCACAAGCCGAGGTACCTGTATGATATTGCCGAATCAACCGACGAATAATCAAGGTAATGACAAGCAAAAGCAAAATACTAATCACAACGGTTGCCCCATTTTCGATCAACCATTCCATTTTCTCATTCCCCCTCTACATTTTTACATCTGTCTTTAATGTATGAACTTCCTTATATGGCTTAAACAACATAAATAAAATGATAAACGCAAAAATAAACGCAAATACTAAACCGATTACATTTTCATTTCCAGTAAACAACATACCGAATTGATAAATCATCAATGCAACAACATAGGCAAAACCAGTCTGATAAAGAATCGCAAACCATGTCCATTTCCCACTATTCATTTCACGATGAATTGCTCCGATTGCCGCAAAGCATGGTGCACACAATAAATTAAAGACTAAGAAAGAATAACCAGCCAATGCGCTATAATCTGCTTGCAACAACGACCAAATTTCCATACCATTTTCTGTCACTTCCGTATAACCATAAAGAATACCGAATGTCGTAACAACATTTTCCTTTGCGACCAATCCCAAAAATGTCGCAACGGCAGCTTTGGCATTACCAAAACCAAGCGGAGAAAAAATCCAGGCAATGGCTGCACCGATATAGCCAAGAATACTGCTTTCATATTCCTCGACAGCTCCAAATGAGCCATTAACAAATCCATAACCACTCGCAAACCAAATGAAAATAGCAGAAAGCAAAATAATGGTTCCAGCCTTTTTCATAAAAGACCAGCCGCGTTCCCACATAGAACGAAGAACTGCACTTGGAAGCGGTGCGTGATAAGCAGGGAGCTCCATAACAAACGGAGATGGCTTACCTCTAAATGGCTTTGTTTTCTTTAACATAATGCCCGAAATGATAATTGCTAAAATTCCAACAAAATATGCACTCGGTGCCACCCACCATTGACCACCGAATAGAGCACCTGCTATCAAAGCAATAATCGGAAGCTTAGCACCGCATGGCATAAAAGTTGTTGTCATAATAGTTATTCTACGGTCTCTTTCATTTTCAATTGTACGCGATGCTAAAACGCCAGGAATACCACAACCCGTACTGATTAACATTGGGATAAACGACTTGCCAGACAAACCAAACCTACAAAAAATCCGATCCAGCACGAAAGCCACCCGCGCCATATATCCACATTCCTCAAGAATCGCCAACAAAATAAATAAAACGAAAATTTGTGGAACAAAACCAAGTACTGCACCGACCCCACCAACAATTCCATCAACCAAAAGTCCTTGCAACCATTCTGCGGTATTGATGCTTTCCAAAAATCCTGAAACTCCTGGAATAATCCACTCAGCAAACAATGTATCATTGGTAAAATCGGTTAAAATTGTTCCAACCGTTGTAACAGAAATATAGTACACAATAAACATAACTGCTGCAAAAATCGGAAGTGCCAAAATTCGATTTGTTACAATACGATCAATCTTATCCGACAAAGTCAATTGCTCCCGATTTTTTTTCACATAGCTATCTTTAATTGCTGTTGTAATATAATGATAACGCTCATTTGTAATAATGCTTTCGCTATCATCATCCAATTCTTTCTCAAGTTCCTGTGTCAGCGCCTCTACTTTTGCCAAAATATTTTTTTCGATTTTAATATTAGATAAAACTTTTTCATCACGTTCAAATAATTTAATGGCATACCAGCGTTCTTCATTCACAGGTACTTTTCCTTCTAAGCTTGATTCAATTTGAGCCAAAATCCGTTCGACTGAATCATTGAAAATCGCAACCCGTTTTTCTCCTTTTTTCTTTGCAACCTGAATCACTTTATTTAACAAATTGTCAATTCCATTGCTTTTCATGGCAGAAATTTCCACAAACGGACATCCAAATGCTTCCTCCAGCTTTTTCGTTTCAATAATGTCTCCATTCTTTTGAACGATATCCATCATATTTACAGCCACTACAACTGGAATCGAAAGTTCAATCAATTGCGTCGTCAAATATAAATTTCTTTCCAGATTGGTACCGTCTACAATATTAATCATACAGTCTGGCTTTTCATTTAATAAATAATTTCGTGAAACAACTTCCTCTAACGTATAAGGAGAAAGCGAATAAATTCCTGGTAAATCTATAATGGAGATCTCTTTATTTGATTTCAATTTTCCTTCTTTTTTCTCAACGGTTACACCCGGCCAATTCCCCACGGACTGATTGGCACCAGTCAATACATTAAACAAGGTCGTTTTGCCACTATTCGGATTTCCTACAAGTGCAATTTTACAGCTCATTTGTAACATCCTCCCTCTCCTAAGTTAGTTTAGACTAACCAGCGGGTAAAATACTCGGCTGTATCGTAAAAACTACGACAAGCCGTTTTTTCATTCTATCTCTATCATTTCAGCATCCGTTTTTCGCAATGAAAGTTCATATCCACGAACATTCAGTTCAATTGGATCTCCAAGTGGTGCAACTTTACGAATATAAATCTCGGTTCCTTTAGTAATCCCCATATCCATAATTCTTCGTTTAATCGCACCTTCACCTTTCAATCTTTTTACCTTTACGGTCTGCCCTACTTCTGCATCTTTTAATGTTGCCATGAATACCCTACCCTTTCATATCTTTACCTCATTATTCTGTATTTCAAACCATAATTTTACTTGCAATCTCACGGCTAATTGCAATTCTGGACTCTTTTATATTAATAATCAAATTCCCACCAAATTGTGAAACAATAGTAATCGTAGCACCAACGACAAAACCAAGATTTTCTAAATGCTGACGAATTTCACTTCTTCCACCAATTTTCTTAATAATATTTTTTTTACCGATTTCGACAAGTGTAAGTGGCATCATTGATATCCCCCTTCATATCAACTCTAAATGAAACAATCATTTTCCTCTTTTGTATATCACATTCACGTAATTGATAATCATTCTCATAAACCATCTTACCGAAATTCTTCCAAAAATACAATATGTTTTTATAAAAAGTTAGTTATAAGTAATAGTTTTCAGAAAAAAATATGAATAACAATAGTAACTATCTTTTAATAATTATTTTAAAATGATTACCTACATATATGAGAAGCCCTTCCAATTCACAGAAAATCAATACTTCAAGTAAATTTGATCGCTGCACAGATTTGAAGAATTTTTGTCAATATATCCTAAATCCAAAATAACCTGCCCAAAAATCATAAAGAGCAATTTTAAAACAGCCTGTTTCTTTAACAAAATATAAGTTAAACATTTTCAAGATCATCTGTACTTCTTTATATCTTTAAAAATATAGGCATTTGAAAAATTCTTTCAGTGATGGATATTAGCCTTTTCACTATAGACTTTACTATATAGATACAAGGATAAAAGATATAGAATATATGATTTATAAGGATTAAAAAGATCACTCACATTAAATTGTTTTCCAAAATCTATAAACCAGTCAAAATCATATATCAAAAAAATATTTTAATATGTAAAAATTTATATTTATAACCCATATCACATAACTTCTATGTTTGCCATACCAATAGCCTAAATAAAACATAAGATGTTAGAACAGTTCATAAAGAATTTATATACCATTGTATACTTTAGATAAAGCTTAACCTTCTGGTATGCACTTTTCTAAAAAGATAAACTGCTAAAGAAATACTTTAAAGATAGCACAATCACAACAAATAAAAAAATAGAATGATACCTAAATAATGGCAGTTAGATTTGGAAATAACCAAATAAAAATTCTATACACAACATAAAAATGGATTATACTACAATGAAGATATCTCTAAAAACCTTTTCAAAAATATATCAACAAATATCTATTCATTTATTCTTTCGTTCATCTATCTAAATCAAAACGATAAACAATATAACATTCCATAAAGCAACAAAAAGGTATCTAATGATTTACAACTTAATACATATAACAGCAGATGGACTCAAACACATGTAGCAAAAACTACTCATATACAAAAAATCTGTTTACTACATTTCTAACAGATTGAGGCATTTTGATATTCACATCACATTATGCGCATCTTCTAAAGAAATGAAGCAAACAGATAAAAAATACATTATCCTGTTTAGATGGTATGCTAGTATGTAAAATATATGTAAACAATCAAACATATATAATTCTACGCTATACTAACAAAGAAAAAACACCAATAAACACTGATATATCAACATTTATCATTTTACACCACATATAAAAACATTAAAAAAACGCACCTAGAGGGATTCGAACCCCCGGCAGACATGGTACCGGAAACCATCGCTCTATCCAGCTGAGCTATAGGTGCATAAATTATTTGTGACATGTTCCATATTATAATCAATTTTTCTATACAATACAAGTTTTTTCTTTCAAATGTTTAAAAAAGAACAATATCGGAAAGAAATGAATACTGTTCCAAGTTTCGAGTAAACATTTCAATGTAATAATAATGGCTTAAAAATTTGAACATCATATTTGAATCATGTAAGATAAAGTCATTCAGGTCAATTTATTTTTAGAAATAAGGAGGAATTACCATGCCTTTAATCCCTACAGTTATTGAGCAAACTAGCCGCGGAGAAAGAGCTTATGATATTTATTCTCGACTGTTAAAAGATCGAATTATTTTCTTAGGAACAGCAATTGACGATCATGTCGCCAATCTAGTTGTATCGCAGCTTTTATTCCTTGCTGCAGAAGACCCAGATAAAGATATTTCACTTTATATCAATAGTCCAGGTGGTTCTATCACAGCTGGAATGGCTATTTACGATACAATGAATTTTATTAAACCTCAAGTATCAACCATTTGCATTGGTATGGCTGCATCTATGGGTGCATTTTTACTAGCCGCTGGCGAAAAAGGAAAGCGCATTGCATTACCCAACAGTGAGGTTATGATCCACCAGCCACTTGGTGGTGCGCAGGGACAGGCAACAGAGATTGAAATTGCTGCCAAACGCATTCTGTTTCTACGTGAAAAGCTCAATCAAATCCTTTCTGAAAAAACGGGTCAACCATTGGAAATTATTGAAAGAGATACCGAGCGTGACAATTATATGACTGCTGAACAAGCATTAAAATATGGACTTGTTGACAAAGTTGTCACAAGCTATAATCAAACCGTTTAAGAGAACTTTTCAATCAAAACCCTAATACGGGAAACATTGTGCTATATATAGCCGCTGCTTCCCGTATTTTTTATTAAGAAAACATGATCTTATGAGATACAACCTTTCAATAAAAAAACAATCCCTTAACTACCAAATATCTGCTATTTCATTAACCAGAATAATATGTTATCTGCATATCATCTATTCTCTACACGGTTTATCATATATCTTTGGCATTTATCTAAAAGAAGCAATAAAATAACTAAATATTATAGATAAAATAAATATATGAAAGGATTTTTCATTTTTTGTAAACAATTATAAGGATTTATAATGCCTTTCTCATCTATTTTAATCCATGAAAAATTATAACTGAGTCCTTTACTCCATATTGATTCATTTTCTCTCTATGCTACCCATTACAAATCTGACAGATTGAGAGAATAGACACAACAATTTCAATCAAGTTGACACGGATTCATTTTTGAATTTGTAAAAAGCTCTACTTGATAAAATGTACCTCTCATAAAGTCAATAGATTGTCTTTTAGATCATTTGACAAATATATGGGGAATGAAAAAAGTCCATAAATCAAGGCTTTCGGGTTAATAAGGAAGTATATCTTCCGATTAGGCGGTATAACCCCATTCAAGGGCTATGCCGTCTTTTCCTGTTTATTGGTTTGTTTTCGTTCTGTCTGCGATTCGGGCGGAAAATGAATTTCTCCCACAAAGTTAAAGATCATATCTACTTTCTGAAAACGCTTGCCGTCTATTTTCTTTGGCGCATGGACTACGATTTTCTTTATAAACTCATTGACGATTGTAGACGTTTTGACGGTTTCTGATTTTATGAGCCGCTTCATCTTGTCATAGAGCCGTTCAGAGCCGCCGCAAGAAGTAGACACTTCATAGAATGTGCCGCCGATTTTGTATGTAACCGTTTCATGTAGCGGATTGCCTTTTTCCGGCAGCAAATTATTTTGTTCTGTTTCTCGTTTGCTTTCCATTTCTTTCCCGTCCTCTCCTTGTTTTGTAATGTGATAAGTTTTTTAGCAAGCATAGGAAAAGGGTACCCTTTTCGTAAAACCCCTGCTTTCTCTGACCGAGAACGGCAGGGATTTTTGCTTGTTGGGAAGTTTCCCAAACCCTCTAAAATTCCTCTCACTATCTACAACACCACACCATGCAATTTTGCCGAAGTTTTGAGAAAGATTTTTCAAAAAGGGAGTCTTATCTCCTACTACGGGAAAGTTTCAAAAATACCAAAGACAAACAAAAGAAAAACACCATAATTTACAACGTTTCTAAAAATTTCATATTGCTTTGTATTTTATCTATCAACATAAACCTGCACTTCATAATTCCAGTGCAAAATACCGGACACAACAATTAACTGTACTGTAAAGGTTGGCTTAACACCATATTTTATTTGAGCGATACGGATTATCTCGTTTAATACTTGTTTCCTATTTTCTTCGGTACAATCAGCGCATAGGTATTTTCCTTTCGGCAATCTCTTTAACCCGTCTATATCTGCATGGCGAACACAGATAGCAAAAAGCCTTGATAATCCGTTCTCAGTGTATATACCGGCTAAATCCTCAAAAGCGAACTGCTCTTTTAAGGCAGGTGTCACTTTTTCATAGAAGTGGCTAAGATAATTCCAAAGATTATCAAGCGTAGGCATTTCTAAGGTATCAGACAGCAGAATAACACGCTCTGGAATATCTTTGATAAACGTACCGGTTGGATTTTTTTGTCCTTGCAATTTTCTTTCATAATCTGCTTTTGCTAACTGGATTTTTGATTTACTGTATTGCAATGCCGCAATTTTTTCATCAACTTTTTTCTCTGCCTGTACCAAAAAATCTACAATTTTTTCAAGTTCTCTATATTCCAAAACCTTTTTTATTTCCTGTAAAGGCAAATCCATAAGCTGCAAAGCACGCACCGTATTCAGGCGAACAATATCCTGCTCGGTATAATAGCGGTAATTCGTCCATTGGTCTTTTTTGCTCGGCTTTACCAGTCCGATACGGTCATAATGCCGCAAGGTTTCACTTGTCGTATGGACTGCCTTTGCAGCTTCTCCAACCGAAAAATATTTTTTCATTTTGCTATTCTCCCCATTGACTTTTGTGTTACACAAAAGTTTACAATCTATTTTAGCATAGGATACTGTGAAAAGTAATTCAACTTGTAATGCATTTTAGGAGGAATGGCTGCATGATAGAACTCAAACAAGTAACAAAGCAGTACGGGCAGGCAACCGTACTAAAAAACATTACTCTTGCGATTGATGAGCCGGGAATTTACTGCTTGCTTGGCAGAAATGGCGCAGGCAAAACAACGCTGCTTAAATCGGTTGCCGGGTATCAAAACATTACAAACGGTACAATTCAAGTTGACGGTAAAACAATCACGACTTCTACCTTAGATACAGGCGTCAGCTATATTGAAAACTTTGCAAAGCACTTTAATCTTCCAGTACGGAAACTGCTGCGTATCGCTTCCGAAATAAATCCCAACTATGATTACGACTTTGCTTCGGAAATGATGGAACGTTTTGAATTGGACGGTAAAAAGAAATTCAATCAGCTTTCACTTGGCATGAAAACAATGGTTTCCACGATTATCTGTTTGGCAAGTAATAAAAGTGTTGTACTTTTAGATGAACCTGTCCTCGGCTTTGACGCAATTATGCGTGTGGAGTTTTACGATATGCTGACAGAGAGTTTTCAGAAACACCC
>ERZ1643246.4597-NODE-4597-length-10756-cov-4.553687_pt1 | contig 10756 bp, 8 predicted proteins | sample MGYA00579265_ERZ1643246 | MGnify/ENA primary metagenome ERZ1643246 (study PRJEB29033, sample SAMEA4952261) | chicken gut metagenome | biome: Broiler Chicken; feature: Gastrointestinal Tract; material: Caecum | place: Ireland | collected 2018 | study: Broiler...
AGCAAAGGACTGAAAATCCTTGTGTCGTTGGTTCGATTCCGACCGAGACCACCATTTCTCAACTTACGAACGTAACGTTCGTAGAATACTTGGAAGCGATATTGTAAGTCATCTTACCGTATCGCTTTTTTCATATCTGGCAGTGAGCTTTTGTCTGATCTTGACCAAAGTGAGAACTGCAGGAAAACACAATTGAGAAAGGACATCTGAAAGCGCAGATGCTATAATAAAAGAAAAGAATTGAGGGATATCTATGGCAATCAGTCTGGAGTTATATCAGCTGCGCAGTTATCTGTTTTTCTGCGTGTGTGAGCATTTGCTGGGGAAGAGCGGCTTTGCCCCGGCAACGATCTGTGAAGAAGAAGGGATCCGTCCGTTACGGGAATATGGCTGTGAGGTCAAAGGGCGTTCCCAGTGGCACGATGTGGATGGCGTCTTTGTATTTACGGCAGCGACCCCGTTCATGCAGCCGCTGCGCTTGTGTGTGGAGGCTCGTTTCTTTGATCGCAAGCTGGGGAAGAGCCACATTCGTGAATTTATGGGAAAGATGCAGGATATTCGAGAGGGATATCTCAGCGGAGCGGATGCCCGCCTTTCTCATCATAAACAATACAGCAATCAAGGGGTATACTTTTCGATGAACGGATTTACGGCAGAGGCGGAGGAACTGGCGGCCGCACACGGCATTCAGACGATCTCATATGCGTTCCAGCCGCTGATGGAGCCGCTGTATCGATCGATCGCTGATGCGGCACGCTGGATACAGGAGCGTGTCACCTTTGCCAATCCGGACGAGATCACTGTCTTTTTGAAGGAACTGCGACAATTGGTCATCGCAGATGATGCAGACGCAGCCGAAGTGCTGAGAGAAACATTTGGTGATGAACTGCTGATGCGGATGGATGAGATCACCAATGAGCTGCAGACGATCCAGACGTCTCTGCTGGTCACCAATAACCATGGCGTGTATCTCCACGCTCTGTCCAAGGATGCTTTTTCTCTCGCTTCCTTCATGCACACGGACGAAGGCATCTGCCAGATCCACATGGAGAAGCGGGGAAGAAGGAAGTATCATTATTTCACCATCAATGATGGTATGCGTCGCTTCTATTTCACACGTCCTTCTTTTTTGGGAGATGATGTGCTGCTGGGCGTGCGTGCTTCCATGCAGCAGTCGCTGTTTGATCTGGGAGAGGAACAAAGAGAAAGCGTCTTTCAGCTGTGTGTGCAGGATCAGGGGATCATGCGCTATCTGCGCTTAGGAGTGGAAGGACGGCTGTGGATCGATTAGTTTCTTCCAAAAATGACACATTTCCCTCCCGTTGTTAACAAGTCAGTTGTTTTGTGATATAAATATACAACAGGATCGAGGGTGAGGGAATGAAGAAAGAATACTGGAAAAAGCCGACATGGTATTTGTTTTTGCTGACGTTGCTGCTGTCCGTGGTCATCATCGTGCAGCTGTTTTTGCTGGCGATGATCCCGATCCACTTTGTGGTGATCGCGACCGTCGTAGTGCTGCTGATGGATCTGCTGTTTTACTTTTTGCTGGTGAGCCGTAAGGCCAACAAGGTCAACCGCATCCTGGGCAGCGTGCTCAGCGTGGTGTTATGCATCGGAATGGTCGTCGGTAATCTGTATCTGTTCAAGACCAATTCACTATTTGAGGACATCACGCATTCCGGTGAGCAGAAAAATGTCGTTTCGGTCGTGGTCAAGAGCGATTCGGACATTGAAAGCGTACAGGATCTGAAACAGGCGATCGGTTATGCAAAGACGATGGATGCGGATGGTACGAAGCAGCTGTTTGCAGATATAAAGGAAAAAGAACAGCTGACATTGCAGCAGAAGGAATACAATTCACTGATCGATGTGACACAGGCACTGAAAGACGGGGATTGTGAAGCGATGGTGCTCAATGAGTCCTATCGTTCCATGGTGAGTGAGAATGCGATCTTTGAGGATTTTGATCAAGATACAAAAGTGATCTATACATATACTTATTATACGAAGGTGGATCCGAATGCGAAGGCGGTCGATGTGAGCAAAGAAGCGTTTACCGTATTGATCAGCGGTATCGATGTGTATGGTGACATCGCAGCGACCTCACGAAGCGATGTCAATCTGCTGGTGACGGTCAATCCGCTGACAAAGGAGATCCTGATGGTCTCTATTCCACGGGATTATTATGTGGAGACCGCTTGTGATGCCGCGGATGGTTGCGGCAGAGGACAGATGGATAAGTTGACGCATACGGGGCTGCATGGGGCGCATACGACCCAGGCAACGCTGGAAAAGCTGTTTGGTATCGAAATCAATTACACGCTGCGGGTCAATTTCTCCAGTGTACAGACCATCGTAGATGCGCTGGGCGGGATCGAGGTCGACAATCCACAGACGTTCCGCATTGGCGGTTACACATTTGAGCCAGGCAGGATCCATCTGGACGGGGATCAGGCACTGATGTTTTCCCGTGAGCGGAAATCGTTTGGCGAAGGTGACCGGGAGCGCGGAAGAAATCAGATGCGTGTGTTCAGCGGCATTCTGGACAAGGTGACCTCACCGGCGATCCTGACAAATTACATGAGCATCCTGGATGCGGTCGGAGATTCTTTCGAGACCAATATGAGCAGCGGAGAGATGAAGTCGCTAGTGCAGATGCAGCTGAACGACAGAGCTTCCTGGCACATCCAGCAGATGAGCGTGGATGGTGCCAATGGAAATGATTATTGTTATGAACTGCAGAATACGGCATGGGTCATGTATCCGGACATGGATACCGTAGACGCAGCTGTCAAGGCTATGGAGACCGTAATACACGGCGGACGCCCGAATCTGGAGTAAACCATATCAGCAGGGGAGAGCTCTTCTCTGCTTTTTTTGAATATGTGGGAAGGAAACGTGCCGGGCATGCGGAAAAGCGGATGTGAGCGTGTTTGGCTGGATGTCATTTGATATGTGATGCAGCGCAGGGAGACATATCTTCGCCCATCATAGTTTAGTTGAAAAAGTGAACAATAAGAGAAAGGAATGCGGGGAATCACATGATTTTCCATGAATCCATTCTTAACAAATCCTGGTATTTATGATATTCTGTATGAGAATGTAACAATTCAGAGGTGAAGAAAATGAAGAGAAAAATTTGGAAAACACCTGGGTGGTACCTGTTCCTGTTGCTGCTGCTCCTTTCGATCGCAGCGGTCGTACAGGTCGTGGTACTGGGTGTGATACCGACGTTATATCTCTTGATCGGGATCGTGGCTTTGTTGCTGATCGATCTGCTGCTGTATTTTATGCTGGTCAGCCGGCGGGTCAATAAGATCAACCGCATCCTGGGATCGGTCCTGACGGTCTTCGTCTGTGCGGCGCTGGTCGTCGGCAATTTATATCTGTATAAGACCAACTCGCTGTTTGGAAATATCACGCACTCCGGTGAGCAGCGTCACGAACTCTCGGTCGTTGTCAAGGCAGATTCGGACATTGAATCGATCGGTGATCTGAACGCGTCGATCGCGACATCCTCTTCTACGGATGCAGATGTGATCAGCGATTTTGTTGCTGATGTCAAGAGCAAAGAGAATGTGGATGTACAGACAGAAGATGTTGGACCGCTATTAGATATGGTGCAGACGCTGTATGATGACGAGAGCGAGGCAATCTTGCTGGATGAATCATATCGTTCCATGATCAGCGAACAAGAAGAATACAGCGCGTTTGAAGATGAGACGAAGGTAATCTACACGTATGTGTACTATACCGAAATTTCCGCAAATACTTCTGCTGTCGATGTGACTCAGGAACCTTTCACCGTACTGGTTACCGGTATCGATACATATGGAAGCATTGCGACGACTTCCAGAAGCGACGTGAACATGCTGGTGACGGTCAATCCGGTCACAAAGAACATTCAGCTCGTCAGCATTCCGCGTGACTATTATGTGGAGACCGACTGTGATCCAAATCTGGGCTGTGCCGTCGGAGAGATGGATAAGCTGACCCACACTGGATTACATGGTGCGGATACGACACGTGCAACATTAGAGAAACTGTTTGGCATCGATATCAACTATACGCTGCGTGTGAATTTCTCCAGTGTTCAGAATATCGTAGATGCGCTGGGCGGCATCACGGTTGATAATACAGATGGATATGCTTTCAGCATTGGTGGTTATACCTTTACACAGAGCGTTATGGAGCTGAACGGAGATCAGGCGCTGATGTTCGCCAGAGAGCGTAAATCATTTGCGGAAGGTGATCGTGAACGTGGACGTAATCAGATGCGCGTGATTCAAGGAATGATCGACAAGGCAACTTCTCCGGCCATCCTGACCAGTTATATGAGCTTCTTGGATGCGGTCGGCGATTCGTTTGAAACAGACATGAGTTCTTCTGATATTCGTGCACTTGTCAACATGCAGCTTTCACAGGGAGGCAGTTGGACGATCGGCAGTGTCAGTGTCAATGGAACCGGCGGTACAGATTATTGTTACGAATTAGGTAATTACGCGTACGTCATGTATCCGGATATGGACACGGTCGAAGCTGCAGTGGAAGCCATTCAAAATGTGGAGAACGGCGGCGATCCTACAAACGGATAAAATAGCAGTGGGCGAAAGGCTCACTGTTTTTTTATCCGTGAACCGACATCCGTTTTGATGAAGTTGCAAGCTGAAATGAGATACGATAAAATGAAATTGATAAATCAAACACCCTCTTTTATTCATATGAAACAATGAAGCATTCCGCTTGCGTTGACAGACAAAGGGGGGCAGAGGGTCATGTTTTTAACGGAATGTAATATTTTCGCAAATTTTCGATTTTTCTTTGACTTATATTGTTACTGATATTAAAATGAAAATGATACGTTTAGGGGTAAGGATGATAAAAGATGATCAACAGGATATTAAAAAATCCAATTTATAAAAAATATCGAACATTACTGATCTGTCTGGTGGATCTGTTTATCGTGGCAATTTCCTATTTCTTTGCATTTTACATCGCCAGTCTGAACTTTATCTTATCTGAGATCAAGGATGTGGAAAGAGGCTCGGTCGTAGAAGGTTTCTTGCTGACGATGGTCGCGTATCTGGCCAGCTTTCTGCTGTTTCGGATCTATAAAAGTTTATGGAAATATACAGGGCCATCGGAAGTGATCCGGATCGTGTCGGCAGTCGTTGTCGCTGTGGCGATGTCTTTACTGACGATTCCGGTATTGCCAATCCGTGGACTGGAGATGCGTACGATCGTTGTGACCGGTGTCTTCGTCATTTTGCTGATGTGCAATGTGCGACTGGGCTATCGGTTGTTGCGGCGACGTGAAATGGAAGGAGAAAAAACAAAAAACGCGGTGATCATTGGGGCAGGTGATGCGGGATATATCTTATGTAAGGAAATCATCCAGAATCATCGTTTTGATGCCAATGTCGTCGGGTTTATCGATGATGCAAGAGCAGGCAAGATCGTTTATGGGAAAAAAGTGCTTGCCGATACAGAGCATATGGCAGAAGTGATCCACAAACACGAGGTCACGCTGGCATTTATTGCCATTCCAAGTGCCAGTAAAAAAGACGTGCGAAGAATTTATGATATTTGCAAGAATCTGAATCTGGAAACAAAAATCATGAAACAGGGCGATGAACTGCTGGAGAATCCGGATGCGGCTGTCCGTTATCCGGTAGAAGACATCAGCATCGAGGATCTGCTGGGGCGTGGTGAGATCCATCTGGATCAGCAGGAGATCCGTTCCTATATCACCGGCAAGGTCGTTGCCGTAACAGGTGCCGGAGGATCCATCGGGTCAGAATTGTGTCGCCAGATCGTGAAGTTTCATCCAAAAGAACTGGTCATGATCGATATCAACGAAAACAGTTTGTACATGCTGGAACAGGAGTTTAACCGTGATCGTACGCATGGACGAATGGATCAGAGCATTCAGATCGATTCGTATATTGCTTCCATTCGTGATCGCGTCGCTATCGATTCGATCTTTGCGGGCAAACGTCCATCCGTGGTCTATCATGCAGCGGCTCATAAGCATGTGCCGTTGATGGAGACACGTCCGATGGAAGCCGTAAAGAACAATGTGTTCGGTACGAATAATGTGATCAAAAGCTGTATCAAACATCAGGTAGAGCGATTTATCATGATCTCGACCGATAAGGCGGTCAATCCGACCAATGTCATGGGTGCGACGAAACGTATGACGGAGATGATCCTGCAGGCCAATGGAAACAACGGTGTGACCAAGATGGCGGCCGTGCGCTTTGGCAATGTATTGGGATCAAATGGTTCGGTCATCCCGATCTTCAAAAATCAGATCAAGGAAGGCGGACCGGTAACGATCACAGACCGAAACATCATTCGTTACTTTATGACCATTCCGGAAGCTGCACAGCTAGTCCTGCAGGCAGGTTTTTACGCAGACAAAGGTGAGATCTTCGTGCTGGATATGGGAGAACCGGTCAAGATCCTGGATCTGGCTGAAAAGATGATCCGTTTGGCTGGCATGGAGCCTTACAAAGATATCGATATTGTAGAAATCGGTTTACGCCCCGGTGAAAAGATGTTTGAGGAACTTCGCCTGGATGGAGAAGATACTGAGCGAACAAAAAATGATCTGATCTTTGTCAATCATGTAATGGGCATCACAAAAGAAGAAGTTGAGAAAAAGCTGGAAGTGTTGGGAAAACTTCTTTCTGAAAACGCTTCGCGGGAAGACTTCCGCAATACCATGCTGGAAATTATCAAAGATAAGGAAATCGCTAAACATACTGCATGAATTGTGGTATAATTACTCCGGTAAAAATGGATACACCATTTTTATAAATAAAGGATAATCGCTGATTATCCTCGGTAAAGAATATCCCGCGTGCAATCGTCGCACCGCCGCGTTGCGAACGGGATAGGATCATCACGCAACCATCTACCATGCACCCCGCATGATGGATGGGCGAAGCATATCCATGCGGAGGTGAGACAGGGATGGAGGAACAGTGGTACGTCATCCAGGTGAGGAGCGGCAAGGAAGAATGGGTCATGAAGTGCTGTGCGCTCATGATCGATGATCCCTGTCTGCGCAAGAGCTTCCTCCCCTTCAGCAAGCGCCTGCGAAAGGTGCGCGGGGAATGGATCGAACGGGAGGAGATCCTGTTCCCGGGGTATGTCTTTTTGATCAGCGATGATCCGACACGGCTGTACCAGGAGCTGAAGAAGATCCCGGACCTGACGAAGATGCTGGGCAGAGAGAAGGAAGAGATCTACCCGCTGCCGCAGGATGAGGTCGCCTTTCTGAAAGCGTTCGGAGAGGAGGACCAGGTGGTCGACATATCGAGGGGCTGCATCGAAGGGGATGCGGTCATCGTGGAGCGAGGGCCGCTGAAAGGCAAGGAAGGGTTGATCCAACGAATCGACCGACACAAGCGGATCGCGGAGATCGAGATCGAATTCCTGGGAGAGAGACGAAAAGCGAAGGTCGGCTTAGAGATCGTAAGGAAGAACATATAGCGATGTATGTTCTTTTTCTATGGGAAGAGGGAGGATACGATGGAAAAGTTCGAGCATAAGATATGGTTATCCAGTCCAACCATGCATGGAGAAGAATTAAAGTATGTCACAGAGGCATATGAAAGCAACTGGATGTCAACTGTGGGTGAAAATATCAATGAAACAGAGCGTATGATTGCAGAAAAAGTGGGCTGTAAACATGCGGTAGCTTTATCCAGCGGCACAGCAGCCTTACATATGGCGGTAAAACTGGCAGGTGTCAAACCGGGCGATCATGTATTTTGTTCAGATATGACATTTGACGCAACAGTGAATCCGATCGTTTATGAAGGCGGCGTGCCGATTTTTATCGATACGGAATATGATACATGGAACATGGATCCAATAGCGCTCGAAAAGGCGTTTGAACTGTATCCGGATGTAAAGGTCGTCATGATCGCACATTTGTATGGAGTGCCAGGAAAGATTGCAGAACTGCAGGCAGTCTGCAAAAAACACAATGCGGTGATCATCGAAGATGCAGCGGAGTCTTTAGGAGCTAGTTACAAAGGTATCCAGACCGGAAATTTCGGAAGTTTTGGTGCAATCTCCTTTAACGGCAATAAGATCATCACTGGTTCCAGCGGTGGCATGCTGCTGACCGATGATGAAGAAGCAGCCAACAAGGTGCGAAAGTGGTCCACACAGGCAAGAGAAAATGCACCGTGGTATCAGCATGAGGAACTCGGATACAACTACCGGATGTCCAATGTGATCGCCGGTGTGGTTCGCGGTCAGATCCCTTACCTGGAAGAGCATATTGCACAGAAGAAGGCAATCTATGAACGATATAAAGAGGGATTCAAGGATCTGCCTGTCCGGATGAACCCGTTTGATGAAAAAAACAGTGAGCCCAATTACTGGCTTTCCTGCTTATTGATCGATGAGGAAGCGATGTGCAGACAGGTGCGCGGAGAAACTGATGCGCTCTATATCAGCGAACCGAACAAAAGCTGCCCTACTGAGATACTGGAAACATTGGCTGCCTGCAATGCAGAAGGCAGACCGATCTGGAAGCCGATGCATATGCAGCCGATCTATCGAATGCATCCATTTGTTACAAGAGATGGCAACGGACGCGGAAGGACGAATGCATACATTGCCGGTGCGGGCACAGATGTAGGAGCTGACATTTTTCATCGTGGATGTTGTCTGCCAAGCGATAACAAGATGACCGCTGCTGAGCAGGAGAAGATCATCGAAATCGTGAAAGGATGCTTCCGATGATGTATCGATGTTTTTTTAAGCGCTTCTTTGATTTCCTTCTGTCACTGATTGCGATCATCCTCTTGAGCCCGGTTTTTCTCGTAGTGGCACTTTTGGTGCGTACGAAACTGGGCAGTCCCATCCTTTTTTGCCAGGAGCGTCCGGGAAAAGATGAAAAGATATTCAAGATGTACAAATTTCGCAGCATGAGCGATGAGCGGGATGAGAATGGACAGCTAATGCCGGATGAAGTGCGTTTAACTTCGTTTGGCAAGAAACTGCGCTCAACCTCTCTGGATGAATTGCCGGAGCTGTTCAACATATTGAAAGGAGATATGAGCATCGTCGGCCCTCGGCCGCTTCTCGTCAAATATCTTCCTTTATACAGCGCGGAACAGAGAAAGCGGCACGATGTGCGTCCCGGTCTGACCGGATGGGCACAGGCAAACGGACGAAATGCGATCTCCTGGGAAGAAAAGTTCAAATACGATGTCGAATACACAGAGAAGTATTCTTTTTTTATGGATCTTAAGATCATTTTTATGACCGTTCGCTCGGTTTTGAGGCATGAAGGAATCAGCAGCGAATCAGCAGCAACGATGGAGGAATTCTTGGGAAATTCCATGGAAGGAGACGGAAGAACTTGAAAAAGGATATAGTGATCATCGGTGCATCCGGGTTTGGAAGAGAGGTTGCCTGGCTGATTGAGGAACTGGATGAATGGAATATTAAAGGATTTATTGATGACAGTGATGCATTATTGGGCAGTTCCGTCAATAATTACCCTGTACTTGGCAAAACAAAAGACCTGCTTGTTTGCCGTGAAGAAATCTATGTCGTCATTGCCATCGGAAATCCAGAAATCCGGAAAAACATCTATCAGTCATTAAGTCAAAACCATGTATTGTCTTTTCCTAATATCATCGCAAAAGATGTGCGTATTGATAAAACAATCAAACTTGGCATAGGAAATATTATCTGTACGCACAATGTGCTGACAACCAATATTACACTGGGGAATTTTAATCATATCAATCTGAGCTGTACGTTAGGACATGATACAGTGATCCATGATTTTGTAACCATCTATCCGGGAGTAAACGTATCTGGAAATGTGACTGTTCATTCTTATTCCGAGTTGGGAACGGGATCCAAGATCATACAAGGAAAAACGATAAATGAAAATATCATTGTTGGTGCAGGCGGTGTCGTAGTAAGGAATCTGACTCAGCCGGGGACGTATGTAGGAGTACCTGCAAGGAGGATATAACATGAGAGCTTTGATGACAGCAACTGTTCCTTCCATGATCGGACAGTTTAATATGAACAATATAAAGCTTTTGCAAGAACTGGGATATGAAGTTGATGTTGCCTGTTCAATTCATGATCACACGGTATGGTCAGAAGAGAAAATCTCAGAATTCAAGAAGCAACTGGAAAACATCGGTGTGAATATTTATGATATAGAGTTTTCACGCAGTCCATTTCAGTTTTTCAATCATTTGCGCTCATACAAATCAATCTTGCGTCTGATGAATGTTCAGGAATATGACTTGATCCACACGCATACCCCCATTTCCAGCTTGATCACGAGAGTGGCATATAGAAGAAGCAAAATATATTCTTCTTGTAAGATGATCTATACAGCGCATGGCTTTCATTTTTTTAAAGGGAATAGTCCCATAAAAAATTTACTGTTTCGAAATATTGAAAAAATTGGAGCACGGTATACAGATGTGCTGATTACTATTAATAAAGAAGATTACGTAGCGGCAAAACAATTCCATCTGAAAAATGGAGGAAGCATAGAATATGTACCAGGTGTAGGTATTGATTTGGAAAAGATTGATTCGATTTTTGGAATGAGGACTCAACTGTTGCAAGATCTTCATTTACCTGATGATTCAATTTTAATGTTATCGGTTGGAGAGCTAAACGATAATAAGAATCATAGATTAGTGATTGAAACATTGTCACATCTTCCAGGTAAGTATCATTATCTGATATG
>ERZ1643246.4602-NODE-4602-length-10739-cov-41.967709_pt1 | contig 10739 bp, 10 predicted proteins | sample MGYA00579265_ERZ1643246 | MGnify/ENA primary metagenome ERZ1643246 (study PRJEB29033, sample SAMEA4952261) | chicken gut metagenome | biome: Broiler Chicken; feature: Gastrointestinal Tract; material: Caecum | place: Ireland | collected 2018 | study: Broiler...
GTTTGTCAAGAACTTTTTTCAAGTTTTTTTAATCTCAAAACTGTCAGCGGAGAAAGAGGGATTTGAACCCTCGCACGGCGTGAACCGTCTACACCCTTAGCAGGGGCGCCTCTTCAGCCACTTGAGTATTTCTCCATTGCCTGAATCATATTAAATAATTCAATTTTTTGCTCTGCATGAGCAATATGTATTATATCTCCATTTATGTCTTTTTGTCAATTACTTTTTTTAATTTTTTTCATTTTCTTTTATAACTTTTTCAATCCTGCTTTTTACCTCTTGGGCGATCTCTACTGTCTTCATATCTTTATACTCTTCATATAGAAGGGGTTTCAGAAAATGAACCTGTACATTTACCTTTTCAATGGATTTGGTATCAAAAGATTTATAAGAATCAATAAGAGCCACTGGTACAATAGGACATTTTGCTTTCACTGCAGGTTTAAAGCTTCCCCCTTTAAATTCATGGACATTATTGGGATCCTTTGTCCTGGTCCCTTCTGCAAAGATCAGATAGTTTCTTCCCGCCTTTACTTCCTTGGTTACCTGAATGATCACCTGCATAGACTGTTTTACATCTTCTCTGTCTATGGCAAATGCTTTCATACATGCAAAAACCTGCTTCAAGAATGGTATATTCTGGATTTCCTTTTTCATGACAACTGAAAAAGGAGTTGGGCAGGCCTGTATGATCGCGAGCACGTCAAAAAGTCCCTGATGATTAGGGAAAAACATAAACCCGTTCTTTTTCGGTATATTTTCTTCCCCATGGACCTCAATATGGATACGTCCTCCGGTGATAGCCCGGTTATCTATAAATCTGAGGAGTTTATATCTCTCTTCCTCTGTATATTTTTCTACATGGCTGGCATAATAGCAAAGCTTGCACCAATAATAAGGCACCAACAGGATATTATATGCCACCATTAATAAAATTCTCTTCACTTTCCTCTGCTCACTTTCTTCTTTAATTTCCGCAGGCAACAAGCCAGGCAGACACATCTGATTTTTCCAGGCAAAAGAAGTGTGCATTAAAATATATATCTTTTCTTTTAATGCACACTCCTGACAGAGCCTTGATCAGCTATTTTTACGTTTTGCTGACTGACTGGCTGAAACGCTTGTCCAGCTCTTCTTCATAAGATGGATTTGCTTTCTGAAATTTCTCAAAGTCCTTCTTATATTTTTTATAGGTATCTGTTCCTGTAAATTTTTTATAAGCGGCTCTGGAATACTCGCTCATTTCCCCTGTCACATCTTTTGCCGGAACTACAGAATATCTTTTTTCATCCTTGTTCACAAAATAAAAGGACAATACCGGGCATTCCTGATCTTTCTCTCCATCTTCCGGTTTATAGTCAAACCATACATAGACCAGTTGGCTGTCTCCGCTTTTCCCCAGAGAATCTGATTTTTTAAAATCTATGCTTTTTGCTTTATAGGCTTTAAAAAGTCTCAGATTATAATCAATTTCTTTCTGGAGCTCTTCCTGTACTTCTTCATTTTCTGACAGACCATAGCACGTTTTTACATCCTGGATATTCTGTTCCTGATAGGAACGGATCAGAGATCTTACCACAGCTTCAGGGGATTTGGTATTCACCTTTTTTCCCCCGCAGCCTGTCAGGATAAACATACAGACAGAAACCGTCAAAATAAATATAACCCCTTTTTTTAACGCTATCATGAAATTAATCTATTCCTCTCCTCTGTCAGAAGCATCTGCTTCCTGGTTTCCTTCTTCATCTTTATCTCTTACTTTTGCAATACTTGCCACTGTAATATCATCCTTCAGATCCATCAGTTTTACTCCTGATGTGATCCTTCCCAGAATGGAAATATCTCTGCACTCCAGACGGATGATAATTCCTTCTGTAGTGATCAGCATAATTTCATTATCACTGTTTACAGCCTTCACACCGATCACATTTCCTGTTTTTTCTGTGATCTTATAGCATTTCACACCTTTTCCGCCTCTGTTCTGACGGGTAAACTCCCCTACAGAGGTACGTTTTCCAAGGCCTTTTTCTGATACGATCAGAAGGTAATCTCCCTGGCAGGTAAGCTGCATACCGATAACTTCATCCTCTTCCATCAGGTTGATTCCCCTTACACCCATGGAAACCCTTCCGGTAACTCTTACATCCGTTTCTTTAAAGCGGATACACTGTCCGAATTTTGTTACCAGTATAATATCTTTCTTATTATCTGTAAACTTCACTTCAATAAGTTCGTCATCTTCTCTCAGGGCAATAGCGGCAAGACCTGTCTTTCTCACATTTGCATAATCCTCAATCGGTGTTTTCTTTACAAGTCCGTTCTTTGTTGCCATAAAGAGGAAGTTCCCCTTCTTAAACTCATTGATAGGGATCACCGCTGTGATCTTCTCCTCCGGCTGGAGCTGGAGCAGATTGATGATAGCGGTTCCTCTGGCCGTTCTGCTGGCCTCCGGGATCTCATATGCCTTTATCCGGTACACCCTTCCTGTACTTGTAAAGAACATGAGATAATGATGAGTTGTAGTCATCAACAGCTCTTCAATATAATCATCTTCTATGGTGGACATTCCTTTGATTCCCTTTCCGCCTCTGTTCTGGCTGCGGAAATTGTCCACGGTCATCCTCTTTATGTAGCCCAGTTTTGTCATGGCTATCACTGTATTTTCCTTGGGGATCAGATCTTCCATAGAAATATCATACTCGTCATAACCAATGGAAGTCCTTCTGTCATCACCATATTTTTCTGCGATTTCCAGGATTTCTTCCCGGATCACACGAAGAAGCAGATTTCTGTCGGACAGGATTGCCTTCAGCTCCCTGATCTTTACTTCCAGATCGTTAAATTCATTCTGAAGACGTTCTCTCTCCATTCCTGTAAGCTGATACAGACGCATATTTACGATTTCCTGAGCCTGTACATCGGTAAAGCCAAAGGTCTCCATTAAGGTATCCTTCGCTTCCTGCCTTGTTTTTGAATTCCGGATGATCTGGATCACCTGGTCGATGACATCCAGAGCTTTCAGCAAACCGGAAACAATATGAGCTCTGGCTTCCGCCTTATTCAGGTCGTACTGAGTCCTTCTTGTGACCACATCTTCCTGATGTTCCAGATAGTAGTTCAGCATTTCCAGAAGGCTCATGACTTTAGGCGTATTTCCGACCAGGGCCAGCATGATCACGCCAAAAGTATCCTGAAGCTGTGTATGTTTATAAAGCTGATTCAGGATCACATTGGCATTGGCGTCCCTTTTCAGTTCAATACAGATACGCATACCTTCCCTGTTGGAGTGGTCGTTGATAGCGGTGATCCCTTCTACTTTCTTATCTCTTACCAGCTCTGCGATCTTTTCGATAAGCCTTGCTTTATTGACCATATAAGGCAGCTCTGTGACAATGATCTGTGATTTTCCGTTTGGCATAGTCTCAATATCTGTCACTGCACGTACCCGGATCTTGCCCCGTCCTGTACGGTAAGCTTCCTCAATTCCTCTGGTTCCCAGGATCGTAGCTCCGGTAGGGAAATCAGGACCTTTTACGATAGAGAGGATTTCCTCAATAGTAGTCTCTCTGTTTTCCTCGATCTGATTGTCAATGATCTTTACCACTGCGTTAATGATCTCTCTCAGATTATGAGGAGGGATATTGGTAGCCATACCTACTGCAATACCGGATGTGCCGTTTGCCAGCAGATTTGGATATCTGGCAGGCAGCACAGTAGGTTCTTTCTCTGTACCATCAAAGTTTGGTACAAAATCTATAGTATTTTTATTGATATCCGCAAGCATTTCCATGGAAATCTTACTCAATCTGGCCTCTGTATAACGCATGGCGGCAGCGCCGTCCCCGTCCACAGAACCGAAGTTTCCATGTCCGTCTACCAGAGGATATCTGGTAGACCAGTCCTGTGCCATATTGACCAGCGCTCCATAGATGGAACTGTCCCCATGAGGATGATATTTACCCATGGTATCACCTACGATACGGGCGCATTTTCTATGGGGTTTATCAGGACCGTTATTTAACTCTATCATAGAATAGAGGATTCTTCTCTGCACCGGCTTTAAGCCGTCTCTTACATCCGGAAGCGCCCTGGAGGCAATAACGCTCATAGCGTATTCAATGTAAGATTCCTCCATTTTTTTCTGCAGGTCCACTTCCTGGACTTTGTCAAAAATATTATCTTCCATCTGGTTTCTCCTTTAGATCCGGATTTCTTAAATGTCCAGATTTTTTACATATTTGGCGTTCTCTTCGATAAATTCTCTTCTGGGTTCTACTTTATCTCCCATTAAGGTAGTAAAAGTCAGATCCAGTTCAGAGGTAGAATCCTCATCCATGACTACCCGCATAAGAATTCTTCTCTCCGGGTCCATAGTCGTCTCCCAAAGCTGATCTGCATCCATCTCTCCCAGACCTTTATAACGCTGGATAGAACAACCTTCCAGGCCGATCTCCTGTAAGATATCCGCCTGTTCCTGCTCTGTATAGGCGTAATAGATCTTCCTGTTCTTCTCCAGCTTGAATAAAGGCGGTTTTGCCAGATATACATAACCCTGTTTGATCAGCTCCGGCATAAACCTGTACAAAAATGTAAGGAGAAGGGTTGCAATGTGGGCGCCGTCCACATCGGCATCTGTCATGATAATGATCTTATGGTATCTCAGCTTGGTGATATCAAAATCTTCATGGATCCCTGTACCGAAAGCTGTGATCATGGCTTTGATCTCCGCATTGGCATAGATCTTATCCAGCCTTGCTTTCTCCACGTTCAGGATCTTTCCTCTCAGAGGAAGGATTGCCTGGGTCGCCCTGCTTCTGGCAGTCTTTGCAGATCCCCCTGCAGAATCTCCCTCTACAATATAGATCTCACATTTGCTGGGATCCTTGTCTACACAGTCCGCCAGCTTGCCTGGCAGGGACATTCCATCCAGAGCAGATTTCCTCCTGGTCAGCTCCCTTGCCTTTCTGGCCGCATCCCTGGCTCTCTGAGACAGGATAGATTTCTCCACAATGATCTTGGCGACTGCCGGATTCTGTTCCAGATAGATTTCCAGCTGGCTGCTGACAACACTGTCAACCGCGCCTCTTGCCTCGCTGTTTCCCAGTTTCTGCTTGGTCTGGCCTTCAAACTGAGGATCTTCGATCTTCACACTGATAATAGCTGTAAGTCCCTCCCGGATATCCTCTCCGGACAGATTCTGCTCATTATCCTTTAACAGCTTGTTTTTTCTGGCATAATCATTAAAGGTTTTCGTAAGGGCATTCCGGAATCCCATGATATGGGTTCCGCCTTCGGGAGTAGTGATATTATTTACAAAGCCGTAAGTATTTTCTGTATAGGCATCGTTGTGCTGCATGGCCACTTCCACCATGACCCCGTCCTTTGTTCCTTCAAAATACAGGATATCCTCATAAAGAGGCGTGGTGCTCTTGTTCAGATACTGGACGAATTCCCGGATCCCCCCTTCGTAATGGAAGACCACCTCTTTCGGCTCTTCTTCTCTCAGATCTCTTGCAATGATCTTCAGACCTTTAGTAAGAAAAGCGATCTCCCTGAAGCGATGTTTTAATGTATTAAAATCAAAAACCGTTTCTTCAAAAATCTCCGGGTCCGGATGGAAGGTAACCATAGTTCCGGTCTTGTCAGGATCGCAGTCTCCCACTATTTTCAGGCTGTACATAGCCTTACCTCGTTCATACCGCTGCTGATAGATCTTTCCTTCATGGCAGATCCTCACTTCCAGCCAGGTGGACAGAGCGTTTACTACAGAAGCTCCCACTCCGTGAAGTCCTCCGGACACCTTGTATCCGCCGCCGCCGAATTTTCCCCCTGCGTGAAGGACAGTAAAGACCACTTCCACCGCCGGGATCCCTGCTTTATGGTTGATCCCTACAGGAATTCCTCTTCCGTTATCTGTGACTGTAACTGAATTGTCTTCATTTATTGATACTTCTATAGTATCACAGGCACCGGCCAGAGCCTCATCTACTGAATTGTCTACGATCTCGTAAACCAGATGATGAAGGCCCCTGGCCGAGGTACTGCCGATATACATACCGGGTCTTTTTCTTACCGCTTCCAGGCCTTCCAGAATCTGGATCTGGTCAGCACCATACTCTGTATTATTTTCTGTACTCATGTAATTCCTCCTGTGAACCGGCCTGTGCCGGGAATAATAGGCGTCTGTCAATAGAAATTATGTAAACTTTTAAGAAGGACAGTACACTTTCCCGTCAACTACCTTGAATATTTTATTGATATGAAATCTTTTGTCGATAAAATCATCCAGCCCTGTGCAGGTGATCATGGTCTGCACCTGACGGATACTGTTTAAAAGATAATTCTGCCGGTTGGAATCCAGTTCGGATAATACATCATCTAAAAGCAGTACCGGCATATCCTTTATCCTTTTTTTCACCATATATATTTCTGAAAGTTTCAGAGACAGGGCAGCCGTCCGCTGCTGTCCCTGAGAACCATACTTTCTGATATCCATGCCGTTGATCTTCACCCCCATATCGTCTCTGTGGGGACCTGTGGAAGTCATTTTAAAACGGCAGTCTCTTTCCTGATTCTGGGCAAGGGCAGAAAGAAAATCATCTTCTAAAATACTGGGCTCATAGATCAACTGGATCTCTTCCTTTCCCCCGGTGATATTACTGTGTATCTCCCGGATGATCCCGTTCATTTCCTCTATAAAATCCCGTCTGCTCCGGATCACAGATCTTCCGTAATGGACCAGCTGTTCATCCCAGACTTCCAGAGTGCTCATAAGAGAAGGCTGAAAAGCCAGATCCTTCAGCAGCTTATTTCTCTGATTCAAAATATGATTATAATTTGAAAGATCCGAAAGATACAGTTTATTAAGTTGACATAATTCAAGATCCAGAAATCTTCTCCGCTCTCCCGGCCCGTTTTTAATGATATTTAAGTCCTCCGGGGAAAAAAATACAAGGTTCAGGATTCCGAAAAGTTCTCCGGCTTTACGTATGGGAACCCCGTCAATGGCAATGCCTTTCGCTTTATTTTTCTTTAAATGCATGTCAATTTTCCGGGAAATCCCTTCTTTGTTCACAAACATGCGGATATGGGACTCCTCCGCATGAAACCGAATCATTTCTCTGTCCTTGCTTCCTCTGTGGGATTTTGTCGTTCCGCAGAGATAGACAGCCTCCAGGATATTTGTCTTCCCCTGGGCGTTATCTCCGTAAAAAATATTGGTTCCCTTATCAAAATTCAAGGACAGAGTCTCGTAATTTCTGTAGTCTTTCAGCTCTATGGATTCAATATACATAGGTCACCTAACTTCTTCCGGGATCATTTCTCGATCCGGATCTCCTCTCCATTATAGGAAATCACATCCCCGTCATAGAGCTTCCGGCCTCTCCTGGTTTCTGTCTCCTGATTGACCTTTACCTCTCCATCCTGGATCGCAAATTTGGCTTCAACCCCGTCCTCCACCAGATTTGCGGCTTTCAAGGCCTGACCCAGTTTAATATATTCTTCTCTCAATTTGATAATTTCCATTTTTTCCCCTTCTTAATCTGTCCCTTAGGGACTGGTTTTGATATTTTTTCTATGGAAAATCCTCCGAAACCCGCAGTTATCTTCCTGCAGCATTAAAATTTACAGGCAGGATCAGATAAATATACTGCTGCTCGTCATCCCGGATAAAGCACGGAGCTTTGGGGTTCATAAGATAAATACTGATTTCTTCATCATCAATAACCTTCAGGGCATCGATCAGGAATTTAGGATTAAAACCGATCATAATATCCTTTCCCTCTTTTTCAATATCAATGTCTTCCTTCATGGAACCGATCTGAGAATCTATGCTCAGTTCCATCTGTCCGTCTTCAATATTGATGATGATAGGTTTTTTATCGCCCTCTTTTACAAGAAGGGTAGCTCTGTCAATACAATCTAAAAATTCTTTTTTATTGATCTTTACTTTTGTCTCGTAATCACTGGAAAGCATCTGGTCGATCTTGAAATATTCCCCTTCGATAAGACGGGATACTACCGTGGTATCATCAAACTCAAAAAGGATATGGTTTGCAGAAAGATAAATGTCGACCATATCTTCCAGTTCTCCGGAAAGGATCTTACTGATCTCATTTAAAGTCTTTCCTGGAACGATCACTTTACGGTCTTCGCAGGGCTCTTTTAAAGGAACGCGGCGGATAGAAATACGGTGTCCGTCCAGAGAGATCACTCTGAGACGGTTGTCTTCGATCTGAAAAAGCTCCCCGGTCATTAATTTGTTATTCTCATTTAAAGCAATGGAAAAAATTGTCTGCCGGATGATTTCTTTTAAAGTAAACTGCGAAACCCGTATACATTCATTTTTTTCGATCAAAGGAAGATATGCGAAATCTTCTCCTGACTTTCCGGGAATATTAAATTTTGCTTTTTCACAGGTAATAGTCGTGTTTAACCGCTCGTCTGTTTCTATAGTAACATCACTGTCAGGAAGTTTCCGGACAATTTCAGAAAAGATCTTTGCGTCCAGGGCAATAATACCTTTTTCCAGAACCATTCCCTGGACTCGGGTTTCGATTCCCAATTCCATATCATTAGAGGTAAACTTAATGTCGTTGGTGGAAGCATCGATAAGAATACATTCCAGGATAGGCATGGTTGTTTTAGCCGGAACGGCTTTCATAACGATATTTACACTTTTTTGAAGTTCGGCTTTTGAACAGAATAATTTCATAATGTGAATAACTTCCTTTCTGTGGTGGAGTGTATAATATAAAAATATAAAGATAAAATAATCCGCAGTAGCCGCCGTAGGGGCTGTGAATATGTGTATAAGTGCCGAAACCCGTGAAAAATACGGCTTTCGGCGTATGGATAACTTTGTGGGTGAAGCTGGAAGTTCATGTGAAAACCCGGTTGATAAAGGTGTGGACAAAAATCCGGCTTTTCGGGGAACTTTAACTTTCCACATTAAATTCACATAATATGCACTTCAGGATGTGGATAAAATTACTGCTTGGAGGGGTTGATCTTCTTCTTCAGGATATCGATCACTTCACGGGTAGATTCTGAGGTCTCCAGTTCAGCCTCTATTTTGTTGATCCCGTTCATAATAGTAGTATGATCCCTGCCTCCCAGGTACTGACCGATGATCTTCAGGGTACAGTCGGTCATATGACGGCAGAGGTACATGACGATCTGCCTTGGAAAGGCGATCTGGCTGTTTCTTCTGTTTCCTATGATATCCGCAGGGGTCAGATCAAAGTGATCGGCCACGATATCAGTGATCAATTCAGGTGTGATCACCCGTTTTTCATTAGGTGAGATGATATCTTTTAAAACCTTTTCCGCCAGGGCAAGATTGATCTCGCTTTTTTCCAGATTGGCATAGGCCATGATCTTATTTAAAGAGCCTTCCAGCTCACGGATATTGGATTTTACATTTCTGGCGATATATTCGATCACCTCATTATCAATAGAATATCCGTCCAGTTCTTCTTTCTTCCGCAGGATCGCCATTCGGGTCTCATAGTCCGGGGAAGAAATATCTACGATCAGTCCCCATTCAAACCGGGAGCGGAGACGGTCTTCCAGGATCTCCATGTCTTTTGGCGGTTTATCTGAGGATATGACGATCTGCTTTTTCGCTCCGTGAAGAGCATTGAAAGTGTGGAAAAATTCTTCCTGGGTAGACTCCTTTCCGATAATGAACTGGATATCATCGATGAGCAGAACGTCAATATCCCGGTATTTTTCCCGGAACTTGGACATTGTAGAATTATTTCCGTTTCGGATAGAATCGATCAGTTCATTGGTAAAGGTTTCGCTGGTAACATAGAGTACCTTGGCATTTGGATTTTTCTGCAGGACAAAATGGGCAATGGAATGCATCAGGTGAGTCTTTCCTAATCCAACGCCTCCGTAGATAAACAGCGGATTGTAAGCTTCTCCCGGGGATTCCGCCACGGCAAGAGAGGCTGCATGGGCCATTTTGTTGTTGCTCCCCACCACAAAGGTATCGAAGGTATAACGTGGATTAAGTCCTGCTTTTACAATATTTTCATTGAGGGCAGAGTCTTCTTCTTTGACGGTTTCCTGGATCTCATCCTGAATATCCTCAGGGAGAACCAGAGAAATCTGATAATTTTTTCCGGTAGCTTCTACAATGGCTACCTGAAGGGGGAGAAGATATCTCTTATTAATATAGTCAACTCCGATAGTGCCGCTTGGAACGATGATCGTGACCGTATTTCCCTCGACTTTATATACCTGGAGAGGTTCCAGCCATGTAGTAAAAGCAATGGGAGATAAATCATGCTCCGTCCTTACCATATTTAAAATTTCCGGCCATTTTTCCTGTATAACGTGCATTTTCATTCTCCTAACAAGTATTTTATGCCTCTTTTCACACACAAAAATATATGATTGACTGATCACATCATTCAATCATCGGTAAAAAAAAGTATTATTATCTATATATTATAATAAAAAACGGTATTAATCAATGAAAAATTCAAGAAACAAGGAGGGGAAAAAGAAAAAAAGGAATGTGGATAAGTGGATATCCTGATGGTGATATATTTATATAGGAAGGAACAGGAATAAAAAATCCCGGCGGGAACAGGAAAATGTGTATAAGTGATTATGTGGATAAAGGGGTGTGGATAATGGTGATAAATATTATCTGTAAACCTGTGGAAAAAAGCAAATGTGAAAAATGTGTATAATGTCAAAAACAGTATCCACATGTAAAAAAG
>ERZ1643246.4603-NODE-4603-length-10738-cov-7.274174_pt1 | contig 10738 bp, 8 predicted proteins | sample MGYA00579265_ERZ1643246 | MGnify/ENA primary metagenome ERZ1643246 (study PRJEB29033, sample SAMEA4952261) | chicken gut metagenome | biome: Broiler Chicken; feature: Gastrointestinal Tract; material: Caecum | place: Ireland | collected 2018 | study: Broiler...
TATATCTCTTTTTCGTCCATTATTGCTTTTTCTCTTAATTCTGCTAATTTTCTTAACTTCTCATCTTTACTCATTTTATGTACTTCTACTACTGCTTCTCTTATTTCTTTATTTTCTTCCATTATTTCTTCTACCTCCTCGGTATTCGGATTATCCAAGAACATCATCCATTGCACTTTTCTATTTTCTTTGTTCTTCTTGTATTCTCTTTTTATCTTGGATAATTCTATTATATGTATCTCTAATGCATCTGTCAATATTAGCTTCGTATTTTCGTCTTCTCTTATTCTCCATTTTGTTTCCATTTTCTCTATTCCTTTAGTTATTTCTAAATCAAAGTCTAATATTGCTATTATTACTACTTTTTTATAGCTATCATATGCCTTTCCTCTTTTTATCTCATTTCCATATAGTTTTGAATAATAATATAGTAATCTTTCTGCAAAGCTCTCTTTTTCTATTAATTGTATTTCTACATCTATTTTCTTTTCTTCATTTATATCTGCTTCTAAATCTAATATTCCTAGTTTATCTTCTGGCTTTTCTCTATACATTTCTTTTGTATCATTTATTATTATCTTTTCTATTTTTTCTTCTAGTAAGTCCTCTATAAATGCTTTTGTTATTTTCTCATTCTTTTGATTAAATAAACTTTGAAATACTACATCATTCTTTGGTTTTAATAACTCTTTTTCTTCTTTTTTTTGATTTTTGTTTTTATTTTCTTTTACATTTTTTATAACATCTTCCATTGGCTTAAACTCCTTTTTGAATTAAATTTTTTTGATTTTTATTTAGAATTAACTCTTTGATAAAAAATTTTTTGATATAAAATATATTTTATGTATACTATTATACAATAAATTTCTTAAATGTCAACAAAAACAATATGTCAAAAAAGGCTATATTTATACATCTTTCAACTTTTTTTGACATATTTTCATATAAAGATTAAACATACAGAATACTTCTAAAACCTATATAATCTTCAGCCGCTTCCATATCATTATTTCCATAACGGCTAGATGTATATCTACCAGTTTGTGATTCATAACCACCACCTCTAAACACTCTTGCAAATCCTATAGCACTTGAAGTTTCAGTAGACCACTCTCTTACACTACCAGCCATATCATATATATTGCATCTTACATCATAATTATTTTCTTCATCATGAGCATTACCTGTAGTTACTAATGAATCTTGAAATCTAATCTGTTTTGAATAATCAGAATCTCCACTAAATGCTTGTATATATATTATAGCTGTATCATATGCATAGCTATTTATTAAATCACTTTGAAAATCATTATTAATATATAAATTTCTTGCTAAATCTGCTGCATTTTCTTGTGTTATATTATTATATACTTCTTGATTTTTCTTTATATTAAATGTATTTGTATTTTCTTTAGCTTTATTCTTTTGATGTTATATCACAGCACATTTATATTTGCAAGTATTTATTATTGCATAGCGGTAATAAAATAAACTATGTATAATATGCAATTTTACGTTCGCATAATATACATAGTTTCTCTATGTCTACTTTTATTTATTCTGTTAAATTTTACGATATATATATATATATATATACAGCCCCAACGGTTTTAAGCATTTTTCTTCCTTTCTTTATACCAATTATATCTATTTTATTCGTACTTGTAAAGATATAAATATTTAAATTTTATTAATGTCATCCTATTTTGCTTGATACAACTACATTACATTAAATTTTTCAACCAAAAAGGCCCGTCCCCAATGGTTGATTTTATATTTTTTTATTGTAAAATTCATATTTTTGATATAAAATACTATCTATATAGTAAAAGATGATAAAAGAAATTTTATAATACTTTATAATAGTTAGGTGGTTAGTATGAATAATAAACTTTATGATGGTCAAAAGTTAAATGATTTTAAAGAATTAGTTAATTTATATAAAACTAAGTATAAAGACCTTACAGCTTTTGAATATAAAGAAAAGCCTGATGATGATAATCATATAAAAGTTAAATATAGTCAGTTTGCAAAAGATATCGAAAATCTAGCTGTATCTTTACTTAATATGTCTTGCAAAAAGGTTGCCCTTATTTCTGATAACAGATATGAATGGTGTGTGAGTTACTTAGCGATTACTACTGCTGGGCTCATTGTTGTTCCTTTGGATAAATCTTTACCTAAAAATGAGATATTAGAGTTATTAAAAAGAAGTGAAGCTGATTCTATAATATTTAGTGATAAATATATAGATACTGTAAATGATTGCAATTGTGATTGTAGTTTTAAAATCTGTATGGATTTTGATTGTATCCCAAATGCTCATGATTACGGTTTTATTTCTTTTTCTAAACTTTTGGATGATGGAAAATTTTTAAGTCATGAAAAGTATAATAGTTTGAGTATTGATAATAAAGGTTTAAGTATAATTCTTTTTACTTCTGGAACTACTAATATTTCAAAGGCTGTTATGCTTTCTCAATATGCTATTTGTATGGATTTATATGCCTTAAGTCAAATGATAAATATTACTACTGAAGATAAGTTTTTATCTTTTTTACCTCTTCATCATACTTTTGAAAGTACTACTACTTTTTTGTTTGGAACATCTTGTGGTATTACTATTGCTATATGTGATGGATTAAAGTATATTCAAAAGAATTTAGTGGAATATCATGTAACTGGTTTTGTATGTGTTCCTTTGATGCTTGAAATTATGTATAAGAAGATTTTAAAAACTATTAAAGAGCAAAATAAACTTAGAGTTGTAAATATTGCAAGGTTTATTTTTAGGCATGCTAGTATAGAGACTAAAAGGAAGGTTTTTAAACAAATTATTGATAATCTTGGTGGAAGGTTAAGAACTATTATTGCTGGTGGTGCTCCTATGGATAAGGAGACTATTAAGGGCTACAATGATTTTGGTTTTGATGTTCACCAAGGTTATGGTCTTACTGAAACTGCTCCTGTTTTAGCTGGTGAAAATAGTTTTCACAAAAAAACTGGTTCTGTAGGTTTTCCTCTTCCTACTATAGAAATTAAGATTGATAATCCGGATAATAATGGTATAGGTGAAATAATTGCTAAAACTCCTGCTATTATGCTTGGGTACTATAATAATGATGAGGCTACTAAAGAGGTTATAAAGAATGGATTTTTTTATACTGGTGATTTAGGTTACATTGACAATGATGGTTTTTTATTTGTTACTGGTAGAAAAAAGGATATGATTGTTTTAAAAAATGGTAAAAAGATTTTCCCTGAGGAGATAGAGATTCTTATAAACAAGCTTCCTTATGTAACTGAAAGTATGGTTTTTGGCTCTCTTGATGATTCTAAAGCTGATAGAAATACTGATGTTACTATTTGTGCTAAAATTATATATGATGAAGATGAACTTAAAAAGGTTTTTCCTGGTATTTCTCAAACTGATTATTGTGATTTTATTTGGAATGATATTAAGACTAAAATTAATAAGCAAATGCCTGCTTACAAATATATTAGAAGAATTATTATTTCTACTGAGCCTTTAATTAAAACTACTACTCAAAAAATTAAAAGAAATGAAGAGATTAATAGGATTAAATTAAATGATAATAAATAATGCTAATTAAAAGACAATCTAAATATTATATGTCTATAACATATGACATTTAGGTTGCCTCTTTATTTACACTGACATTTTTTTATGTTTTTATCTATCTTCCAAATATATGTTTTCTAGTTATTTCTAATAGCCCTAATTTAGTAAATTCTAAGACTTGAACTTTTGACCTATCGTTTTTAAAACATTCTATTATATAGTCTCTGATTTTATTTCTATCTGTTTCTTCTAACATGTCTATAAAGTCTACAATTATTATTCCTCCAATATCTCTTAATCTTACTTGTTTTGCTATTTCTTTACTTGCTTCCATATTTACTTTTAATACTGTTTTTTCAACATCACTTTTTCCAGTAAATTTTGCTGAGTTTACGTCTATTGCAGTAAGGGCTTCTGTTTCATCTATTGTGATAAATCCTCCACATTTAAGCCATATTTTTCTATTAAATTTTATTTTATTTAATGCTTCGAATTTTGTTAATGGTTTTTCTATTATTTCTATCTTTTCTTTTAATTCTGGATATTCTTTGCTTATTTCTTTATTATTTGTATAGATTTTTTCTAAATTGTTTTCTGCTAAGTCTACAATTATTTTTCCGATTATTCCAGAACTGTCATATAGTTTAGCTGGTGAGTTTCCTTTATTTTTTATTTTTTCTATTTTTCCTTGTATATCATTCCACAATGATATTAGTTTTTTTATTTCTTTTTCTATTTCTTCTTTATTTTTATTTTCCGCTGCTGTTCTAATTATTATTCCATATTCACTTGGTAATATTTCTTTTACTATTTTTTTTAGTCTTTCTTTTTCTTCTTCTTTTTCTATTTTTTGTGAGATTGTTATAAATTTAGAATATGGCATAAATATAACTAGTTTTCCATTTAGTTTTATGTCTTTTGTTACTCTTGCTCCTTTTTGGTTTTCACAGTCTTTTTTTACTTGGACTACTATTTCTTCTCCTGGTTTTATGATTTTACTAATTTTTATTTTTGATGTGTCTTCATATAAGTTTCCTGTGATATTACTAGCTTTTGGTAATATGTCTTTTATATGTATTAATGCATTTTTATTTTCTCCTATATCTACAAATGCTGATTCCATTCCTAGTACTATATTTTTTACTTTTCCTAAATATATATTTCCTTCTAGTCTTTTTTCTTCATTATTTTCATTATATATTTCTGCTAGTTCTCCATTTTCTATTACTGCTATTGTTACGCTTTTTTCGTTTTTTTCTATTAATATATTGTTCATTTTTTCCTCTTTTATTTTTAATTAAATTTATTCATTGCTTTATCTATTCCATTTTTTAAAATTTCTGGTATTGCTAATGTAGCTTTTTCTATAGATGGTTTATATAAATTATATGTTTTTTCATCTAGTTTTCCTATTACATGTGGTATTAACATTTCTTTAAATTCTGGCTTTCCTGTTCCTATTCTTATATGTATGAATTCTCCACTTTTTAAGTATTCTACAACTGATTTCATTCCATTGTGCGTTCCTGCTCCACCTTTTTTTCTTATTTTTACTACTCCTACTTCTAAGTCTATATCATCATATATTATTATTATATTTTCTAATGGTATTTTGTAAAATTCTTTTACTTCTATTATACTTTTTCCGCTTTCATTCATATATGTTTGTGGTTTTAGTAATATTACTTTTTTGTTTTCTATTTCTCCTATTCCATATATTCCTTTAAATCCATTTTTTGTTACTGGTATATCATATTTTTTTGATATTGAATTTATTACATCAAATCCCATATTGTGTCTTGTCATACTATATTCTGGTTCTGGATTTCCTAACCCTATTATTAAATACATTTTTATTTTCTCCTATTTTTATTTTCTTCTATTTTTTATTTTTCCTACTTTTTCTTAAATCGTTTTCTCTTTAATTTTAGCTTATAATGTTATTTTCACATGCTCTTACAAGTCTATTCATTATGCTTAAGCCTAGTCCTTCTTTTTCTACTCCTTCTATTATTGCTACATCTACTTTTAATTTATCTACTTTTCTCAATGCTGTAAATATGTTTTTTGCTATTTCTCTTAAATCTTCTTTTTTTCCTATATTTATATATTTATTGTTCCTAAATGTATTTTCATCTTCTTTGAATCCTATTATGCATGCATTTGGATATTCTTTTAGTATTTTTTTTATATTTTCTATTTGATTTATATTTTTCTCAACTAATATACATTTAGTTTTTGGTGCGTAATGTCTATATTTCATTCCTGGGCTTTCTACTTTTTCATTTTTATTTACTTTTTTAAATAGGTTTTTACTTATTTCTACTTTTCCTACTGCTTTTTTTATATCTTCTTCTGTAATATATCCTGGTCTTAATATTGTTGGAACATTATTAATTACTTTTACTACTGTTGATTCTATACCTATATTACATTTTCCTCCATCTATTATTACATCTACTCTATCTTTTAATTCTTCTATAATGTCATCTATACAAGTTCCACTAGGTCTACCAGATATATTTGCGCTAGGTGCTGCAAGTGGTATATTACTTTCTTTTATAACTTCTCTTATTATTTTATTACTTGGCATTCTAATTCCGATAGTATCTCCCATAGCAGATGCTACATCTGATATACAATCTTTTTTTTCTAATATGAGTGTAAATGGTCCTGGCATAAATGTATCTATTAATTTTTCTTCTATTTCATTTATATTTTTCACTAGTCTTTTTATCATGTTTTTATCTGATACATGCACTATTAGTGGATTATCTTGTGCTCTTCCTTTAGCTATAAATATTTTTGTGCATGCTTCATCTGATAGTGCATTAGCTGCTATTCCATAAACAGTTTCTGTAGGAATTATGACTAGTCCATCGTTTTTTATTACATTTATAACTTTATCTAATTCATTTTTATTTATATCATTTTTCCAATTAAACATATATTCCATAACTGCTCTTCTTTCCATTTATATATTTTACCACATTTTAGTTAAGAACTCAAGAAAAACATTTCATTACATTTATAATTAAGAAACTGTAGTAAAAAAATTTACAATGATTAGTTTTATTATACTGTTATATAATAAAAAAGATGAAATTACATTCTTATTATTTACACTTCATCTTTTTTATTTATTTAATTTATTTTTTATATTTATTTTTTTATTGTTTTTACATTCTCAATCTATTAACTATTCTTGTTTTATCTGAATATAATTATCCAATTCTACAAGTACAAAATAGATCTAAAAGAAGTAGTATGACTTGAATAGCTACTGCTTTGACTATAATAACGTCCTGATGCATAAAATTCAGTAGATGAAAAAGTACCTCCTCTAATTGTTGCACTATCACTAAGATTTATATATGATTCTGTAATCCATTCTCTTGCGTTTCCTGCCATATCATATATATTACATCTTACATCATAATTATTCTCTACATCATGTGCATTTCCTGTTGTTGTTAATGTTGTTTGTAGACAAGTTTGTTTTGAATAGTTTGGATTACCTCCAAATGTTTGAATAAATACTATTGCTGTATCATATGCATAACTGTTTATTAAATCACTTTCAAAAGTACTGTTATATAAATTTTTAGATATATTTGCAGCTTCTTTTTGACTTATATTATTATATACTGTCTGATTTTTCTTAATATTAAATTTATCTGCTTTACCCTCTATTTGACCTGCTTCAAATCTGCCTATATAATATCCTCCTGATGAATTTGCTTTACTTAATAAATCTCCTATATTTTTAGCAACTGTATTTCCATAACGGCTACTTGTTAATTCTTGAAAAGATGAATTTATTGTTATAATACCAGTATAGTCATCTATTGTCTGTTTTATCTCCCCTGATGAATTATTTTCAAAATCATATCTTCCTAATGTTATGTTTTTAGTTTCTGATGTTTCACTAATTTTTATTTTCCCTATTGGGATCTATACATATTGATTTCCTTTAGTATCTTCATCTCCCGCTTCTGCATCTTCTATTACTATTCCTTGTGTTACATCTGTTCCTGAATCGGCTGCTAATTTAAATCCTTCTGGTACTTTTACTGGATTTTTGTATTTATCATATATCGTTGTGTTTTCTTTATATATTATTCCATTTTTTATTGATTCTTCTACTTCTAATAATGATTCTTCATCTTCTTTACTACTTCCATTATTGTAATCATCTATATAGTTCATTACTTTATCTAATTCTACTTTTTCTTTTTCAACTTCATTTTGATAAATTTCTACTCCTTCTTTTGCTCTTTTAAATATTCCATTTTCTCCAAGAGTAAATAAAATTACAACTCCTGCTAGAATTAGTAAAACTATTATTGTTACGGCCAATGCTACTAGTGTTATTCCTTTTATTTCTTCTTTTTTCTTTATAATATTTATTTTCACTTTTATGCCTCCTTTGTTTATTTATTATTTTCTTTAGTCTTTATTAACTTAATTTATATCATAATGATTTTGTGCTTGCAAGTATTTTTACTTGCTATCTTGTATTTTATTTATACTTATTTATTTCCATTTACACTTTTTTTATTCCCAATCATATAAAAAAGCCATATATTTTACATACGTCTAAAATACATAGCTTTTTTACTTTTTTCTATGTTTAAATTTTTTTCATTAAATCTTACGATATATATATATATATATATACAGTATCAAGGCTTACAAGCATTTATCTCTCCTTTTATTACCATTTTATTAATATTTATTTATCCATATTTTATAGCTCTATACTCTATTTTTAATATAATTTTCCATACTGGGTCATTTAATGGATACATTCTATGGAGTCCATACATATCTAAGTTTTTACTCTGATTTATTTTATTATCTGTCAAATTTTGAATAATCCCCTTACTTTTAAGTAACTCACTGCCTTCCTTACTATATAATCCATAAGGATATGTATAAACCTTATTAATACTATGCCCCAAATTATCTTCTATATCTTTTATTGATTCTTCTGTATCTTTTAACAATTCATTAGGCAAATATTTATCATATTCATCATGTTTTAAGCTATGTGAATAAATTCCTACTAAGTTACTTCTATCCATTTCTTTAGCTTCTTCCCAATTATAGTAACCAGGAGTTCCTACTTTACTGTTTATTAAGAAACTGGATATAGGTATATTTTTTTCTTTAGCAAATTTATATGCATATTTATATACTCCAGCATATCCATCATCAAATGTTATTAAAAAGCTTTTCTTACTTATCTTCTTTTCTCCATTTGCATAATCTAATAAATCTGTATAGCTAATTGGTTTATATCCTAAATTTATCATTCCATTTATTTGTTTTTTGAAAGTTTCATAAGTTGTTTGCATATAATCATATTGAACTTCTTCTACATTTTCTACAATGTCATGATAAACAAATATAGGAATTTTTAAATTTTTTTCTTCTATTTTATATTTATTGTTTGCAGTGATTATATCATATACAAATATTATAAGTATTATCATTACTACTATAAAAAATATTCTTGCTATAATTTTTAATCCGTTTTTCATTATGTTTTACTATTCCTTTTACAAATTTCATCTAATATTTCTTGTCTTGGTTTGTTTGTTACATATAAATATTCATTGCCTGCAAATCTTGGATTAAACTGGCATATTGATTTATATTCACAATAAGTGCAAGGTGATTTTTTTTCACTAACAATATAGTATGGTTTTAATTTTATATTACCATCTAATATTTCTTTTGATATTTCTTTTATTATTTTTATTGTATAGCTTTGAAGTGCTTCAAATTCTTCTTTTGTTACAACTTTTGAATTTTTAAAGTTTATATTTCCATCATCATTTAATGTAACTGGAATTGTATCTGATTTACCTACTTCTAAATTATCATCCATCATTCTAATTACATTAACATCTGCTAAGATAAGCCCATCCATTTTATAGTTTTTCTTTATTATCTCTTCTATTTCTTCTCTAGTCATATCTTTTTTAGCTCCAGTAAGTTTAGGTTCTATTAAAGAAAAATATAATGCTCCTGCTGGCACTAATTCACCATTATTTTTAGATAATGCATCTACATATGTAATTAGTTGAAGTTGCAAGCCTGATATAACTTTATTAAGTTCAATATCTTTTGTAGATGATTTATAGTCTATTATTCTAATATATTTACCACTTGCATCTTTAGCTATATCTACTCTATCTATTTTTCCTGTAATTGAAATCTTTCTTCCATCTTCTAAATACATTTCTATTGGTGGATAATCTGTATTTCCAAATTCAAGTTCTGTTTTTAAAACATCAAATTTACTATTTTTTAAACTTTGAATGATATATCTCATTGATAAAAATATCACTTTTTTAAGTCTAGTTACTAAATTTCTGTATTTAGCATTAGCAGTAAAAATATAGTTTCTTGGAAGTTCTAATTTTTCTTCTATTATTTTATTTAATTTTTCTTTTAGTTCTTCATCATTAATTGATTTTACATTTTGTACTTCTTTAAAAAATGTATCTATAACATCATGCATGAATGTACCTGTATCTATTGGCTTTATATTCATTTTTTCTTTTTCTGAAAGCTTTAGTCCATATTTCAAAAAATATGAAAATCCACACGACCTATAGCTTTCTAATCTAGATACAGTCGTATTAAGTGTATTACCATATAGTCTCTTTACATTTTCTTTATCTAATTTTTCAGGTAAATTCGTATATTCTAGACCTTCTAATGCTCTATTTAGTTTTAAAGACCATTCTTTATCCTTTTTATACCAATTATATATTTCGTTTATATGATTTTCTTTTATATATTTTTCTATTATTTTGTCATCTTCTATTTCTAAATTATATATATTATTTATATATTGCAAAAGTTTAGACATAGTTACTCTTTTAGTATATATATCAATTTCATCATTTATATATTCTTTTTCTATTAATTTTGGAAATATCTTTTGCATTCTGGTTATCATACTAGATTTTCTTAATGGCTTATCTTCTGAATCTGATTTTGGATATGATATATATATTTTTTCTTCTGCTGTTGAAAATGCTTTATATATATTAAAGTTTTCTTCATATATTTTTTCTATTGTACCTTTTGCTATTTCTAATCCTTCTTTTTTTAGCATTTCCCTATCTTTATCATTAA
>ERZ1643246.4604-NODE-4604-length-10738-cov-4.806889_pt1 | contig 10738 bp, 11 predicted proteins | sample MGYA00579265_ERZ1643246 | MGnify/ENA primary metagenome ERZ1643246 (study PRJEB29033, sample SAMEA4952261) | chicken gut metagenome | biome: Broiler Chicken; feature: Gastrointestinal Tract; material: Caecum | place: Ireland | collected 2018 | study: Broiler...
ACGGCGAATTCGTCTACTCTTCAGCAGTGCTCAGTGCCGACGATATGGACAATGTAAAGGAACTTGCGCAGACCATACGAAACATGGGATATACGGTAAATACAAATATGGAACTGATCGAGGGCATGCAGCAGACGCTCCTGATGGCTCAGGCAGTGCTTGGCGGGATCGGCGCTGTGGCGCTTCTTGTTGCGGCGATCGGTATCGCCAATACGATGATGATGTCCATCTATGAGAGAACGAAGGAGATCGGGGTTATGAAAGTAATCGGATGCAGCCTGGGGAATATACGTCAGCTGTTCCTTCTGGAAGCGGCGTTTATCGGATTGATCGGAGGCATTGCAGGGAATATTCTGAGCCTGATCCTTTCGGCGGTCATCAATCTGCTTGTCTCCGGCGAAGCTCTGCTCGGAGTGCCTGGGAATATATCCTATATTCCACTGTGGCTGATGCTGGCCTCTGCAGGATTCGCCGTGCTGGTGGGCATGGCAGCGGGGTATTTCCCGGCAGTACGGGCCATGAAGTTAAGCCCTCTGGCAGCGATCAGAAACGAGTAGATTAAAAGGGAAAAAGAAAAGCCGGCGGACAGTTTAAGGATTTAAAATATAAGATCCTTGTAAACTGTCCGCCGGCTTTTCCGACGTTGACGTCATTCCTCTATGATCTGAATCTCCAGATAATCAAAATCTATGGAATCAACGAAATTATCCTGATAAAATCTTGCTTTTGCATGGCGTTTGAACTCGGCGATCGTCGAGTCCAGCCAGATTGGTTTGCTTAAGTCGAATTGATAGCAGATTTCATCCAGAGCGTGAAATATTTTATGCGTACGTGTGTCGTCTGTCTTATCGCAGATCACCGTATCTCTGAGCATCCTGTTATCTTTGAATTCTTTTCCCCATAATCGGAACATAATATGCGGCTCCTTTCTACGATGCTATTCTAGCACAGCAGAGTCGAAAAGTCATTCGGAAAATTCGGTTGTGCACACCTGTTGTTTTTGATATATTAATAAAAGGGCAAAAACGGCAGGGCGTACAGAGACATCAGATAGCTAGAAAGGGGATACTTATGAAAAAACTTCTGGACAGAATATTTATAGACGGGCTGACCGGTATGGCACAGGGGCTGTTTGCCACGCTGATTATCGGTACGATCATCCAGCAGATCGGAACATACTGCGGAGGAAATATAGGAAATCTGATCTTCACGCTGGGAAAGGTGGCGGCAGGACTGACCGGAGCCGGTATCGGCGCGGGCGTTGCGCGAAAACTTGACGCAGGACATCTGGTTATCGTATCGGCAGCGGTGGTCGGTACGATCGGCGCGTTTGCAGGAGATGTCATGTCCGGCGCTGTATTGAAGGGAAATGCGCTTGTGCTTTCCGGACCGGGAGAGCCTCTCGGAGCATTTGTGGCGTCGTACATTGCTATTGAGATCGGTATCCTGATCTCCGGAAAGACGAGGCTTGATATCATACTGACTCCTCTTGTATGTATTGGAGCCGGGTCGGCAGTGGGGCTTCTGGTGGGTCCGCCGATCTCCGGATTTATGGCATGGCTTGGTTCTCTGATCAACTGGGGAACGGAGCAGCAGCCTTTGATCATGGGAATCGTGGTATCAGTTCTTATGGGAATGATCCTGACGCTGCCGATCAGTTCGGCGGCTCTGGGGGTGATCCTGAATCTGTCGGGACTGGCGGCAGGAGCGGCCACCGTGGGGTGCTGCTGCAATATGATCGGATTCGCGGTGGCAAGCTTCCGGGAGAATAAGATCAGCGGTCTGCTCTCTCAGGGAATCGGAACGTCTATGCTGCAGGTGCCGAACATCGTGCGCCATCCGCTGATATGGATCCCGCCTATTCTTTCCAGTGCGATCCTGGGACCGGTATCCACGATGGTATTTCACATGACGAATAACGCCACCGGTTCAGGCATGGGAACGGCAGGTCTTGTAGGCCCTCTGATGACATGGCAGGTGATGACGAAGTCCGAGGCTGAGCTGATCGTGCTCGTGAAGATCATACTGATCCAGTTTGTGCTTCCGGCTGTGCTTACGCTTCTCTTTTCGGAATTTATGAGGAAGAGAAAATGGATTCATTTCGGAGACATGAAGCTGGACTGAATCATTAAAAGATGATAAAAAAAGAGTGAACTCGGTTAACAGAAACCACAAAATATGGTATACTAAAAGACAGTAAAATAACCAATGGGGGATATCCGCGATGAGAGGTGAACAACAGGTTGAGGCTGCACTTAAGAGCTACGAGGATGTCGACAGTTGGAAGACAGTTATATTTCTTTATAATGCAGCCTTGAAAGAAGTGGGCACGAAGCTGGAGATATTAAACGACGAATTCCAGCATGTACACAAGTATAACCCGATCGAGCATATCAAGACCAGGATCAAGACGCCGGAGAGTATCGTAAAAAAATTAAAACGTTATGGCTATGAGACTTCCATTGAAAATATGGTCAAGTATATCAATGACATAGCGGGAGTGAGGCTGATCTGTTCTTTTACTTCAGATATTTACCGCCTTGCTGAGATGATAGGAAATCAGAGCGATCTCAAGGTGCTCTCGATCAAAGACTATATAAAAAATCCCAAAGAGAGCGGCTATAAAAGCTATCATATGCTCGTATCGGTTCCGATCTTCCTGTCGGACAGTGTGGTAGATACAAAGGTGGAGATCCAGATCCGGACGATAGCCATGGATTTCTGGGCGAGCCTGGAGCATAAGATCTACTATAAATTTGAGGGAAATGCTCCGGATTACATAAGCCGGGATCTCCGCGAATGTGCGAAGATGGTATCGGAACTGGACGAGAAGATGCTCTCACTTAATGAGGCAATCCAGGAATGTATTCTCCAGCAGGAGAACAAAGCTAATATGGACGATGTGGTGGAAAACGTGATCGGGAACAGAAAAGAACAGCCGAAGCTTCAGGCAAACGGAACTGAAGGATAGAGCTGGTGAAAAAAGAATATGCCAATAATAAAAGACCTGATACAGACAAGTGCTGTATCAGGTCTTTTGCTACGCCTGTTTGTTTTCATCGTCAGCCGCCACTTCCGTGATGGATTTGACAAGCCCTGCGATACCCTGAATTTCTGAAGGAATGATGATCTTGGTTGCTTTGCCGTCGGCTGCTTTCTCAAATGCCTCAAGGCTTCTGAGTGTGAGGACGGCGTCGTCGGCACCTGCTTCTTTTAAGAATCTCAGACCATCGGCAGTAGCCTGCTGCACTTTCATGATGGCTTCCGCTTCACCTTCCGCCTCGCGGATCATTTTCTCTTTCTCGGCTTCGGCTTTCAGGATCGCCGCCTGCTTTGCTGCTTCTGCCTCGAGGATGACAGATTCTTTCTGTCCTTCGGCGACAAGGATGGTAGACTTCTTCTCACCTTCCGCGCGAAGGATTGCCTCACGTCTCTCGCGCTCTGCTTTCATCTGCTTTTCCATCGCATCGCGGATCGCGGTCGGCGGGATAATATTCTTGAGTTCTACACGGTTTACCTTGATACCCCACGGATCTGTCGCCAGATCCAGTTCGGCACGCATCTTGGTGTTGATCGTCTCGCGGGACGTCAGTGTCTGGTCAAGCTCGAGATCACCGATGATATTTCTCAGCGTGGTTGCTGTCAGATTCTCGATCGCTATGATCGGATTGGCAACTCCATAGCAGAACATCTTAGGATCCGTGATCTGATAGAAAATGACAGTATCGATCTGCATGGTAACATTATCTTTTGTGATTACAGGCTGGGGAGGAAAGTCCACTACCTGTTCTTTCAGGTCTATCCGTCTTGCCACCCGGTCAATAATGGGAACTTTGAAGTGAAGCCCGGTGCTCCATGTTGTAAGATAAGCTCCAAGTCGCTCGATAACGACCGCCTGCGCCTGATGTACGATCTTGACACAGGACATCAGGATAAGTACGATGAGAACCAGAACAATCACAAGAAGTATTGTTCCGATACTGATAAATGCCAGGTTCATGATAAATCCTCCTTATATTTTTCTACGATCAGTTTAACCCCTGATATTGAGATGATCTTTGCCAGATCACCTGCCTCGAGTATTTCATTGTTGTTCTGTGAGCGGACTGTCCATTCCTGTCCGTCAACGATGCTTTTGCCGGTCTGTTTTAAATTATCGACCCGCTCTGTGATCCGGATGATTTCTCCGATCTTGCTTTCGTAGTTGGTCTTTAACCGGTTACGGTTGAGATGTCGGGCAGCCCATGGGCGTGTGAAGATCATCAGCACGACAGACACGGCGAAGAACACGATGATCTGGACGATGAGATTCCCGCCGAGCGTGTTGACGGCCATTGCAGCCAGTGAACCTATGGCAAACCATATCGTAGTAAGGCCGACTGTGATCAGTTCAATAACGATCAGTACGATGAACAGCCCAAGCCAGATCAGGTTCAGGGCGGATGTGGAAAGTGTCAGGATGTCTGATCCCATAAGTTGTCTCCTTTCTTTAGATAAATTCAATTTATTTTATCACATGTTATGCGCCTTTTGTCGAAAATAGTATGTAATTCTAAAAATTGTAAGAATTTCTTAATATTGTAACAGTTCGTCCGGCGTCCGCGAAAATGTGTTGATGCATTGAAACATTTTCGCTATACTGTATGGAGGGAAAAGTTTATCAGAAAGTAAAAGGTACGGAAGAATGACAGAACAGGTGCGGAAAAAAGGGATCGAGATCGGAGTGGGCCTTGCGCTCTATATCGCCGCACTGGCGATCGTATTTTATCAGGATATTCCGAAAGTGGGGGAGATGCTTCTGTTTCTTGCCGCCTATGCGGCGCTCTCTCTGACTACATATTGGGAACAGCTTAAGAAGATTGCAAAAGGACAGTTCCTGGATGAGAATCTGCTTATGATCCTTGCGACGGCAGGGGCGTTTGCCATAGACCGGCACAGCGAGGCTGTGGCGGCTATGTTGTTTTATCAGGTGGGTAAGCTGATTGAGGAGATATCCCTGAGCAGATCAAAAAAATCGATCGCGGAGTTTATTGACATCCGTCCGGAGTATGCCAATCTCAAGGTGGGGAATAAGGTCAAGATCGTGCCTCCCCAGCAGCTTGAAGTAAAACAGCTGATCGTTCTGAGGCCGGGCGAGAAGATTCCGGTGGACTCTGTCGTAGTATCAGGAACAAGCGCGATCGATATGAAAGCGCTCACCGGAGAATCAGAGCCAAGAGCCGTAAAGATCGGTGACAGACTATACAGCGGATGCATCAACCTGAACGGAGTGCTTGAAGCAAGGGTTGTGCGTTCCTATCATGAATCGGCGGCATCCAGAGTCATGAGCCTGGTGGAGAACGCTAATGAGAAAAAGTCTGACAGTGTCCGTTTTGCCGACAAGTTCACGAGGTATTATACTCCGCTGGTGATTTTGGCTGCTCTTCTTACGGTGATCCTGCCGCCGATGATCTTCGCCCAGTCGAAGATGGAGTGGATATACCGTGGGCTCATACTCCTGGTGGCTGCATGCCCGTGTGGTCTGATGGTATCGATACCGCTTGCTTTCCTGGGCGGGATCGGTTCCGCCTCAAAACAGGGAGTGCTTATAAAAGGAGGAGCTTATCTTGAGGATCTGACAGAAGTGGATACTTTTGTGTTTGATAAGACGGGAACGCTGACAGAGGGTGTTTTCCATGTGCGGCAGATCGTTCCATGGAAAAGAGAAGAAAAAGAGCTCCTCGAGCTGGCGGCTCTCGCTGAGTCTTATTCCAGTCATCCTATCGCCTTATCGTTAATGGAAGAGTATGGGAAAGAGATAGACAGAACGCGGATCGGAGAAATAGAAGAACAGCCTGGGTATGGGGTTCGGGCCATGGTGGACGGGAAAGAGATCTACGTGGGTAATACACGGCTCATGAACAGGCAGGGAATATTTTATCACCCGGTGACTGAAGCGGGAACAGTGGTTTATATAGCTGTGGACGGTCAGTATGCAGGATATATACTGATCTCCGATATCGTACGGAAAGATGCTCCGAAGCTGATCAGATGGATGCATAAAAGAGATCTGGATACAGTAATGTTTACGGGGGATAATGATAATGCGGCGGAAGCGGCGGCATCCGAATTGGGAATCGAAAGTGTATATTCAGAGCTGATGCCGGAAGATAAAGTCGCGCTTTTGGAAGAGTTCCGCGAAAACCAGATGGAAGGAGAAAAGCTGGCATTTGTGGGTGACGGAATCAATGACGCGCCGGTCCTTTCACTTGCAGACGTCGGTATCGCGATGGGCGGATTAGGAGCAGACGCAGCACTGGAAGCTGCGGATATCATTCTGATGGAGGACGAGCCGTCAAGGATTATCAGCGCCGTTCGGATCGCGAAGGCGACGCTGCGGTCAGTGAAACAGAACATGGTATTTGCGATCGGCATGAAAGTTCTGCTGATCGTTCTGGCGTTCTTTGGGTTTGTAACTATGCAGAATGCCATTATAGCTGACATGGTGGTTATGTTGATAAATATATTGAATTCATTCTGGATGATGCATTATCCGGAACAGGGAGTGTGAATGAAAATGAGAAAAAGATGGATCACGATTATAGCGGCGTGCGTTCTTGCGGCGGGAACAGCCGGCTGCGCAAATCCGCAGAAATCAGGTGTGGACGCACTGGAAGCGGGAAATTATGAAGAAGCATTGGCTGATTTTCAGGATATGACGGAAAGCGGCAGCAAAGACGATATAGCGGAGGGATACCGCGGGCTCGGTATGACCTACTATGAGAAGGAAGATTATGAGAATGCCCTTGACGCATTCAAACAGGCGGCGGATAACGGGGCCAAGCAGACGATAGAGATGTATAATCTGATGGGAATCTGCGCGATGCAGACAGGGGACTATGCTGCAGCGCTGGACTATATTCAGTCCGGGATCGCTCTTACCAGTACGTCGGACGGAGCCGACTCTGCGGATGCAGGACTTATCCGGGAGATGAAGTATAATGAGATCATCTGCTGCGAGAATCTGGCGGACTGGGAGAGCGCCAAAAAGAAAGTAACGGAATATCTGGAGTCCTATCCGGATGATGAAACAATGCAGAAAGAGTCGGAGTTTTTAGAGACACGGTAAGGTGTCCGGTCAGGAGAAAAACTATATGCATGAGACAGAACATATCGCTGAGAAAGTTATTCTCATAGGCCTCGATACGGGAAACCGGGAGTCTGCGGAACGTTCCCTGGATGAACTGGCCGAGCTGGCTAAGACTGCCGGAGCAGAAGTGGCAGGGCGGCTGATCCAGGCCAGGGAGACCGCCCATCCGGCAACCTATATCGGGAAAGGGAAAATAGAAGAATTAAAAGATCTGATCTGGGAGACGGACGCCACAGGGATCATCTGTGACGATGAGCTGACCAGCGCCCAGCTTGGCAATCTGGAGGCGGAACTCTCCTGCAAGATCATTGACCGGACGCTTCTGATCCTGGATATTTTTGCGGCCCGCGCCGTGTCAGGAGAGGGAAAGATTCAGGTGGAACTGGCGCAGTTGAGATACCGGGCGTCCCGTCTGACGGGGCTTGGAAGATCGCTCTCCCGTCTGGGCGGCGGCAGCGGCACGAGAGGACCCGGTGAGAAGAAACTGGAGATGGACCGGAGACTGATCCGGGAGAGGATCAGCAGACTCAAGCGGGATCTGAAAGAGGTAGAAAAGCACAGAGAACTGATCCGGTCACAGCGCAGGCAGTCGGGTCTGAAGGTGGCGGCTCTCGTGGGTTATACTTCCGCAGGTAAGAGCAGTATCGAAAACGCGTTGACAGACGCCGGAATTCTGGAGGACGCCATGCTTTTTTCCACGCTTGATACTACCACCCGTTCCCTGATGCTTGACAACACGCAGGAGATCCTGATTACAGATACGGTAGGATTTATAAGAAAGCTGCCGCATCATCTGGTGGAAGCTTTCAAGAGCACGCTGGAGGAAGTGAAGTATGCGGATATTATCATACATGTGGTAGACGCGTCGAATCCTCAGATGGATGAACAGATGTATGTAGTATATGATACGCTGCGTCAGCTTGGGGTGGAAGATCGTCCTGTTATCACTCTTTTCAATAAGCAGGACCGTCTGGAAACAGAGCAGCGGCAACGGGATTTTCAGGCGGATTACTCCATCCCCACATCTGCAAAGACAGGGCAGGGCCTGGAGGAACTGAAGAAAGCGCTCCTTGAGATCCTGCGAAGAGATCAGATCTACATTGAGCGTCTGTACGGCTTTCAGGATGCAGGGAAAATTCAGCTTATCCGCAGTCATGGACAGCTTCTTTCAGAAGAGTATGTTCCGGAAGGAATCGCGGTAAAAGCGTATGTGCCTCAGAGTATTTACGGTAAAATATAGCGGCTGTGCTGCAACATCGGAAAGCTGTGTGGAGAGTAAGAAAGGTAGGAAAGCAATGATCATAATTGACAGAGAAAAATGTATCGGCTGCGGTCTGTGTGCGAAAGACTGCCCTGCGGGAAAGATAAAGATTGAAGAGAAAAAGGCGGTCTATGCGCCGGAGTGTATCCAGTGCGGACACTGTGTGGCTGTCTGTCCGCAGGAAGCGGTGTCGATCCCGGAGTATGATATGGATGATATTGAAACATATGATAAAGATACGTTTACAGTGGAGCCGGACCGATTTCTTCATGCGGTAAAGTTCCGCAGAAGTATCCGTAACTATAAGGACCAGCCGCTTGAAAAAGAGAAGATGGAGCGGATTCTGCAGGCGGGGAGATATACACCTACGGCTAAAAACAGTCAGGAATGCCGTTTTATCGTATTGCAGAATGAACTGGAAGATTTTAAACAACAGTTGTGGGAAACCGTTCCGGATCTGACAGAGCAGATGAAAAAGGACATGCCTCACTATGCGATGCTTTTCAAATTCATGTACAGGAAATGGAAGAAAGACCATTCGGATGATTCTTTGTTCTTTAATGCGCCGGCCTGTATACTGATCGCTTCGGAGAACCCGCTTGACGGCGGACTTGCCGCTGCGAATATAGAGAATATGGCGGTGGCGGAAGGAGCCGGCGTGCTGTACAGCGGATATCTCCAGAGGATCATCAGCGCATCTTATGAACTGAAAGATTGGCTCGGAATATCGGATCGGTCGCTGACCTGCTGTATGCTCATCGGATATCCAGCCGTTACATACAGAAGGACCGCGCCGAGAAAAAAGCCCGATATCGTGTGGCGATAAGGGATCGGAGAATCGCAAATTTACAGAATTGCCCCGTCCAGTCCGATGATCTGTCCGGTCAGGTAGGATGGACTTTCTGATAAAAGAAGAATCATCGCGGCAGTCTCTTCGGGGGTGCCGTACCGTCCTGCCGGAATCTCATCTTCCAGAGCAGTGCGCTCTTCCGAAGTCAGATGGCTGTTCATCTCTGTGTCGATTACCCCGCATGCAAGGGCGTTTACCTGGATATTGCTGGGAGCCAGTTCTTTCGCCAGCGCTTTCGTCAGGCCGTGAAGTCCGGCTTTTGCGGCTGAATAGGCAGCCTCACAGGAGGCTCCTGCAGTTCCCCACATGGAAGAAATATTGATGATTTTCCCCATTTTCCGGGAAACCATATAGGGAATCGCTTCCCGGCAGCAGTAGAAAGCGGACGACAGATCCGTGTCTATGACAGATCTCCAATCTTCATCCGACATATCTGTAAGCAGTCCGAAATATGCCCGTCCTGCATTGTTGACGAGTACGTCAAGACCGCCGCATGCGGAAGAGATCAAAGCGAACATGGAACGAACAATGTCCGGATTACTCACATCTCCGGGAAGTACGGCGCAAGTGCCTCCGGCGGATCTGATATCCTGTGCTACAGCCTCAAGCCGGTCTACAGAATTTCTGCAATTTATAAATACATGATAACCTCTGTCTGCAAAAGCAAGAGCACAGGCCCGGCCGATGCCTCTGGAAGATCCTGTTATCAGAACATTTTTTTTCATAACTACACCTCTCAATGGTTGTGATTGCGCTCAACGCAATTATAACATAGTTCCATATAAGGGAAAATATGAAAATTCATTGTACTTGTTCTCCGCCTGTGTTAAAATTTATTTGACAACTTGGATATTGGAAAGAAATCATCCTGAAGGGAGAACCTGCAGGGTGAGCAGATCTCTGAGGAGGGTATGACATGATAGATGACGCGATGGAGTTTGCGACGAAAGCACATGAAGGACAGTTCCGAAAGGGTACGAGACGCCCTTATATCGTCCATCCTATTGAAGTGGCAGATATCGTGTCAACTATGACGAAAGATGAAGAAGTAATCTGCGCGGCAGTACTTCATGATACGATCGAGGACTGCAGCGGGATTACGTGGGATATATTGAAACTCAGATTTGGCGGCCGGGTGGCGGATCTGGTTGCTCAGGAGAGTGAAGATAAGTCGCTGAGCTGGGAAGAACGGAAAGGGGCGACGATCAGCCGCCTGAAAGAAGCTCCCGTAGAGGTTCAGATGATCGGTCTGGCGGATAAGCTTTCCAATATGAGAGATATTGACCGGGATTACCCGGTGGAGGGAGACGGGCTTTGGAAACGCTTCCGCATGCAGAGCAAATCAGCGCTTGCCTGGTATTATAAAGGGATCAAAGAAGCTCTGAAAGATAATTTTTCAGGCGTGGAGGCTTATGAAGAGTACTGCCGGCTTGTCGATAAGAATTTCGGACCGGGTCCTGCTCATACCGAATGGATGAAAGAACAATGAAAATAATAG
>ERZ1643246.4605-NODE-4605-length-10738-cov-4.570065_pt1 | contig 10738 bp, 11 predicted proteins | sample MGYA00579265_ERZ1643246 | MGnify/ENA primary metagenome ERZ1643246 (study PRJEB29033, sample SAMEA4952261) | chicken gut metagenome | biome: Broiler Chicken; feature: Gastrointestinal Tract; material: Caecum | place: Ireland | collected 2018 | study: Broiler...
GCTCGCTGCTCCGCATCTGAGGTGCGGAGCAGCCTGCCCGCCCCCGGTTCCGGTATACGCGGCACTGCCAGACCTCCTTTTCCCCTTTGGCGCTTTTCAGCACCTGCCGGTGGAAGCTGGCGCCGTGCTCTTCGCAGAATATTTTGCCGCTGTAAGGATAGCGGTTGTGGAACCCGGCGGCACTCTGGTGAACCATCATCTGAGCGCTGCGCTGCTTGTAGAGGGCGTTGGCCCTGTCCCACAACTCCTCGGACACGATGGCCGGGATGGACGGATCCGGGTACATGACCCACTCGCTCTCATCCAGGAAAATCTTCCGCTTGCTGCGGTAGTCCACCGTCTGGCTCTTGTTGGCGCAATACCAGCCCTTGTATTTGGGGTTCTCCAGGATGTGCCGGATGGTCAGCACGTTGAAGGCGTTGCCCTTCCGGCTGGTAAAGCCCTCGTCGTAGAGCTGCCGGGAGATGCGCCGGATGCCCATCTGCTCGTTCGCGTAGAGATGGAAAATCCGCCGGACTACTTGTGCTTCCGCTTCGTTGATGGTGAGGACACAGTCCTTTTTGTCGTAGCCCCACAGTTTGTCATTGCCCAGCACATGACCGTTTTTGATGGCCTGGCGAAAACCGAATTTCAGCCGCTCGGAAAGCTTTCGCACCTCGTCCTGGGCCACCCCGGCCATGACCACGAGCCGGAACTCGCTGTCGCTGTCCAGCGTATTGATGTTGTCATTCTGAAACAGCACCCCCACGTCGTGCTCCAGCAGCTCCTGGGTATACTGGATGCTGTCCAGCGTAGAACGGGAAAAGCGGGATATTTCCTTTGTGATGATGAAGTCAAACCGCCCTGCTTTGGCATCTGAAATCATCCTCAGGAAACTATCCCGCTTTTTGGTGCTCGTTCCGCTGATGCCTTCGTCGATGTATCCCGGCACATAGATCCAGTTTCGCTTGGACTGGATCAGTTCGGTGTAATACTGCACCTGGTTTTCCAGGCTGTTGAGCTGTTCATCCTTGTCTGTGGACACCCGCGCGTAAAAGGTCACCCGCAGCGGCAAGTCAAAGATGCTCTTCCCATTGCGCATTTCATTTCGAATCTTGAGCACATTCATGCTGACATTCCTCCTCTGTCAAGCATACAGGATACCGCAGAAGCTCCGGGAAATCCATCACGGAATGTACCAAATCCTGCGCCCGGGAATAGGTGAATTGTGATATCAGGCCGAGAGAAAAAACATGCTCCAGCAGAACACTGACCACCAATCTCTGTGCGTTCTCCAAATTGCATCACCTCATATACAAAATATGAGTTTTGGTGCAAAAAAATGCCGGCCGGAATGAAGTGACCCCCAAAAGTTAGACAATTGAACAGGTCCAGTAAAAATAGACAGTGACAAAAGGCCCCCTGATGTAGGTGTGAACAGGTCCAGTAAAAATGGACAGTGACAAAGGCCCCCTGATGTAGGAAAATGGACTACATCAGGGGGCCTTGTCATGAAAAAATAGAATAAACACACGTTCAAGCATTGCTGCCTGAGACCAAGGCAATGGTGGCAGAGGGGAAAACCCAACGGGAAATTGCAGAATTCTATGGCTTTCAAGATAAACAGGTGATAAAAAGGCTGCTTGAGCGTGAACGAAGATAAAGAACGCAAGCAGAAAGCCGGTATTCTTCCATGGGGCAGCAGTTTCACAAATACGAGAATTTACTCAACTAGAGATTTTCGATCGGACAGGCCCAACAGCAAATGGGGAACGGATATCTCTTACATTCACACGAAACAGGGAGTACTGTACCTGTCCATGATCCGGGACCTCTATGACAACAGTATCGTGGTCTGCAAGACCGGAACACAGCAGACGGTGAATCTGGTTTTGGATACCATTCGTCTGGATGTGAAGCAGGAGAAAAAGAGAGTCGCTGCGGAGTTGCAGCTCCACAGCGACCAGGGATTTCAGTACACATCTCAAGCATACTTTAACTTGGCTAAAGCATACGGCATTACACCATCCATGTCAAGGAAAGGAAATCCGTATGATAACGCCATGGCAGAAAATTTCTTCTCTATTCTCAAAACAGAGTGCTTTTACCGCCACAAACCAGCGACCTTTTTCGAAGCCAAAGAGATGATTGACCGCTATATTTACTTCTACAACCATGAACGCATCCAGCTAAAAACTGGAGAGGCGCCGCTTGCGCGACGCCTCTCCGCCTAAAACTCAATTTTTTCATGTCAGGGCCCTTTTTCGTGCTGTCTGCGCAACCTGGGGCAACTCAGAAGGCGGCTTCCACCAGGCGTTTGGCACAGTCCGACTGCGGGGAGCAAATCACCTGATCCGGTGTGCCTTCCTCCACGATTTTCCCTTCGTGCATCACCAGCACACGGTCGCAGAAGGACTGCACCAGGGCGAGGTTGTGGCTGATAAACAGAATGGACAGGCGGTTTGTCTGTTTCAGCGTTCGCAGCAGCTCCACGATCTGGTGCTGCGCCATGACGTCCAGTGAACTGGTCGCCTCGTCGCAAATCAGCAGCCGGGGACGGACGGCCAGCGCTCGCGCGATAGCGGCTCTCTGGCACTGGCCCCCGCTGAGCTCGTGCGGGTACCGCCGCGCATACGCGGGCGAAAGATCGCACTGTTCGAGCAGCCCGGCAACGCGCTGCTTTCTCTCGGCCTTCGGCACGCCGCTGTTTTTCAGCGCCTCACCGATGCCGTATCCGATGGGTCTCCGCGGATCAAACGACGCCATGGGAGACTGGAAAACCATCTGCATCTGGCGGTATGCTTCCCGCAGCGCTTTCCCTTTTGCCTTTGTGATGTCGATCCCGTTCAGCCGGATGGTGCCAGCGGACGGATCGATCAGCCGGGTGATCAGCCTGGCCAGCGTGCTTTTCCCGCAGCCCGATTCCCCGACAAGGCCCAGTGTTTCGCCCTCGCGGATCTGAAAGCTGACGGAATCGACGGCCGCGTCCGCCGCGCGCTGCCCGCTTTCAAAGATTTTTGTCAGGCCGTCTGTCTTCAAGATCTCGTTCATCCCGTCATGCCCTCCGCAGCCGCGGCACGGCCGCGAGGAGCGCGCGCGTATAGCTGTTCTGCGGCTCCTGCAGAATCTGCCGTGCAGGACCATATTCCATCACATTTCCCTCTTTCAGCACAAGGATCGAATCCGCCATGGCGGACACGACGCCGATGTCGTGCGAGACCAGAACCACGGCGGTGCCAAACAGCCGGCGCAGGCGGAGCAGTTCCTCCACCACCTGTTTTTGCACGGAGGCATCCAGGGCGCTGGTCGGCTCATCGGCCAGCAGCACCGGCGGGTTCATACACATGGCGATGGCGATCCCCACGCGCTGCTGCATCCCGCCGGAAAGCTCAAACGGGTAACTTTCCCAGATGCGCGCGCCGTCCTTGAGCTGAAGGGCTTCAAACAGCGACAGCGCCTTTTCCTTCGCCTGCGCTCGGGTGATCTTCCTGTGCGCGGCCATGCTTTCCGCCATCTGATCCCCGATGGTGCGGACGGGACAGAGGGAAGCCCCGGCATCCTGAAAGATCATCCCGATCTCAGCGCCGCAGATCCTGCGCAGCTCCCGTTCCGGCAGGTCGGGCAGATCCTTGCCCTGAAACCAGATGTCGCCCCTCGTCACCAGGCCGCCCGTGCCGAGAAGCCCCAGCGCCGCCTTCAGAAGCGTGCTCTTCCCGCTGCCGGACTCCCCCACAATGCCGAGGATTTCCCCCTTCTGCAGCGCAAAACTCACGTCATGGGTGACGGCGCGCCCGTGAAAGCTGACTTCCACAGAGCAATAACGCAAGATGGGCTCCATCTCTCCCTCTCCCTTCCCCATAGATTGTCACGGAGCGGGCTTCAAATCCGCCGTGATCTCATAGAAACCGCAGGGATGCGCCGTCAGGCCCTCCACATCCGACCGGCAAATCATGCTCATCTGCAGATGCGAGCAGAAGACGAAGGCGTCGTCATCCAAAAGGATCTGCTGCATATCCGCCGCCAGCTCCGCCCGGCGCGCCGCATCAAAGGTTGTGTTCAGCTCAGCCGCCAGGCTTTCCAGCGCGTCGCTGTGATAGTGCCCGTTGTTCGCCGCGGAGCTGTCGAGGCAATGGGTGGTGAAGAAATAGGCCGGATCGCCGGTGGGCGCCGTGACCATGGCGCTGGCATAGACATCCCACGCCGCCGGATCGGTGCGGATGCTGTTGTGATCGGCCGTGCTGTTGACGATGACGTCAAACCCGATTGCCCCGAGGGAAGCCTGCGCGGATTCGGCCAGCAACGGCAGCTCCTGACGGCTGGGATACGTGAGCCAGCGAATGGTCAGCTCCTGCCCATCCTTTTCCCGGATGCCGTCTCCGTCCGTATCCACCCAGCCCGCTTCTTCCAAAATGGCGCGCGCACCGTCCGGATCATAGTCTTTGGCCGTGACCGCGTCGCCTCCGAACGAAAAAACATCCGGAAAGGCGCCGGCGGCAGGGTATCCGTTCCCGCCCAGCAGATCGGTTACGAAGCGCTCTTTGTCGATCCCCATCGCAATCGCCCGGCGCACGGCCGGGTCCTGGAGGATGGAGCTTTCAAAATTCATGCTGACGAAGAACACCCGGCTGGTCGCTGTGCCGGAGAAGGTGTATTCATCATTCTGAAACAGCGGATAACTGGCGTAGGGCATGCCGTAAGCGCCGTCGATCTCCCCGGACTGGAGGGCCATCGTCAGCGTGTCACCGTCCGAGATCGTCAGCACCGTTATCTTGTCGAACCCCGGTTCGCCGTCCCAGTACGATTCATTCTTTCTGAGCGTCAGCTCCTCCCCCGTGGTCAGCGATACGGCAAGGTACGGGCCGGTTCCGCAGACAATCCCGTCCTCGGTGATGCCGGCCTCCATGTCGATGATGCATCCGTACGGATCGCTGAGATAGTTCAGCAGGGTGGGGCGAGGCTCCGTCGTCCGGATGGTCACCGTCTGCCCGTCGGCAGTGATCGAATCGATCATCAGGTCGCCCCGGGCGCGGTCATGCACCTCAATCAGATGCTCGAGGCACTCCTTCACGGCCTCACCGTCCATCTTCCGCCCGCTGGAGAAGGTGACGCCGTCCCGCAGCGTGATCTTCCAGGTCAGGTCGTCCACCAGCTCATAGCCGGTGGCCAGCCAGGGCTCGATCTCCATGCTGTCCGAATACCGGAACAGCGTCTCCCCCACGCCGTAGCGGATACAGGCCCAGCCGGAATAGGCGCGATGCGGATTGATGTCCGGCTCCTCATTTTCGGCATTGAACGTGGTATCGCCCAGCACGAACGTCGTTTCGTCCGTCTGAGTGTCAGAGGAGGGTGAGGCACACCCGGACACCAGCCCCAGCACGAGGACCGCTGCGGCCAGCCACACCGACAAGGCTCTGCATTTTTTCATCGTTTCCCTTCCCTTTCGTCTTTCTTTTCGGGATCGCCTTTACCGGCCGGTGCGGGGATCGAGCACATCCCGCACGCTGTCCCCCAGGAGATGAAAGGGGGCGACAGCCGCAAAAATGGCGACGCCGGGGCCGAGAATGACCCACGGATACGTTTGCAGCATGCTCCGCCCGCTGCTCATCATGCTGCCCAGTTCGGCGGTCGGCGGCATGGCGCCGAGTCCAAGGAAGCTCAATCCGGCCAGCTCCATCATCATGGTGCCAATGTCGAGCACCGCCGTGACCAGAATGGGCCCGGCGATGTTCGGCAGGATGTGCCGCACCATGAGCTGCACAGAGGAGTCTCCCGACAGCCGGGCGGCCGCGATGAAGTCCGCGCTTTCCAGGGCCAGCGTCTGGCTTCTGGCAAGGCGGGCATATTTGGGCCAGCCGACCACCGCCAGGGCAAGCACCGCGTTCTGCAGCCCTCCGTTCAGCAGGGCCGCAATCGCCAGGGCCAGGACGAGGCCGGGGAAAGCCAGGCACACATCCGCCGCCCGCATCATCAAGGCGTCCGCCGCGCCGCCCAGATGGCCGCACAGGACGCCGATGACGGTCCCCGCTGCGGTGATGATGGCCACCAGGGCAAGGGTGGACAGCACGCTGGTCCGCAGGCCGATCAGAATACGGGACAGCATATCTCGGCCGAAGCGATCCGTCCCGGCCGGATGCTGCACGCTGGGCGGCTCCAAGACGGAAAAGACCTGCGCATTGGGGTCATACGGGCAGAACTGCCGGGCGAAACAGACAACGATCAGGAAAACCGCCGTGGCCAGCAAAAAGAAGACAAACCGCTTCCTTGTGTGATCCTTCCGGATCTTCTGCCGGCGGACGGTAACGGAATCGATCATCCCTTCCTCACCCCCAACCGGATGCGGGGATCCAGCGCCCGATAGGACAAATCTGTCACGAGATTCACGCAGACATAGAGGATCGCCATCCACATCACATAGGCCTGAATCATCGGATAGTCCCGCATGTTGATGGCGTCCACCGCCAGTTTGCCGACGCCGTCCCACATGAAGATGGATTCTACAATCGCGGTGCCGCCCAGCAGGCTGCCGATCGAGAGGGTCAGCAGCGTCAGAATGGTGATGAGGCAGGACCGCAGGACGCTTTTGGTGAGCGTCACCGAAAAGCGGACGCCCCGCGCCTTTGCCCCCGCCACATACGCTTTGCCCAGCTCCTCCAGCACGGCGGCCCGGACCTGCCTCAGATATTTGGCCGACATCGCGATGGCGAGCGTCAGGGAAGGCAGCACCACATTCTGCAGCGTCACCCCGCGGGAAATCACGGGGAACCACGCGAGCCGGATGGCAAAGACATACAGCAGCAGCAGGCCGACGAAAAAGTTCGGCATGCTGTTCCCCAAAAAACTCGCCGTCCGGATCACACAGTCCGCCCACCGGTTCTGCCTGACGGCGGCCCACACGCCGAGCGGCACGGAGATCACGATGGTCAGGACGATCGTGACGGCGGTCAGCAGCAGCGTGGCGGGCAGCTTGGACACAAATGTGGGGAACACCTCCTGCCCGGAGATGTAGCTTGTTCCCATATCGCCGTGCAGGAGATTCCCCAGCCAGACAAAATATTGGGTCAGAAAGGGCTTGTCAAGCCCCAGCTCCGCTCTCGCATCGTCGATCGTCTCCTGCGAGACCGCCATGCCGGTATTCTCCATCTTTTGGAGGACGGCATCGCTGCCCGCCAGCCGCATCATGCCAAACGACAGGAAGGTGAGGATCAGCAAAATCGGGATCAGCTGCAAAAGGCGGCGCAAGGCATAGTTCCTCATGGCATTCACTGCGCTTTCGACGCGGCAACCAGGAACATCGGCGTGGAAGCGTTGTTGATCCACTCGTCCCGCGTCCACACCCGTTTCCAGATCTCCGGGTCGGCGGCCGAACGCATGCCCAGCCTGCTCAAGACCTGCAGATCCCACTGCGGGCGGACACGCCTGGAGAGCGGAGCCTGCCGGGCAATCGCTTCCATCGCCGCGACATCCGTTCCCGCCGTGTCGTCCGCCGTTCCGGTCAGGCGCACCTTGTCCCGGTCCGCGCGGTGACGCTCCTGTGCCTGCGTGTCATAGAGATAGCGGTACCAGTTTGCGTCAAAGTTCAGGAGAAGGCCGCCCGGCTTCAGCACCCTGCTCCACTGTGCATACGCCCGCTCCGGCGCGGGCAGATTCCACGTCAGATTGCGGGACACGATGACGTCGAAGCTGCCGTCCGCAAAAGACAGCTCCTCGGCATTCATGCGGCAGAAGCGGATGGCTTCGGCCAGCGGTCCGGCGTTTTGGCGCGCCTGCTCCAGCATGGCTTCCGTATAATCCACCGCCGTGACGCGATACCCCAATTCGGTCAGGATGATGGCGAAGAAACCGGGGCCGGTTCCTACATCCAGCACGCGGAGGCTTTCCCGCGCCGCCCCTTGAAAATGCGCCTGGATCCGGTCGTCCAAAGCCCGGCTCCACACCTGGCGCTGCGCGGTCTGCAGTTCCTCCCGGTTCACCTCGGAATACCCGGGCGCCCGTTTCGTCCAGTACGCCATATTTGTTCCGACATAGTTGTGCAGCTGATTCATCTTTTCTCCTTTTCACGCCGTGGCCGAGATTGCGAACCCGGGCGTGGGATCGTAAAACTCGTCCTTCTCCGCATACACGCGCTCCCACACGCCCGTATCCACCGAAATGTTCGAAAAGCCCGCCTGTCTCAGCAGCTCTGCGTCCCACTGCGGCCGCGGGAGCTGCTTCGGGCGCAGGACCTGCTTCATCCGCTCATATTCCTGCATCAGGTCGTCGCCCACATCCTCATGCGCATGGTGCGGCGGCAGGGCGGCGGCAGGCGCTTCCCGGCAGTAATCGGCGTCGAAATTCACGAGCACCCCGCCCGGCTTTAACAGCCCGTGCCACGCGAGATAGGCCGCCGGCAGATGCGGCAGGGTCCATGTCAGTTTCCGCGTCACAATCGCGTCAAAAGAGGCGGGCGGGAACGATGGCTGTTCCGCATCCATCACCAAAAAATCGACGGGGAGGCGAAGCCGCACGGCCAGTTTCTTTGCCTCGCGGATCATGTCCGGCGTCAGGTCTATGCCCGTGACGCGATGCCCTTTTTCCGCCAGCAGGAAGGCGAAAAAGCCCGTGCCTGTTCCGATATCCAAAATGTTCAGTTTCTTTGCCGTCGGCAGATGCCGGTCCAGCTCCGCCATCCACTGTTCGTGCTTTTCGCACGCAAATTCCCGCTGGCGCAGGGCAGAAAATTTTTCCGCTCTGCGGGACCAATATTGCTCCATCTCTTGTTTGATTGCTTCCATCTTGTCTCCCTGTTCTCCGCGAATCCCAAGCCGCTCCGTTTCCCGCACCATCGTTTTCCTTCGCGAGCCGTCAACCGGCCGGGTGCGTGAGAAAACAGGCGGGAACATTCATCCTGTTTTTTCCATCGCATAAAAAAAGCCCACTGTCTGCACCTCTCTGTGTGCATCCAGCAGACTTCAGTCTGTGTCTTTGCGCTTCAGCTCTGTGAGGCGATTGCTCCCTGACCGGTCGAAAAAGCAAAAGGAAGGACCGCCTTCTGGCAGCCATTGCCGCTGCATGCGTGCAATCTTCTGCTTTTGCGGAGCACGGCCCCGGCAAACGCTAACAGGATTAGTATACCATATCCAACCGGTTTGAGAAGCCCCCATAGGGGATATGCAGATTGACAAGTTTTCCGTTTCTTCATAAAATGAGAAAACAACGATCAAAGGACGAGGTGAATTCCATGCCGAAGGCCGAGCATTCCCACCCGCATGCGGAACTCTCCCAGCATACCCATACACACACGCAGACAAAAGCAGTCCTCAACCGTCTTTCCCGCGCCATTGGGCATTTGGAATCCGTCAAGCGAATGGTGGAAAACGGGCAGGACTGCGCCGAGGTGTTGATTCAGCTTGCCGCTGTGAAATCCGCCATCAACAACACCGGGAAACTCATTCTCAAGGACCACATCGAGCACTGCCTGGTGGATGCCGTGGAACACGGCGATCAAACATCCATCGATCATCTGAATCGGGCCATCGAGCAATTTATCAAATAGCCGCGTCCCGGCAGACGAGCTTTTCGCGGACAGCGCCAAAGGAGATAAGGCTGCGGCGTTTCGCCCTTTGCCCCCAGGCCACGCAGCGGAATACCCGACGGCTTTAGGATTCCGGGGCGGATTCGTCATCGTGGCCGCTGCCTTCTCCCCTGTATTCCAGGATATAGTGGGTGTCCGTTTCCTCCGCCGGCACGAAGCCAAGTTTCCGATACAGTCTTTTGGCCCCTAGATTCTCCTTGAAACAGCCAATCCGGATTTTTGTGCCGGAAGCCGCGCACTCCTTCCGGAGATGCCGGATGAGATCGGAGCCGATCCCGTGGCCGCGATACGCGGGGAGCAGATGAATTTCCACGATCTCCAAACAGGAGTGATGCCGGTTATACTGGACAAAGCCGGCGCGCCCGCCGTCCGCCTCCACGACATGGAATTGCTCTATCGCGGAAAAATCGGCGTCAAAGTCCGCCCGCTGGTAGGTTTCATCCCAGCCCCAAATCTTCTCGACGTAGGGCCGAACCGATTCCGCCTTCAATCCATAGATAAAATCATGGTCTTCCGGTGTGGCAGGGCGAATCCTGTAAAGCATGCTGACTCCTCCTTATCCGTCATCCCGTTCCCGCTTCTCTTTTACTCCCATCATACCGCATATGTCCCGCCGGTGCAATGGGGCGCCTGCTGTCAGGTGCGGAGGCAAGCCTGGACCTGGGCCGTGCTGCTTGCCCGGCGGGAACTTTTTCATGAAACACAGAAAGAGGGAGCGGTTTTTTTGAACCAAGCGCGGAGCGAAACACCCCCGCAAATGCGGGGAAAAGATGCTCTCGCACCATGTCTTGTAGTGCTGCTTGGGATCACCCCCGCGTGTGCGGGGAAAAGCTGTCCTTCGACAAGGCCATGCACTCGGTCGAGGGATCACCCCCGCGTGTGCGGGGAAAAGCTCTCATGCCAGTCGCTCGTCACGAGGGCGGGGGGATCACCCCCGCGTGTGCGGGGAAAAGGCCTATGTCACAGCGGATAGTCGGCTATATTGAGGATCACCCCCGCGTGTGCGGGGAAAAGGTGGTTATACATCAGCCTTGACCTCCTTGCTGGGGATCACCCCCGCGTGTGCGGGGAAAAGGCAACCGCCGCCGGCTTCAACCTGCGGGACGTGGGATCACCCCCGCGTGTGCGGGGAAAAGGGAAGAGCCGCCGGATTCCAGCGCTTCAAGGCGGGATCACCCCCGCGTGTGC
>ERZ1643246.4606-NODE-4606-length-10734-cov-4.568967_pt1 | contig 10734 bp, 3 predicted proteins | sample MGYA00579265_ERZ1643246 | MGnify/ENA primary metagenome ERZ1643246 (study PRJEB29033, sample SAMEA4952261) | chicken gut metagenome | biome: Broiler Chicken; feature: Gastrointestinal Tract; material: Caecum | place: Ireland | collected 2018 | study: Broiler...
AAGGGGTTAGGCGTTTCAATAAAAAATTTAATGTCAGCGCATCCTATATTATTGTCAATTACAGCTGCTATTAGTGCTGTCATGGCAACAGTTACAATAATTGATGTGTGTACAACATCGTTTGATGAATTAAAAGATAAAATATCCGAATTAAAACAAGAAGCATCTGCTTCACAATCTGAGATGGATTCAATTTCTACTCAATTAGATGAAGTAAACCAAAAAATACAAGACATTCAATCTTTAGGTACGCTTACATTTATAGAAGAAGGAGAATTAAAGAATTTACAAGATCAAAAGACAGAATTAGAGAGTCTTTATAATATTGAAAAGGCAAGACATGATCTAGCTCAAAGCGATTTAGAAAAAACTGCGAAAGATTATTTAAACAAAACTTCCACGTCTGAATATAAGACAGAAACGTATACTCAAAAACAGATGAAAAATGGTCAATTTGTAGATGTGCGATATACTCAAGCTGCAAAAACGACCAAGTTAGAAGAAATGAAAGCTGCTGCATACGAGATGGTTGAACAACAAGGTATTATAGATAAACTTAACTCGGATTATGAAAATATTGAAAACCCATCTGATAAACAAACTAAAGAGTATGAAAAAAATCTTAAAGCGGCAGAAAAAGCAAGAGATGAAGCTAAAAGAACAGCCTTAGATATTCAGGAAGAAGCTCAGGAACAAGTTGAGGGCTTAGACGAGACTTCGGAATCATACAAATCAGTTCTTGAAGCTTCGCAATATTTATCTGACATGCTTGCTTTGCTGGATAATGATTTTAAAGCATTATCTGAAGATAGTAAAAAGAATTATTTAAAAAATGATGTAAAATTTGATGACAGCACAACTCAAAAAGAATTTAATAATTTTGTTGACGAGTTAAATTCTGATGAGTTAAATATTGTTGCTGAGATATCTTTCGATGAAAATACAACAGTAAAAGAGTTAAGGAAAGCACTTGCAAAAGCACAGGTAGAAGCTGATGAAAAATATGTTACCATTGAAAGTCAGTTTAAATCATCTGATTATGAAGAATCAAGCGATAAATCTTCCTCTACTGCCACTATTGCAGATCTTCAGTCAGAGGCTGACACTCTTGCTTCAATTAAGAGAGAAATATCTGATACAGGTAAAATAGGTGTTTCTTCAATGCAAAATATTATCGAACAGTTTCCGGAAGCTAAAGGTTCTCTTGAGAAATACAGATTAGGTATAATATCAGTACATGAATTGTTTGAAGTACTTACTAACACATATGCTTTGGATGAAGTACAATACAAAAATAGTGTATATGCTAAAATTCAGGCAACTAATGATTTTTGGAACGGTGTTATTACAGATAATCAAAGCTTGCAGACAGCATTGACATCTTTATATGGAGATGACTGGAACAATTGGAAAAATTTAGCGCAAGCTAAAAAAGAGATTGAAGCGCAACTTATTTCTGAGCTTGGTGCAATGTGGACAAAGTATTTTGAAAGTCAGGTTACCGCTTTTAAAATCATTGAAAATACTGATGGAACATACTCAATTCAGGATAACCCAAATTCTCCCATTGTTCAAGATTCTAAAAACCCAAGAATGAATATGTCTATTATGGGTATTGTGAATAAACAAGCATTAACCCAGCAATATGCTGATAGACAGATAATTGAAGATGCAATAAACCAATATAATTATGCGATTAAAAAGATTAATGAAGCTGTAGAAGCTGCTACTCCTGAATTTACCACAACTACTTCTTGGGATACATTAGGAGACAATGACTCCTCTTCTACATCCCAAACAGCCGAAAAACTCAACTGGATAGAACGTCTCATAAACAAAATATCAACCGCTTATAACAGGCTGAAAAATGTAGTTTCAAATACTGCTGAAACATGGCTTACCAGAAATAATGCATTATCAGACTCAATGCAGGTGCTTCTTTCAGAGATTGACGCACAGAATAAGGCATATGATTATTATATGAATTTGTTTAATTCTTATGGATTAGATGAATATTATAAAAATCAGATTGCAAACGGCTCAATAAGTATAGAAGTGATATATGATGATAATCTTAAAGAAGCTATAAGTGAATGCATTGATTTATACGACAACGCCCAGGAGGCAAAAGACGCTGTTGATGAGCTTACGCAGGAATACCGAAGCCTTGCAATGACAAGGTTTGACAACCTGAAATCAGAATACGAGGCACAGATAGGCTTAATTGAAGACACAGTGGGCATACTTGAGGCACAGCTCAGCCTTCTTGAGACAGACGGATATATTAACAGTAAATATTTATACAATTCACTCATTGAGGCTGAAAAAGAAAATCTTAAGAATTTAAATGCCGAATACGCTGCGCTCTCTTCTAGAATAAATACCGTTGAGGAGGGCTCTGAAAACTGGTACAGCATGAAAACGGATATAAATTCTGTATCCGAAGCCATTATAAATGCTACTGATTCACTTAAAGGATATGAAAATGAGCTCAGGCAGATTGAATGGGATTTGTTTGACAGGACAAGAGATGATGTGGCAGATTTAATTGATGAGTCGGATTTCCTGTACGGCATTCTTGAGGACAAGGGCTTTTACGATGACGGAGGAAATCTTAACAGTTACGGACAGGCAGCCCAGGCAATGCTTGCGCAGAAATATGAGCTTTATGCGTCGCAGTCAAAGGCATATGCCGATGAGGTCAAAAAGATTGATGAGGAGCTTGCAAAGGACCCTTACAGCACTGACCTGATTGACCGGAGGCAGGAGCTTATAAAGCTGCAGCAGGAATCTGTCCAGTCGGCGCTCGATGAAAAGAATGCCCTGAAGGATTTGATTTCCGACGGATACGAGGAATACAAAAACAGCCTTGATGATATAATCAGCAAATATAAGGATCTGTTATCTACAATAAAAGATACATATGATTACGAGAAAAACATAGCTGAATTAACAGATAACCTTGCCGCGCTGGAAAAGCAGTACCAGGCTTATCAGGGGGACAATTCAGAGAGCGGAAGAAAGAATGTCCAGCAGCTGAAAACGGAGCTTGAGGAGGCAAGGCAGGATTTAAAGGAAACGGAGTATGAAAAGCTTATATCCGACACAGAGAAGCTGCTCGACGAATTTCAGACAGACGTTGATGAATGGCTCAATGAAAGGCTTGACCATCTTGATGTGTTAATAAGCGATGTTATAAGTCAGAGCAATGCCAACACTGAGGCAATCGCGGGTACGATAAATGAAGCGGCTGATTCTGTGGGATATACACTGAGCGATAACATGAACGGAATATGGGCTGTATACTCAGGAAATATAACCAATGCCCTGTCTGAGATAGGAAATGAGTTCACGAGCGGTCAGAGTGCTTTACATGATACTGTTAAAAATATCGGAGACAGTGTTTTGGAACTGCTTAAATATGCTGATGAGGAAGCAGCCAGACTTATAGCTGAACAAGGCAGTCAGTCAAATGGCGGGTCTGATACAGGCAGTCAGACTAAATATGAAACAAACACATGGGAAAACCCGGCCTCAGGCGGAGAAAGCGCAGGAGGAGATGCCGGCAGTTCAGACTGGGCTATATATAAGTATTACTATCCTCAGGATTTAAATGTAGATACAAGCGTGGTAGACAGGCTGAAATCACACAATATAGACGCTTCATTTGAGGCGAGAAGCCGGTACTGGGACATGCTTATCGGAGACGGAGAATATTACAGTACATATGAGCAGAATGTAAGGCTTCTGAACTGGTTAAAGGATAACAGATACGCAAAGGGGTCAAGAAGGATACTGTTTGACCAGCTTGGTCTGACGCAGGAAAGAGGTCAGGAACTGATATTCAGCAAGACGCTTGGAGGAATGATAACACCGCTGCGAAGGGGAGACAAAGTATTTACAAGCGAAATGACGGAAAATCTGTGGAAGCTTGCGCAGAAGCCTGTTGTGCCTGATTTTAATTTGGGTGATACTCAGCTTCCTTATATTGGTCAGCAAAATATGTCTAATGATGTCAATGTATCATTTGGCGATGTATCAGTTACATTACCTAACGTTAAAAACTACAGCGATTTTATGAGAGAAGCTCAGAAGGACCCTGATTTCACCAAAATGGTACAAAATATTGCTTTAGGTAAGGCATTTGGAAAAAATACATATGACAGGTATGTATATTGATAATTTAGCTGTCATTGTGTGAAAATTAAAGAAATAGCGGGCAGTTATGTGCTGTCCGCTATTCTTATATAACTGTTTGTGCCGGAGCGTCACAAACAGTTCTTATCGCAGAAGAAAAATCACTTTTGCTAATTTTTCTTCGCGTTCCTCGCGGTAAACCGCTCCGGAATGGTGGTTAATATGAAAAATAAAAACATTAAATATATTGAGGCAGAAAATACATTGCTGAAAAAAGAAAACGAACAGTTAAAAAAGGAAAAACAATCACTGGAATTACAGCTGGTTGGGTATACACACAACCTTAACAGTTCTGCGGACAGAGTTAAAAATATGCTTTCACAGACTATTATTGCGAGAAAAGCGTATGAGGAAGGTCTTATTAAATTAAACGATAAAACTGAAAAAATAAACGCTTTATTGAAAGACTCACGAAAAATTTGCAGTACAGGCGCTCGAAGGTTTAACAAAAAATTAAATAAAGAGATTAAAAAAATAAAAATATAACATGATTGGAGGATTGCATAAACAATGATTACAGATTTTCAATATGCGCAAGAATTTGGAAGCGATTATATGTTAATGCCATGCAAATTTGATTCAGGCGGCGGAGTTGAGACAATAGATTTTGGCTCACAGCTCTCGACAGAGAGAACAAATGTTGTCGGAACAGATGAGCGAGTGTTAATTAATCCTGCTTACTCTTCCACTCCGACATTTACTTTTCAGGCTTGTAAAGTTGACTCTTATGGTAATCCTCTGCCTGTAAGTGCTGAAGAGTACAGTAAAATAAACAGATGGCTTAACAGAAAAGAAAGCCATAAATTCAAAGTTAAAGAAGATACATATGAAAATATTTACTATTGGGGAAGTTTTAACATACAGGCAGTAAAAATAAACGGAATAATCTATGGAATTGAGCTTACATTTACAAGTGATTATCCGTACGGCTTCATGGATGAAAATACGGTTGAGTACAGCAATGTAAATAATTTTACTATATATAACTGCTCTGACGAAACCGGCGACATATATCCTAATATTGAGATTACATGTTTATCAGACGGAGATTTAAAAATAACCAATACTATGGATAATGAAATTTTTGAAATTAAAAACTGCACAAAAAATGAAGTTATTAAAATAGACAGTAAGAACAGAGTAATTATGTCTTCGGCTGATACACATAATTTGTGTAATGATTTTAATTATAATTATCTGAAAATTATCAGCACGTATGAGAACAGGTTAAACATATACTCCTCCACTCTCAATATAAATATAACCGTTAAATACAGTCCTGTCAGAAAGGTCGGTGTGTAATGTGAATAAAATAAACATCAGAGAACTGCTGCGTTTAAATAAATTAAAGCAGGTAAGACCTAATCACATTGTATTAGGTAATCGTGCAAAATCAAAGCTTGGCGAGATAGATAATATTTTTTCGCTCAGTTACCATCCGCAGTTTAACGGTGCTGATGAATTATCCTTTACGGTATATAAGGAATGTGACGGGAAAATTTGCAGACTCTGGGACAGCATAGTCAATTTCAAATTGGTCTGGGTCAAGGAGTACGATGAATGGTTTCAGATTACCGTACAGGTTGACGACAGTGAAAAGACTGCAAAAAAAATAATCACTGCCACTTCTTTGTGTGAGGCCGAATTAAGTCAGAGAACTATAACGGCTGAGATTAATACGGAGGACGATATTGCAAGGGAGGATTATAAAGCGCCTACCGTGTTTTACAATGTAAATAATACGGAAAATTCTTTGCTTCACAGAGTTCTGGGTGACAAATGCGGTGATTATACTGTCAAACATGTTGATGTCACTCTTAATAATATACAGCGCTCATTCAGTGTTGACGGTGAAAGTGTATACGATTTTTTAACAGGTACTGTTGCCGAAGAAATAGGCTGTTTATTTTTATTTGACACAAATGAGCGAGGTATTTATGTTTATGACATAAAAACAACGTGTTTGGATTGCGGTTACCGTGATGACAGTGATTTTATAACCTGTCCTGAATGCAAAAGCACGGCAGTTCATTATCCATACGGAAATGATACCACAATTCTTATAGAAAAAAATAATCTTGGCAATTCTGTCAATCTAAGCGTTGATACGGATTCGGTAAAAAATTGTTTCAATGTAACCGGCGGAGACGATATGGTTAATGCAACCATAAAGAATATAAATCCAAACGGAAGCAACAGGATTTATTATTTTAACGAAGATACTAAAGCAGATATGCCGCAGAAAATGATTGAAAAAATCAATGCGTATGACTCACTTTATGATGAATATGTAAATACAAAAATATTATCTTTAGACGGTGATATATCGTCCTATAATTCCATTATTACAAATATTAAAGCGTTATATCCGGCGACAAATTTTGCGCTTCTTAAATCATCTTATACCGGATATTCAAATCTCACATCGGCATATTATGACGCTATTGACGCAGCGTTATATCTGAAGAGCAAAATGATGCCTACCTGGGATATTGCCGACACCACGGCAAATGAACAGTTGGCGTTATTGACGACAGAAAATCTGTCACCTGTTGCTGTAACAGATGTAAGTACAGTATCTTCTTATACTGCAGACAATGCTGTTCTTGCAATGGCGAAGTCGCTTATAAATACAAGTTTGTATAAGATAGAAATTACAGAATCATCATTAGTTTCCCAGCAATGGAAAGGAAAATCTAAGCTTACAAGCTACTCATCTGATGAAGATATTGCTGAAAATACTGAGTTTGTAACTGTCACAATTAATGATGATTATAAAAAATATATTTCGCAGTGCATTGACAGAACTATGTCAAAATTTAACGATATGGATATTAATAATATATTTGAGCTGGAGGAATTGTCAGAATTTAAATCAGAACTCAAAAAATACTGCGCTGCAAGATTAACATCTTTTGAGTCCGCCTACCGGACCGTTTTAAATGTTTTAACGGAACAAGGAATATCAAACGGAAATTCCGAATTATACGACATTTATTACACCCCTTACTATAATAAATTAAACGCAATTCAGGCAGAATTATCCGTGAGAAATAAAGAGGTAGATACGGTTATTTCAGTTCAGGAAAGTTTACAAAAGCTGTTTGTTTCAGTCCAGAATACTTTAAATTTTGAAAAATATATGGGACCGGATTTATGGCAGTTATTTTTATCCTATATAAGAGAGGACAGCTATTCTAATGAAAACTATATATCAGACGGATTATCCAATGCCGAACTGATTTCTTCATGTAAGCAGTTGATTGAAAAGGCAAAAGGCGAACTGGTTAAATCAGGAGAAAAACAATATTCTATAACTTCTGCTTTGACAAATTTATTATTGATTACAGATGAAAATAATAATTGTGTATTTGAGCCTATACTTGACGATTTTACACTAGGAAATTTCATCAGATGTAAAATTGACGGAAAATTGTATAAGATGAGGCTTACGGATATTCAGATAGACTATGATAATCTGACACAGCTCGGGGTGACTTTTTCAGATGTAATAAAATCCGGGAGCATTCTTGACAGACAGATGAGAAATACCGTAAAGCAGGTAAACTCTATGGCAACATCGTATTCGTCTGTAAAAAAGCAGGCGGATAAGGGAGAAAAAGCAAATTACTCCTTTGAAAGACTGCAGAAAGAGGGGTTAGACTCTGCACAATATAATATTTTCAACACAAACTCTACTGTTATTGTTGATGAGCATGGTCTGCTCGGCAGAAATTATGATGATGTAAATGATGTTTACAGTGATGAGCAGGTAAGGCTTAACGGCTCAGATTTAGTTTTTACCGATGACAACTGGAAAACTACAAAACTGGCTGTCGGCAAACAAAAATTCACACTAAACGGCACAGAGCGCGAGGTATATGGAGTAAACGCTCAGACTGTTATTTCAGGTGAGATTGTTGCCGGAAACATATACTCTGCCAACTACTCATCAGACAGTGCCGGAAACACTGTAAGCGGAACTTTTCTTGATTTAAATAACGGTAATTTTGCTTTGGGCGGAGGAAAGATTATATTTAATTCCGATACTAATAAAATGACTATAAAGGGAGTCGATATAGACTGGTCTACATCTACTTCTCCTGAAATGGCTGACATTGACGGAATAGAGGATCTGCAAAGCATAGTAAGTTATAATACCGCAAAAATTGACAGCAATACGGCGCAGATAGCTTCAAATACTGCTGCTATTGAGTTGAATTCAACACAGATAGCTACAAAGGTTACCGCCGATGATGTCAGCAGTATGATTTCTCAATCTGCCGACGAAATAAGATTAAAAGCCGACAAGATTGTCTGGGAAGCTTTATACTCTTCCATGGACGAGGACGGAAATTTTGTATGTCAGAATGCGGATATTTCGGGAAAGATAAATGCCACAAGCGGTACGATTGGGGGATGGACAATTTCTGAAGATACAATAAAAAACAATATATCTTCTTTAGGAACTGAATATGCCGTAGGTTTAACTACACATTATGATATCAATTCAGGACAAGATCCTTATTTTCCTCATATACCTGCTATATGGGCAGGAGGCAGTATTGCTGAAACAGCTCCATTTAGTGTATCATATGATGGTTACTTACAGTCAAAATATGGGCAGATAGGTGGATGGTATATATCAGAAAATTACTTATCATCTCATAATCCAACAGCAGGGCAAGGTACAGGTGATTCGTATGAAATATTATTATCTACACCGAATATAAGCAATAAAGCAATATTGGTAAGACAGATAGATACAGAACCTAACATTAATTGGTTTTATGTAACATATGATGGTTTTATGTATTGTAATGACGGATATTTTTGTACAAGAAATAGAAATGTCGATGGAAAAGGTATTGAAATATTTCAAGACCATATTAATATGCATGCTTGGGCAGATAAAGATAATCTTGTTGGTGGTTTATTTACATCATATATAGATGCTGGAGATAGCGGAGGAGCACAAAGTAAAAGACAAAGTCTTGTTTTGTATACAGACTATAATGATGAATTACACTTTGATTATACCGATATTAATGGCAAAAAATATCCAGCAGTCATTATAGATGATGATTGTGACCATAAAATACATAATATGGTTAATACGGTTTTTCATTATCCTTTACAAGCGCCTGAAGGTTATGGTATTGAATGCGATTCTAATTTTGCTGTTGGCAACAAAGGCTCATCTAAAATAACTAGATTTTGGTGTTATAATCCAGATAATGATACAGAGTCTACTAATGTTAGAATTTTTAATGGCGGAGATGAGGCTGGAAAGTATTATTATAATTGTGAATTTTCGCTTTGGGGAACAGGTAGAGTTAAATATAATTGGCATGTTAATGGAACAATCTATGGAAACGTGTCATCAGATTCCGATAAAAATATTAAGAAGGATATTAAACCATTAGATATAGAAAAAACAAGTAATTTTATTTACAGCTTAGTTCCATCTGAATTTAGGTTTAAAAACGGAACATCACAAAGACTACACCACGGTCTTATAGCTCAAGATGTTAAAGAAAGTATGGGTGATGATGACTGGGGAGTTTTTGTTGATAAAAAAATCAATGATGAAAATTTTAAAGATGTTGTAGGAACAGAAGATTATAACTCAGACGAAAAAGTTCGAAGTGAGCAATTAACAGCACAATACGGGCTTCGTTACGATGAATTAATTGCAGATTTAATAGCAACCGTTCAGTCTCAGAATGAAAGAATAAAAAAACTGGAACAAAAAACAGAGCAATAAGAAATTTAAAATGATTTTATAATTTAAACCGCTGTCTTAATTTATTGAGGCAGCGGTTTAATATTTTGAAAGGAGTTAGGTTGATGAGTGAATTTACAAAAATGAAAATCACTTTGGATTTTTATAATAAAAATATTGTTTCGGTATCAGCCAAGCAATATGATAATCAGTCAAGATACATAGAAATATCGTGTACCGAAAACGGAAAAGCATTTTTGACTGATAAAAATACAATGAGTGCTTATATAAGATACAGAAAACCGGACGGCTTGGGTTGTTTTAATGAATGTGAAATAACGGACGAGGGAAATATTCTGGTAGAACTGACTGAGCAGATGCTTTCGGCTCAGGGTAAAGCTGAGGCGGACATAATGCTTCTTGAAAAAGTGTTTACATCAGGAGAAAAGCCTACAGATATTGAAGATATTTATGAAATACATGCTCCTATTATTTCGGTAATGAGTTTTTACGTAAATATCGCACCTACAGCGTTAAACCACGCTCAAATAGAGTCGTCTTATGAATTTAATGCTTTATCAAATGCGCTTTCCCAGATTGATTATAATAATAAAAAGGTTGAGGCATTGGACAAAGAATTGACAGAAAATGAAAACGAGCGCAAAACAGCCGAAACTGCTCGTGTTAATGCCGAAAACACAAGAAAAACTAATGAAACTGTTCGTATTAATGCTGAAAATATAAGGAAAGCAGCCGAAACTGAGCGAAAAGCTAATGAAGCCGTACGGCAGTCTAATGAAACAACGAGACAG
>ERZ1643246.4608-NODE-4608-length-10723-cov-30.017904_pt1 | contig 10723 bp, 7 predicted proteins | sample MGYA00579265_ERZ1643246 | MGnify/ENA primary metagenome ERZ1643246 (study PRJEB29033, sample SAMEA4952261) | chicken gut metagenome | biome: Broiler Chicken; feature: Gastrointestinal Tract; material: Caecum | place: Ireland | collected 2018 | study: Broiler...
TGCTTCATTTATTTTATATGTTTTATTACTATCTAAAATAACACTATTCTAAAACTCCCTACAACCTCCCCCCTTATACTTACTATTTTTTTACTATCTTAAATACCACAATTCTAAAACCACTTCTCTAACTGTAATTGTGAAACTTTCGTTTTATTACTATCTAAAATAACACAATTCTAAAACAGCATGTATCTCATCAGCTAATGCACAAAAGTTTTATTACTATCTAAAATAACACAATTCTAAAACGAACATTGCTATTATATTTTAAGTAGTGTTGTTTTATTACTATCTAAAATAACACAATTCTAAAACATCCAATTAGCATGTTCTGGTTTTATTAATGTTTTATTACTATCTAAAATAACACAATTCTAAAACTTTCTTATACTGTTACTATCTACTCTTGCTGTTTTATTACTATCTAAAATAACACAATTCTAAAACAATACAAAGAAATGATGCTGAAATATTTGGTTTTATTACTATCTAAAATAACACAATTCTAAAACGGAATATTTGTGCTAGATAATAAAAATTATGTTTTATTACTATCTAAAATAACACAATTCTAAAACATGCCAGGAGCTGTAAGTTTAACAGCAGATGTTTTATTACTATCTAAAATAACACAATTCTAAAACAATAGGAGGAAACTAAGATGTATGAAAATTGTTTTATTACTATCTAAAATAACACAATTCTAAAACAGATGAGGTGCAAGAAACAAAGCCAATTTTGTTTTATTACTATCTAAAATAACACAATTCTAAAACTCAGCAGGGTTAATAAAAATTTCTTGACCAGTTTTATTACTATCTAAAATAACACAATTCTAAAACATACCTCTAACTGTAAAAGAAAATACTCCTGTTTTATTACTATCTAAAATAACACAATTCTAAAACAACATAAAATATTGGAGTTTTTATGCACTAGTTTTATTACTATCTAAAATAACACAATTCTAAAACCTAGAAAGAGTAAATTGTTTCTTTTGTGCTGTTTTATTACTATCTAAAATAACACAATTCTAAAACATATTCTCAAACGGTTCTTGAAAAAATTGAGTTTTATTACTATCTAAAATAACACAATTCTAAAACAAAATATAACAAATTAAAGTTATAAATATGGTTTTATTACTATCTAAAATAACACAATTCTAAAACAGCATATGACTTTTACATTTTATATCTTCTGTTTTATTACTATCTAAAATAACACAATTCTAAAACAATATGTTTAATTATATACATGAAGTAAATGTTTTATTACTATCTAAAATAACACAATTCTAAAACAGAAGAGTTGCATCAGGAAATAGCTGTTTATGTTTTATTACTATCTAAAATAACACAATTCTAAAACTCAGCCATTTTCTTGTCGGCTTCTTCTTTAGTTTTATTACTATCTAAAATAACACAATTCTAAAACGACCTACAATACAGAGTACATCTAGAAAACGTTTTATTACTATCTAAAATAACACAATTCTAAAACACATACCTTTAGGGCTGGCGTGATTGTCAGGTTTTATTACTATCTAAAATAACACAATTCTAAAACTCAACACCTTGCAATAAATCGTAGTTTGTTGTTTTATTACTATCTAAAATAACACAATTCTAAAACAGCAAGTTCTAATATATTCGAGAATAGTTAGTTTTATTACTATCTAAAATAACACAATTCTAAAACATCTCCTAAGATATATCTGTCAAAAAATACGTTTTATTACTATCTAAAATAACACAATTCTAAAACATGCTATTAGGAAGTTTATTTGGACACAAAGTTTTATTACTATCTAAAATAACACAATTCTAAAACTGTAGCTGTAAAACAAAATATTCTTTATCTGTTTTATTACTATCTAAAATAACACAATTCTAAAACCGTTTTATTAAGCATCTATTATTTATTCTAGTTTTATTACTATCTAAAATAACACAATTCTAAAACTTTGTGTCTTTTGTTTGTCCTAAAATTTTTGTTTTATTACTATCTAAAATAACACAATTCTAAAACATAAATTCACCTCCTTAAACGGAAGAAAGTGTTTTATTACTATCTAAAATAACACAATTCTAAAACGTAAATGACTACTTTTTGATATAGAAAATTGTTTTATTACTATCTAAAATAACACAATTCTAAAACCTCAAATTCAGCTTAGATTTTTCGGTTAATGACTCCGTTGTATTATTTTGGATAATATTTATTTAAGAAAATCATTGAAATTTTCGTCTATTATTATATTTATTTCATATTTTAGTTTAGTGTATTCGTTTCTTTCTATTAGTAATAGATTAATATTATTATATAATGAATATTTATATAATTCAACTAATTCTGCCTCATCCAAAAATAATTTTAAATTTGGAATAATTAAGATTTTTGCAATTTTAAGAGTTGAAAATATATCTATTAGTATTTCTATTTTTTCTAAAATACTTGTATAGTTTTCTTCGTCGATTTTTAGGTTATATAGTTTGAGTACTTCAGGTATTTCTATTTCGTTTTTCATTACAAATTCAAATGGTAAATCATTTATTTCTTCTATTATATAATTTCTCAAATTTAAAACCATTCTTTCTACTTCAAAATCTTGATTTTTCTCTATATTATTTGATATTATTTCATATATCTTATTTAAAATTTTTTTAGAATTATAATCTATATTAAATACATCTAAAACTATTTGTATCTCTTTAGCCATATTCATTTCTTCATTATTTTCACCTAATAAAAATATTTCATTTGATTCTATTCCATTAGTTTTATCATTTAAAATTTGTAATATGTGAGAAAAACATTTTGTATTTTTTATAGTTAAAATATTTATGTTTTGATCATTAAATATAATTTCATTATCAAAACCATTTATCTTTAGTTTCATAATATTATCATCCTTTCAGTGTTATCTAAAACATCATTTGTTTTTTCTCCTGTAATGTATTCTATACTACTAAATTGTTTTTCTGTTACTATAAGCATTTGAACTATTCCCTCTTTGGGTTTGCTTTTATATATCTTTTCTTTTATAGATTTTACTATTGAATTATTAAGTGCTAATTTTGTATATACTGATTTTTGCATCATTATAAATCCTTCATTTATTAAAAATTTTCTAAACTTTGAATATATTTTTCTTTCTTTTGCAGTTTCCATTGGTAAATCAAAAAATACTAATATCCTCATAAATCTAAAACTCATAATTTACTATTTTACTTTCTATTTCTTCTAAATAGTTAAATACACTTGTTATGAATATTGGAACTGCATTACTTAAATATTGTTCTTTATTTTTAATAATTACTTGTTTATTATATACATTTATTAGCTTATATTTATATGCTTTGTCAAAAGTGAATTCTTTATTTTTATATACTATTTCATCTACTAATGGTCTAAATATTTCCATTAAGTCACAGGATAAGTTAAATTGATTAAATTCATTTTTATGATTTATGCCTAATTGTGTTATATATCCTTTATTTACTACTTCTCGATTTAACATTGATAATATTATTGAGTATCCATAATCTAATGCGCTATTTATATTGTTTTCTTTTTCTCTTGAAAAGTCCATTCCAAATAATAAATTAAAATATACTTTTGCAGCATGTCCTTCTCTATTTGTTTTATCATCTAATTCTACTTGTTCTTTGAAGTCTAATAATTTTTTGTATCCACTAATATCTAATTTTTTTAATAACATGGCTTGATTATGTATCTTATATTTTATTATTTGTTGCCATGCTTCCTTTTTCTTATTTTCTTTCCATTTTGATTGAATAGTAACTTTTTTACTTGTATTAAATGAGCCATAATATGGCATCATTTCACATGATGGATTATGCTTTTCATCACAAAATATAATTTTAATCTTATTTTGTGCTAATTCATTTATTAAGTATGATGTGATTGATACCATACCATTTTCTACTATTATTGTATCTATTTCTGATAAATGAATCATTTGTAATTCTTCACTTCTTATTACTAGATAGTCATTTTTATAACTTAATTTACAGTTTCTATTTACTACAACCGTTCTCCACCCCATTTATTTTATACCTTCTTTCGTACATTCCTGTAACAGATTTATCTATGAATGTCATTTTTAATAATTTGTCTGTCTTAAAACTTTGATTATTTTTTCTTCCTTCTCTTTCAGTTAATCCAATTGCTTTTAAATTTCCTTGCCCTGTTTCCATTAAATCTATCAATCCATTAATTGTAGATTTTTTATCTGTTTGATTTAATGTTTCGAAAATTGAATGTTTATCTATTATTTTTTTATAGATTGATAAAAATATTTTATATTCATTTTTTAATTTTTCTAATAAATAGTCAAACATATATAAATATCCATTTTCTAATTTTTCTTTTTGTTCGTCTTCTAGATTCTTTTCTTCTATATTCATTAAATATACTAATTCTGATACTTTATCATTTACTAATAATTCTTTGTTTGCTCTTATTTCTGAATCGCTACAAATCCTCATATTCTCATTATTTTCGTCTAGATATTCTTGATTTATTAGTATTTTATTTTTTATGATTTTGAAATTTTTATATTTAATATTTTTTAAGAATTTGTTTTCTATGTAATTTTCTATTGTTTCTTTTCCTTCTTTTATTTTGTATGATACTAGTATTGGTATACCTACTAATTGATATTCTTTTTCATCATCGTTATTTGTATATTCAAATATAACACAATAAGCTTTATGTTCTCCTGAATAACCTCCATATTTTTCTACTTTCCTATTATTTTTTGATGATATTATTGGTTTGTCTTTTGGACTATATAGTGTTTGTTTATAGAATGCCCCTGTTCCTTCTTCTAACATTCTACTTATGTAGCAATCTTTATAATTCATTACTTTCTTTATTTTTGTAATATCTATATTTTTATTTATAAGTCCTAATATAATACCATTTTTTTCGTATTTGCTTTTTTCATCTTTTAAGTATTTTTTTACATATTCACTATATTTGAATTCTTCTGTTCCTTTCCACTTTTTTCTTAATGTATTTCCTATAATACTTAAAATATACGCATCTTGTGCATGATGATAGTGATTTATGTTTCTATTTTTGTATATTTTGTATTTGTTTCTAAAGTTATGTGTTAATTCTCCTCTTATTGCATAAATTTCTGTATTTATGTATTCATTTTTTAATAAATTTGTTACATATTTTGTTATTTGTCTAGTTTCTACTAACTGCCTTTGTACAAATTTATCTCTATCGCTATCTGTTTCGAATAATTTTCTTCTTATCAATCTATAGTATTTACTTTGTGTGATGAGTCCGCTACTTAAAAGACTTTTCCACCATTCCATTCTGCTATTGATAATATCGTCTGATAATAATAGGTTGTCTTTCTTTCTTTGATTTTCTTGTTTTAGAACTAATGCTTTATTATCGATACTGTCATCTTTTATGTAAGATTGTGGTAAAATATGGTCAACTTCATATGTACTTAATTCATCAATATTTAATGTTTTTCCACTATATAGACATTTACCATTTTGAATATAGTATAAATACATTTTTTCTGTTAATGTTTTATCATTTTGGTGTTTTTTCAATTCTAAATATACATTGTGATTATAATCTTTAAGTTCTTTTAATTGTTTTTCTATTTCTTCATATTTTTTTATTAATTGCTTTTGTCTTGTTTTTTTCATTTGTTTATTCTTGTCTTCACTTCTAGCAAATTCAATATATATATTTTGTGGTACATTTTTCATAACTTTAACTATTTCTTTTACAACAGATATTGTTTGCCATATTGCCCTTTTATTTGTAGGTGATGTAGGTATTTCTGAAACATCTTCATATACTATTTTTCCATTTTTTTGTGGCATTAGTTTTTCTAGTTGTTTATCAAATCCATATTCTTTACTGTTTATTATTTGCATAAAATTTAATGGTGTTTTTTCTAATTTTTCCATAATGCTTTCACCCTCATTAGATTTTAATCCTACTAATAGTTTTTTTGATAATCTAGACCATCCGGTATATCTTAATTTTACTAATTTATTTATTTGTTCTTCTGAAAGCTCTTTGTATTCATTTTTTATTTTTCTTTTTAATATTTTCTTTTCTTCAAAAATAGTAATCCAATAAATTAAGTTTTCACACTGTTCATAATTGTCTTCAGATATTTTTCCTAATATATTTTCCATATCTATATATGAGCTCATATTGGACATAAAGTTTTCTCCATCTTGTAATCCCTCAATATTTTTTACTTCTATTCCTTCTAGGTTATAAAAATTTATTAACATCTTTCTGGTTACTTTCTTTTTCTTTTGAAATAAGTTTTGAATTATTTTTTCTTTTGTATCTTTTGATAGATGTTTATTATTTACTCTAATGTTATTTAATTCATTTAATACACAAAATTTAGAATATAGTAATGACTGTTTTGGAATTACATTTTCATTTAGTATATATGTACATTTATTTGTCATTCTTTTTATAAATTCTTCTGCTGTTGCATCTTCATCTACAATTTTATTAAAATTCCATGGTCTTATTTTTTCATTATTTTTTCTTATTACCCATGACCATTTTCCTTTTTCTTTTGATAATGGTCCTACATAATATGGTATTCTAAAACTAAAAAGTTTAATTATTTTTTCTTTATTTTCTTCTATCGTTTTGTAATATTTAGATTGCCTTTCTAATATCTCTTTTAATTCTTTTAAATGTAATTGATATGGTATTGCACTATTTTCTGTTACATTGATTTTTTTTAAAAAATTGTTTTCTTCAAGATCTTTTTTTATTTTTTCTTTTTCTATACATTCTTCTGGTATTGTATCTATTTTCTTTTTTAGCATTGAAAAAAATTCTTCTGCTGAACATTTTTTATATGTCTTTCCTGAACTTTTTCCATTATATGATACATAATTTACCTTGGCATATTTTCTGAACATGTTATTATATTCTTCTGGAAAGTACTCTTTGTATATTTTTTTTATTAAAATTAAATCTTTTTTATATTTTTTATGTTTTTCTATCATTGCTTCTGATATATATTTTTTCCCTTTTAATATATCTTGCAATATAAACCAGCTATATATTTCATTCATTGACTCATAAATAATTGAATTTTCTTGTAAACTTTCTTTTATATCTTCTTCATTTTCTATTTCAGAAGAAAATGAAATTTTATTTTTTTCTAATTCAATTTCAAAAATTTTATTTAAATCAAATGTATATCCTAAAAATGAGTTTATCATATTTGTTATTATTTGTTTTTCCGTTTTGTCAAAGTTAAAACAATTTATTAACATATCTTTTTTATTTGCTTTTGATGTATTTTTTTCTTTTAAAACATTAAATATTTCTGACTTATTTACTTTTAGTTTTATGTTATATCTTTCGTTTAGGTAGTTTAATATAATATCTAGTTTTTCTTCTGTTTCGATTGAATTATTTTTAAATTTTCCTTCATATAAAAAATTACCTCTATATTTAATTATGTGATGTAGTACCAAATATACAAATCTAAAATCTACTTTTTCTTCTGTTTTTATTAAATATTCTCTTAAATGATATATTGTTGGAAATCTTCGAAAAAAATCAGCATCTGTTTTTACGTCATTTGCATTTGTTCTATTTGAATTTGTACCATCTGAAAATAAATTATATTTTATTCCTGATATACTTTTTGCTTCGATTTTGTCATCAAAATTTAGTGAACTTTCTTTTAATAATTGAAAAAAATTTGGATTTTCTTTTTCCATATCTTCATTTAATAAACTTTGTAAAATATTTATCCTTTGTTTTCTTCTTTCTAATCTTCTTCTTGACGCTCTATATCCTCTTGTTTCTTTTGCGGTATTTGCCTCATTAAATATTCTTGCTCCCCACATATTCTTGTTGCCTTTTTTTAATATATTTTCTTCTTCATCTGTTACACACCATCCAACAGAACCTACCCCTATATCTAAACCGATATTATATTTTTTTGGATTTTCCATATTGACTTTTCCTCCTATATATGGTATTTTTAATATGCTATTATTACTATCTAAAATAGCACAATGAGTTAAAATAAGGTTTAACCTTTAATGCCAAAGATAATTTGGTTTCACTTAGGTGTTTTTTAAAAGTTCTACTATGTAGGGCTTTTATTTTTATATGTTAAGGAATTATATTCTTTGTTCTGTTTTATTTTAATTCATAATTTTATATTATTCTACTAAAAATTAAAAAAAGTTAAATATTTTTAAATTCAAAAATATTTAACTAATTCTATAATGTCCTATTATAAAATCTTGACCATATATTTCTAAAATATTTTCTTCATAATTTTTTTGTATTGGGTTTGCGTGGTGTATTAAAAATGGAATTCCGTTTTTATTTCGTTTATCTGATATTATTCCTATATGGTCTTTGAATACTATAATATCTCCACCTTGCCATTCTTCTATTTTGGATAAATCTGTTGTTAATGTTATATGATTGTTTTTAAAATATATATCTAAATTGTTTACTCTTCTAAAATCTATATTTTTGTCTATTTCTTTAATATTATATTGTTTTTGGTTTTTTAAAATATCTTGGTTTACTAATTCCATTAAATCATATCCTGCATCTTTTAGTCCAAATGCTATAACATCTGTGCATACTCCATATTCATCATTTGGATATCCAGTTGAATAATATTTACTTTTATATTTTGGTTTTGTTTCAATATATTTTTTTACATTGTTTAAGATATCAGTTTGATCATCTATTCCATCATTGTCTTTATCTATTGTACTGATATATGGTTCTATATTGAAATCTTTATTACTATATTGCTTATTTTCTTTTGCTTTAAATTTATTTGTTATTGATATTATGATAATGGTAAGACTTAAAATGACGCTTAAAATTAAAAATATTTTTGCTTTTTTGTTCATTATTTTCTCCTAAATATTTTTTTTATTTATTTTATATAAAAATTATTTATCTTTATTTAAAGATAAGTAATAGTAAAGTGTTCAGTTAAAACATTCTTACTCTTCCGTTTTTTCTTTAGAGCTATTATTGTTTTTACTATAGCATACCATTCGTATTTCTGCAATAACCATTAAAAACAGCGAGTTGTCTGTATTGTAGGTTTTTATGTCAATTTATATGCTTTCAAATATTCTTCTATCTAAGATATTTTAATCTTTTTAGTTGGAGGCGAAAGCCTAAAAGTAGCTAGCATCAAAGTCTATATTTCTGCATGGTTTCGAACATATAATGCTTAAATTTATTGCAATTTTACTGCAACCACATAAATTATATCTAGTTTTAGTAAGAATTAATTGTAAATTTTTACTATGTTTGCTTGTTTTTTGTTGTAAAATATTGTAATATGTTAGCAACCTTTCTTGTCAATAGGCAGTTCTTTACCTAGGAACGGAAAGGGGGAAGCACATATGACAAACGCAGAACTAATTTTGCAACTAGTAGATAAATTATTAAAACAAAAAGAAGAAATTGAAACATTAAAATCTACGAAAGCAAATACAAAAGATGAAAAGATTAAAACAGATAATACATAATAGTATTGTCAAACAGGATAGAATGTTGTGGTCTATCCTGTTTTTATAAAAAAAGTATGTGTAGTTGTGATACACATACAAGCACAAATGACATTCGCAGAACTTTGAATGTTTTGTTTAATGTAACTATATAATATCATCTTTTTTTATATTTGTCAAATATTTTTTATTTGTAATATTTCATTTTATTTACCCATTTTATTATTTCTCGTATCATTTTAAGTAATAACCGTCTAAACTTATTCAAATTGGAGGCGACAGCCAGACAATAACCAGCCTCAAATCCTCTATTTTCGCATAGTTTCAGACTTGTATAGTTTAAATTTATTGCAATTTTACTGCAACCAGATAATTTATATTTTATTTATATTATAAATTAATTGTAAATTTTTACTATGTTCGCTTATTTTTTGCTGTAAAATATTGTAATATGTTAGCAACCTTTTCACTGACAGAAAGGCAATCCTTACTCAAGGACGGAAAGGGGGTTACATACTATGTCATCATACGACTTAATCTTACGATTAATTGAAATGTTACTTGCTGAAAAAGACAAGAACTATCAATTAAGAGATGAAAAGATGAATGACAAAGACTAGGTTGCATACATAGTCGAAAGCAGAAACAAATTGCAGTTTGTTTCTGCTTTTTATTTTAGCATAAAAAAAGTATGTGTAATTGCAGTTACACACACCAGTTACATTTATGTCTCATACGACTCATGACACATTTGCTTAAGCTAAATATATAATAACATCTTTTTCTGTATTTGTCAAATATTTTTTAATTTAAATTGGAGGCGACACCCGGATTCGAACCGGGGATCAGAGTTTTGCAGACTCGTGCCTTAGCCTCTTGGCTATGTCGCCAAATAATTTATGGAGCAGGTAACGAGAATCGGACTCGTGACTAAACCTTGGCAAGGTCTCGTTTTACCACTAAACTATACCTGCATTTTATTATTTATTAAGACTGATTTTCTTTTGGAAAATCTTTTATTTTAACACTAGATTATGTTTGCGTTTTTGTGATGGACATTTATTATAATAGCAAAAAATATTATTATTGTCAAGTGGTATTTTTGTGTATTTCCCCCCTATTTTGTTTAGTAGAGAAGTCTCAAAGAAGTTATAATATAAATTTTTAAA
>ERZ1643246.4609-NODE-4609-length-10720-cov-5.242944_pt1 | contig 10720 bp, 11 predicted proteins | sample MGYA00579265_ERZ1643246 | MGnify/ENA primary metagenome ERZ1643246 (study PRJEB29033, sample SAMEA4952261) | chicken gut metagenome | biome: Broiler Chicken; feature: Gastrointestinal Tract; material: Caecum | place: Ireland | collected 2018 | study: Broiler...
GATTTTTTTTTGTATAAAAAAGAACTTAACTGCAAAGGATAAGTCTTTTTTTGTTTACAATACTTTCATTATGGTATAATAGGCACAGGTGATATTATGGAAAAGAAAGATTATGAAGAACTGTTAACTTTAGCAATATCAACAGGAGCAGATTTCGCAGAAATCTACGAAGAAAACGGAAAAACAGCTAATTACCATGTTTTAGACTCAAAATTAGATAATATATCTACAGGTACAACTAGAGGAATAGGAATTAGATTAATAAAAGGAAACGAATATTATTACACTTCTACAAATGATATAAGAGAAACAAATATAAAAAAAGTAATAAAAAATTTAAACAAAATTTTTAAGGAAAAGAATGACAGAAAGATAGTATTAAATGATTTAGAAGAATACTATCCAGAAATTAAAATTCCACATGAAAAATATCCGATTGAACAGAAAAAAGACTTCTTAATGGCAATGGATAAAAAGGTAAGAGAAGTCTCAGAAAAAGTTTCCCAAGTTTCTCTAGCATTATTAGAAGATGATAAAGAATATATAATTGCAAACTCTAACGGTAAATATGTCAAATCAAAAAATTGTGTAACACGGTATATGTGTACAACATTCGCAAAAGATAAAAACAACAAAGAACTAGAATTTACTGACTTTGCTCAAGCCAAAGGTTACGAATTTTTAGAAAAAGACTTACAAACACAATCTATTAATACGGCAAAAGTAGCAATTGAGAAACTGGATGCTGAAGACTTTAAAGGAGGAGAATTACCAGTAATCATAGCGCCTGGATTTGGAGCGGTAATATTTCATGAAGCCTGCGGACATGGTCTAGAAGCTACACGCGTTGCAACCAAAATATCTGTTTTTTCAAATGATTTAGGCAAAAAAATAGCGACAAAAAAAGTAACATTAATTGATGATGGTACAATTCCTAACGCCTGGGGAACTAATTTAATCGATGATGAAGGAAATCCTACGCAAAAAAATATTCTAATAGAAGATGGAATTCTAAAATCCTTTTTAGTGGATGAATTTCATAAAAAGAAAATGAACATGGCCTCTAATGGCTGTGGAAGAAGAGAAAGTTATAATTATCCTCCTACTTCACGAATGAGTAATACATATTTAAAACCAGGTAATGATATGTTTGAAGATATGTTAAAAGGAATAAAAGTAGGTGTATATTGCGAAAAAATGTCTGGCGGGACAGTAAATCCAGCAACAGGTGACTTTAACTTTGCAGTAGAAACAGCTAGATTAATAGAAAATGGTAAAATAACAAAAAGAATTAAAGGAATTACTCTAATAGGAAACAGTAAAGATATATTAAAAAATGTTGAAATGGTATCCTCAGATTTAGAACTAGGATCCGGATATTGTGGCAGCAAAAGTGGTATGATTTATGTAACAATAGGACAGCCAACCATTAAAGTATCAAAAATCTTAGTAGGAGGCAAAGAATAATGACAACAAAAACTTTTTTTCAAAAAGCAAAGTCCAAAGGAATAAAAAATATTCAAATCGTAGAAACATATGAAAATACAGGTAAAATTAAATTAATCAATAAAGAATTAGAAACATATGAGATATCAAATTATACAGGCTACCAAATAAAAGCTGAATACAATGGAAAAACTGTAAAAGCATCTTCTGACTATCTAGATGAAAGCATAATAGATACACTTATTATGAAAGCAACCTACACAGACAGCAAATATCAAGATGATTACCTAACAGACAAATCTCACAATAATAAAATAGAAAATATACCTTTGATAGATATCAGTAATGACGTAGACCCGTTAAAACAATTAGACGAATTAAGAAAAAATTACCCGGAAATAAGTAGCCTCAGTCTTTCATATTCTGAAACATATGAGAAAAAACAAATCATAAACAGCAATGGCGTAGACATCGAAACAGATTGTCATCTATATAAATTTGTACCTGAAATAGTAATTAATGAAAATGGAAGTACAACAAGCTATGATAGAGTATATCTAAAAACAAGTAAACAAGATCTAGAAATGCAAAAGAACCTAATCAAAGATATAGAAATGGCAATAAAGCAAGCAACAAAAGAAAAAATACAAGCCAAAAAATATGATATTATAGTTGATTCTGCTGTCATGAAAAGCATTTTGTCTAGCTTTATAAATATGCTATCTGCTGCTAATGTTAGGCAAAAGACATCCTGCCTAGAAGGCAAACTAAATGAAAAAATATTTTCAGAAAAGCTAACTATAGTAGAAGAGCCAAACAATAAAAACTATCCCGGAGCAACAATTTTTGATAATGAAGGAACAAAAACATTTGCCAAAGAAATAGTAAAAAATGGCACCCTAAAAACTTATTTATATAACATAAAGGAAGCAAAAGAACAAAATACTAGCACAACAGCAAATGGCTATAATGGCATTTCAACCAGAAATATGTATATAAAACCTGGAAACCAATCAAGCGAAGAATTAATAAAATCAATGTCAAATGGTATATATATTACAGATTGTATGGGATCGATGAATACTGCAATTAATGCTAATACTGGAAATATTTCCTTACAAATATTTGGATATATTATTGAAGATGGTAAAATAAAATGTGGTTTTGAACCTAGCATTATGACAACGACAATTTTTGAACTTTTCTCGAATATAGAAGCAATTAGTAACGAAGTAAACTTTATTCAAAGGACAGTAGGATCTCCATTATTACTTATTAGAAATATTTCTATAGTCAGTAGCAAAAAGAGTGACAACAAGAGTAAAATATAACCAATAAGAGTTGTATAACTCTTTTTTTTTGGTATAATAAAAAAGGGTGAAGAAATATGGATTATAAAGTAACAACATACTCAGAAGAGGAAACAATTGAGTTAGCACAAAATATTGAATCAGAAAAATTTCCTAATATGGTAATATGCTTACAAGGAGACTTGGGTAGTGGGAAAACAATGTTTACCAAAGGATTTGCTAAAGCAATGCAAGTAGAAGAAGAAATTACGTCTCCAACTTTTAATATAATTAAAGAATATACATCAGGAGAATTGCCTTTATATCATATGGATGTATATCGCTTAGATGGAAAAGTAGAAGATTTAGGAATAGAAGAGTATTACACAAAAGGTGGTGTGACTATTATTGAATGGGCAGACATGATACCTGACTATCTTCCTGAAGAAAGACTAGACATAAAGATAAAAAGCTCCAATGAAGACGAGGACAAAAGAACAATCACTTTAATTCCTCATGGAAGTAAATATGAAGAAGTATGTGAGGCAGTAGTATGATATTATATATAGATACATCATCTAGCTACTTATACACAGGAATAGTAGAAAACGGAAAAATAATAGTCGAAATAAAAAAAGAGTATGATCATGAATTATCAAGAACAGCACTACCTGAAATTGTCTCTATGTTTGAAAATAATGCAATAGAGCCAAAAGAAATAAATAAAATCATTGTCGTAAACGGACCAGGCTCATTTACGGGTATACGAATTGGAATAACTATTGCGAAAGTATACGCTTGGAGCCTAAAAGTCCCAATCACAACAATAACATCCCTAGAAGCAATGGCGGCAAGTAGCAAAAATGATATGATAAGAGTACCAGTAATCGATGCTAGAAGAAAATACTGTTATGCATCAATCATAGACCAAAATGATAATTTTATATTAAAACCAATATATATAAAATATGAAGAACTAAAAGAAAAACTAAAAGAAATAAAAGAATGCAAAATTATCACAAATGATAAAGATAAATTAGAAATAAGTGCCAGTAAATGGGAAACATATGATCCAAATATCGAAGAAATTGTAGAAAAATATAAATATAAAAAAGAAGTAAATCCACACGCTATAAATCCTGAATATTTAAAACTTACAGAAGCAGAAGAAAGTAAGCAGGCATGCTAATTGAAATAAATCAAGAAAAAGATTTACAAAAAATCACTACAACGAAAGGTTTAATAACAAAAGAAGAAATAGAAAAAGAACTAGAAGTAAACCCGTTTGCTAGGTTCATAATAGAAACAGAAGATAATAAAATAATTGCTTATTTATATTATAGCGACATATATGACCGAGCAGAAATAAATCAAATAGAAGTCGATGTTTTCCACAGAAACTGTGGAAAAGCCTCAATTTTATTAGAAAAAATGATAAAAGCTGTGGAAAAAAACATTACATTAGAGGTAAAAGAGGATAATGAAGTAGCAATTCACCTATATAAAAAGTTTGGATTTATAAAAAAAGCAATCAGAAAAGGCTACTATCAAGGAACAGATGGAATATTAATGGAAAGAAAAAACAAAGACTCTTAGTAGAAAAAAAGAGTCTTTTATGTTAAAATAAGGAAGAAGTGAAAAGAGTGGTAAAATGAAAGTAAAAAAAGATATGTATATTTTAGGAATTGAGAGTAGTTGTGATGAAACAAGTGCCTCTATTGTAAAAAATGGAACGGAAGAAATCGCAACAGTAATTTCATCTCAAATTGATATTCATAAAGATTATGGAGGTGTCGTACCAGAAATTGCAAGTAGACATCATGTAAAAAATATTACAATTGTACTTGAAGAATGCTTAGAAAAAGCAAAAATGACTATGGAAGAAGTAGATGCAATTGCAATAACTTACGGTCCAGGCTTAATAGGTTCTTTACTAATAGGACTAGAAGCAGCAAAGACACTAGCTTTTCTATATAAAAAGCCTCTAATTCCTGTACATCATATTGCAGGACATATCTACGCTAATAGCTTAGTAAGACCATTTAAGTTTCCACTATTAGCTTTAGTAGTAAGCGGTGGACATACGGAATTAATCGAAATGACAGGTCACTATAAATTTCAAAAACTAGGTGGCACCTTAGACGATGCTATTGGTGAATGTTATGACAAAGTAGCAAGAGTAATAGGATTAGAATATCCTGGTGGACCAAAACTAGATAAGCTTGCTAAATTAGGAAAAAACACTTACAAACTTCCCATACCATTAAATGATGATAGTTATAATTTTTCCTTTAGTGGACTAAAAAGTGCCGTAATTAATTTAGCACACAACGAAGAACAAAGAGGAAACGAATTAAACAAAGAAGATTTGGCAGCTTCATTCCAAAATGTAGCAGTAGGTTCAGTAATTAATAAAACAAAAAAAGCCATACAAGATAAAAATATAAAATATTTAATTGTTGCAGGAGGAGTAGCAGCAAATCAAATCCTAAGACAAGAAATAGAAAAATTAGGCGAAGAAATGAACGTAGAAGTATCCATTCCTCCTATGAAATATTGTACGGATAATGCAACCATGATAGCAGCCGCTGGTTACTATGCATATTTAGATGGAAGGACAGCAGATTTAACATTAAATAGCACTTCTAGTGCCGTATTAAAATAAAAGTTGACATAAAAAACATCAAATTTGATGTTTTTTCTTTTGAATAATAAAAATTCTTCTTTTCAAAAAAGAAAATATGATATAATTTATATGATAAAGGAGGCTAGTAAAATGATAAATAGAATCATACTAAATGAAACATCATATTTTGGCCGAGGCGCCAGAGAAAAATTAGCAGAAGAAATTGAAGCAAGACATTTTCAAAAGATTCTAGTAGTCACAGACAAATCCTTACTAGAAACTGGAACTGTCGATTTAGTAACAGATGTACTAAAAAAGAAAAATATAAGCTACGTTATCTATGATGAAGTAAAACCAAATCCAACAGTACAAAATGTACAAGATGGATTAAAAGTTGCGAAAGATAACAGTGTAGATTGTATTGTAGCTGTAGGTGGAGGTAGTTCCATTGATACTGCCAAAGCAATTGCTATTATTTTCACAAATGAAGAATTCAGTGATGTGGTAAGCTTAGATGGCACAGCTGCAACGAAAAACAAAGCATTACCATTAATTGCTTTACCAACAACAGCTGGTACAGCTGCTGAGGTAACAATTAACTATGTAATTACAGATGAAGTAAGAACAAAGAAAATGGTATGTGTAGATCCTCATGACATTCCAATAGTTGCAATTATTGATCCAGACCTAATGCAAGGAATGCCACAATCTCTTGCAGCAGCAACAGGAATGGATGCTCTAACACACGCAATGGAAGGATATATCACAAAAGCCGGATGGTTAATTCCAGATATGTTCCATATCAATGCTATGTCATTAATTTATAAGAACCTAGAGCGTGCTGCAAATGATAAAGATGAGAAAGCAGTAGAAAAAATAGGTTATGCACAATACATTGCTGGTATGGGATTTTCTAATGTAGGACTAGGAATTGTACATTCCATGGCTCATTCCTTAGGAGCATACTTTGATACTCCACACGGTGTAGCAAATGCTCTATTATTACCACATGTATTAAAATTCAATGGTCAGGTTTGTCCTGAATTATTTAGAAACATGGGAAATGCCTTTGGACTAGATATGGCGAATATGACAGATGAAGAAGCTGTTCAAAAGGTAGTAGATGCTGTAAAAGAATTATCAATCAAATTACATATTCCACAAACATTAAAAGAAATTGGAATTCCAAAAGAAATGTTACCAACATTAGCTGAGCAAGCATTACATGATGCATGCACTCCTGGAAATCCAAGAGAAGTAACCAAAGAAGCCATATTAGCTTTATACAAAGAAGCTTATGAATAAAAAAAGAGAAAAGAGGTAGAAAAATGTTAAAATCAAAAGTAGGATTCAGCACAGATGTAGACAGTTTCAAATCAGGAGAAGAAACTGCAAGAAAAGCATCAGCAGATATGAAAAATGCGAAGTTAGGAATGTTATATACTTCTGTACTTTCTAATGTAAAAGAAGTAGTAAAAGGTGCAAGAAGTGTAACAAACGCTCCAATTATTGGATGTACCAGTAGTGGTGCAATCATTGTTCCAGAAGGAATTGTATCATCAGACCATGGTTTTTCAGGAATGATGATGTTAGATGACAAAGATATGACAGTAGGAGTTGCATGTCATGAAGCTGGAAAAGACGCTCGTGCCATTGGTAGAAAAGTAGCAATTGAAGCTGTAGAAAATGCAAAAACTACACGTGCACCAGCATACTTCTATATGGTAGCAAGTCCAAAAGAAGAAGAAGACTACTTAATGGGAATCCAAGATGTTATCGGAAGAGTTCCAATGTTTGGAGGTAGTGCAGCTGACGATACAGTAGAAGGAAAATGGCAAATCATTTGTAATGATAAAGTATTTAATGATGGTGTTGCTGTTGCATTCTTCTATACAGATAATGAAATCGTAACTTCATATACAGGAGCATACAGAGAAACAAATAATATCGGTCTAATTACAGAAGTAAAAGATAACCGTACTTTAGTATCTATCGATGGAGTATCAGCATTAAAGAAATATGCTAGTTGGATTAACTCAACTCCTGCACAATTAAAAGGACAAAATCTTTTAGTAGCATCAATTACAAGACCATTAGGTGTAAAAGATCCATTAGGAAACTTAACTGTAATTCGTCATCCTATGTTTGGTAATGATGAGGGAACTAAAACAACAGCAGACGATACCATTACATTAGGAAATAAAGCCGTTCCAGGAACAGCAATCATCCAATTAGAAGCAACAGTAGATGAATTAATCGACTCTACCGGAAATACCATGAAAGATGTTAAAAAACAACTTTACACAGAACCAGCAGCATACTTCTTAGTACACTGTGGTGGAAGAAAGTTAGGAATTGGAGATCGTATTGGAGAAGTACATAAACAATTACTAAAAGAAGCAAAAGATGTACCATTTATCACTATCTTTACCTTTGGTGAATATGGTTATGATGAACATTCAGCAAATATTTGTGGTGGATTAATGTTATCATTTACCGCATTTGGTAAAAATTAGGAGGTAATATGAAGAATTTAGTAAAAGGAATGGAAATGGATGCTAGTAACCATCAAATAATTGAAGTAACAAATCCAGCAACAGGAGAATTAATCGATACTGTACCAAACTCTACAGAAGAAGACGTAGATATGGCAGTAACTGCTGCAGTAGAAGCACAAAAAGCCTGGGCAGAAGTACTATTACATGAACGTGGACGTATCCTAGAAAAATTTGTAGACTTAGTTGAAAGAGATAAAGAAGAACTAGCAACACTTCTTTGTAAAGAAACTGGAAAACCAATTAAAGAAGCAAGAGGAGAAATTGCTAATACAAGAACATTCGTATATGCTTATGTTGAAAGAGCAAAACACTTATATGGAATAAATATTCCTGCTGGAAATGAAGCAGGTCACGAAAATGATGTACAATTTACAATCAGACAACCACTTGGAGTTGTTGCTTGTATTATTCCATTTAACTTCCCATGTGACTTGTTTGGTCAAAAAGTACCAAGTGCCTTAATCATGGGAAATGCAGTCATTGTAAAACCATCAACATACAATCCACTAACACTTCATAGATATTGTTTACTATTAAAAGAAGCTGGAGTACCAGATGGTGTAATTAGTTGCTTATCTGGAGATGGTCCAACAACAGGACAAGCTCTAGCAAGACATAAAGGAGTACATTTAGTAAGTGTAACAGGATCTACTGCTGTTGGTATGGAAACAATGGCTACAGCTAGTAAAAACTTAACTCATGTAATGCTAGAATTAGGTGGAAATGATGCCTTTATCTTAGATAAAGATGGAGATTTAGATTTAGCCATCGAAGAAATGGTCTGGGGAAGACTTTACAATACAGGACAAGTATGTTGTGCTAGTAAACGTTTCTTAGTACATAACGACATCAAAGAAGAATTCACTCGTCGAGTAATTGAAAAAATCAGTACAATGCGCATTGGAAATCCAATGGATGAAGAAACAGAAATAGGTTGCTTAATTAATGAAAGAGCAGCACGCCGCGTAGAAGAACAAGTAAATACAACAGTAGCTCAAGGTGCAAAACTACTATTCGGTGGACGTAGAAATGGAGCATACTATGAACCAGCCGTACTTACAAATGTAACAAGAGACATGGATATCATGAAGGATATGGAAGTATTTGGTCCAGTAATACCTATTTGCGGATTTGACACTATCGAGGAAGCTATCGATATTGCAAACCAATCTAGCTTTGGCTTATGTGGAAACATTATCACAAAAGACATGAAAAATGCTTTCAAAGTAGCAGAAAAACTAGAAGTAGGTGGAGCAGTTATCAATGGAGCAAGCTTCTTCCGTTCAGCAGAAATGCCATTCGGAGGATGGAAACATTCAGGAATTGGTAATGAAGGTATCGCAACAACACTTCAAGAAATGTCTAGAATAAAAACAATAGTTCTAAAAAATGTTTTAAAATAAAGAGATTAAACTAATACCAATCAGGTATTAGTTTTACTATGCTTAAAAACTTGTAATAAAAATCAATTTGTTATATTATATTGTTAACACAAAGGCGGCTTCTATGATAAATATCCATATGAGAGAAGACCAGTTTAATAATTTAATTCAACTAAATAAAAGTAACAAAGAAGAAATAAGCGGAACAATACAAATAAAGCAAAGTGGAAACGATATATTAATAGATAAAATATTAATAGGCGACAATGATATATATCAAGAAAGAAGCCCGAAATACATAGAGTACGATATAGAAAAATAGCTACCTAAGACATTTTGGAATTTATACGCTACAGATATTCCATATTATGTTATGTTTCATACACACCCTGGATTAAGAGGTGCACCTAGATTAAGTGATGCAGACAAAGATATGCTAAAATATATACAGTCTTTAACTGAAAAAATCCCGGGAAAAGAAAATACGCTAGTAATTGAAGGTATCATTACAAGACAAGAAATTGCCTTTTATTCATACGATGAAAATACACAAGAAATACTAAATATCCCTCTATTTGTAAATGGTGAAGAGAAAAAGTTATCTAAAAATCAAAGCTTTTTAGAGGCATTTAGAGAGGGATTTCGAAGAGAAAGTAGAAGATAAATAAAACAAAAAAATTATAGATAAAAGGAAGGTAAAAATGGAAGAAATAATAAAAGCGGTATATGAAGAAGTAAAAAGAAGATGTCTACTGCCATCTAACGAATACGGAATTGGAGCCTGGGATCATCATATTGAATTAGTTTATAAAATCGCATTAAAAATTCATAAAGAGTATCAGGCAGATCATGATATAGTTGCACTTGCTGCCTTACTACATGATGTGGCTTCCGTAACTAATAAAGATTTTTATGAAAACCATCACATTATAGGAGCAGAAATAGCAAAAGAGATATTAGAACCATTAAACGTACAAGAAGAACAAATTAATCATATTCAAAAATGTATATTAAATCATCGAGGAAGCGTGATAAATGAAAAAAATACTCGAGAAGAAATATGTATTGCAGATGCAGATGCTATGGCTCATTTCTATAGTGTTCCCTCATTACTTAGAATGGTATATGTAGAAAGAAATATGTCGATTGATGAAGGCGCAGAGTTTGTAGCAAACAAACTAGAAAGAAGTTATAAGAAATTAACACCAGAAGGGAAAGCGTTAATAGAACCACATTATGAAGCCTCAAAAATATTATTAAAGAAAATTTAACACTAAAAAATAACCATTATCCAAAATACGGGTAATGGTTTTATTCTGGGAAAAACTTTTACATATTTCGAATATAGTGTATAATAAAGAAGAATAAATATTCCAAAGGAGTAAATATGGAAACAAGAAGTGAACTGAAAAAAAGAGC
>ERZ1643246.4612-NODE-4612-length-10716-cov-4.962574_pt1 | contig 10716 bp, 10 predicted proteins | sample MGYA00579265_ERZ1643246 | MGnify/ENA primary metagenome ERZ1643246 (study PRJEB29033, sample SAMEA4952261) | chicken gut metagenome | biome: Broiler Chicken; feature: Gastrointestinal Tract; material: Caecum | place: Ireland | collected 2018 | study: Broiler...
CATCCTCACTGCGGAGGCCGAATATGGTCAGGGGAAGCCCCAGCTCATTATTAAAATTCCCCTCCGTCTTCAGGACCCTGTATTTTTGGCTCAAAACCGAGGCCGTCATCTCCTTGGTGCTGGTCTTGCCGACACTTCCCGCAATCCCGACCACGGGGATCCCAAGGCCTGCCAGATAAAATTCCGCCAGATCCTTGACCGCCTGCAGAGAATTTTTTACCAGGATATAGGGAAAAGCAGCTCCCGGAAGCTCCCTCTCGGCGATGACCGCGGCGGCTCCCGCCTCCACGGCCTTCTGTATGTAAGAATGGCCGTCCACCCGCTCGCCGGGGACAGCCACAAAGAGACAGCCGTCACACACCTGGCGGCTGTCCGTGGTGACTGCCGTCACACAGAAGTTCTCCCGCTCCTCTGCTCCTATGTACTGGCCTTTGCAGGCCTCCGCCACATTTTTTAACGTCAAATTTTTCATCTCTGTCTCCTGTCTCACCGATACTTTTCCATAGAAATCCGGATCAGGCGTTCACAGAGCTCCGGATAACTGATCCCCAGAGCCGCCGCTTCCTGCGGGATCAGGCTGGTAGGCGTCATTCCCGGAAGCGTGTTTGCCTCCAGGCAGTAGATCCGTCCATCCGGGCGCATCATAAAGTCCAGACGGCAGTAGCCGGTAATTCCCAGAGCCGCCGCTCCGCGGACCGCCGCCTCCTGCATCTCCCTGGTCTTTTCCTCTGAAAGAGCAGCCGGGCACGTATCCACCGTACAGCCTGCCGTGTATTTGTTTTTATAATCATAGAACCCTTCCTTCGGCGCGATCTCAATGATCGGATACGCCTGCCCGTCGATCACAGCCACTGAAAATTCTCTGCCGCGGATAAATTCTTCCACTACGACCTGATCTTCATAGGCAAACGCTTCCTCCAGAGCTTTCCGATATTCCTCTCCGTTCTCCGCGATGGAAACCCCCACGCTGGACCCGCCGCAGCAGGGCTTCACGATTACCGGGAATTCCAGGCCGGCAGCGGACAGCTCCTGTTTTTCTCCGTTCTTCTCCAGACGGATTCCCCTGGGTGTCGGCACGCTTCCGGCCTCGAAAAAGGTCTTGGTCACCGCCTTATCCATAGCGATGGCGCTGCTGAGATAATCCGTGCCTGTATAGCGGATTCCGAACAGGTCAAACGCCGCCTGCACCTTTCCGTCCTCCCCGTTTGCTCCGTGGAGTGCCAGAAAGACCACGTCCGCCTGCTGGCAAAGCTCCAGCACATGAGGGCCGAAAAACTCTCTGCGGCTCCGGAGCGCTTCCTCCAGGCCGGCTGTTTTTTCATGCATGGCCGCCTCTGCTCCGTCCACATCAAAATCGTCCGGGAAGCCCGCCAAAGCCTCCTCCCCGCTGCATCCGAAAAACACATCCAGAAGGACAGCCTGATGCCCTCTCTCCTGCAGCGCCCGGCAGACGCCGCTTCCGGATATAATAGAAATTTCCCTTTCTGTGCTGGTTCCCCCAGCCAATACAACTACTTTCATGGCAAACTGCTCCTTCTCATTTTCCGGACCGGCAGCGGCAGAATCTCCGGTATCTGCCGCCGCCGGAAAAGCCCTCTTTATTTTTCTTCCAAAAGTTTTTCGATGCTTACCAGCTTTACGCTGAGCACAAAGACTTCCATGGCCACCGCCAGTTCCTCCGGCGTGGGATAGGAGGGCGCGATCCGGATATTGGAATCCAGCGGATCCTTATGGTAAGGGTAGCTGGAGCCTGCTCCTGTAATCACCAGTCCCGCCTCCTTGCATTTGGATACAATGGCCTTTGCGCAGCCCGGCAGCGCGTCAAAGGAGATAAAATAGCCGCCCCGGGGGCTGGTCCACGTTCCCAGTCCGGTGCCTCCGATCTCCTGCTCCAGAACACGCTCCACGGTCTCAAATTTGGGGCGCATCACAGCGGCATGCTTCATCATGTGGGCCATGACGCCGTCCAGATTCTTGAAATAGCGCACATGGCGCAGCTGGTTCACCTTATTGTAGCCAATGGTCTGGAAGCCCATATAGCGCTTAATCTCCTCCAGATTGGCCGGTGAGGAAGCCACTGCCGAAATACCCGCGCCCGCATAGCTCACCTTGGAGGTGGAGGCGAAGACATAGGCCATATCCGGATTTCCCGCCTTCTCGCACTCTTCCAGGATATTCAGGATGTGATCCTGCTTTTCCGGTTCCTCATACAGGTGATGGATGCCGTAGGCATTGTCCCAGAAGATCCGGAAATCCTTTGCGGCCGGCTTCAGCGCTGCAAATCTCCGGACTGTCTCGTCGGAATAGGTATAGCCCTGCGGATTCGAATACTTGGGCACGCACCAGATTCCCTTGATGCTGTCGTCTTCCGCCACCAGCTTTTCCACCAGATCCATATCCGGTCCCTCCGGCGACATGGGAACATTGATCATCTCCACTCCAAAGTATTCCGTCACGCTGAAATGGCGGTCATACCCGGGAACCGGACAGAGAAATTTCACTTTATCCAGCTTTGCCCAGGGAGTGCTGCCCAGTACGCCGTGCGTAAATGAGCGGGATATCGTGTTGAACATAATCGTCAGGCTGGCATTGCCGCAGACAATGACCTGCTCTGCCGGCACGCCCATAATGGCGCCCATCAGCTCCTTGGCCTCCTTCAGGCCCGTGGGATTTCCATAATTCCGGCAGTCTTCTCCTGCATCACTGTAGCAGTCCTCATTTTTCGCAATGACCGTCAGCATGCCCTCGGCCAGATCCAGCTGTTCGGTAGAGGGTTTTCCTCTGGAAATATCCAGCTTCAGCCCTTTCCCCTTCACTTCCTCGTACTTTGCCTCCATCTCTCCGTGAAGAGCCAGGAGCTCCTCTCTGCTCAGTTCCCTGTAGTCTTTCATAATCTCCTCCTCAAGTTAAACTTTCGCGCATGGCGCAGTCTCCTGTTTCTTTGTTCCCTGTCATTTTCACGTGTATTTTAGTAGCTCGGCGAATCCCTGTCAAGGGGAATCCTTGTTTTTCTCCCAGCGTCCGGAAGCGCCGCAGGGGAGGATCAGCCCTGTGGATGTCACCGGAAGTCCGATTTCCGAAGCCTCCGTATAGCCTCCCCGATTCTTCAGCGCCGCCGAGATCATGTAAGTCAGTACGGCCGGCGCCAGCCCGGTCGTATAGGAATTTACCAGAAAGAACAGCGGATCCTCGCTCAGCAGCTTCTCACACTGACAGATCAGCGGATACACAGCGTCCTCGATCTTCCAGATCTCGCCCTTGGGCCCTCTTCCGTAAGAGGGCGGATCCATGATGATACCGTCGTAATGATTTCCTCTCCGGATCTCTCTCTCTACAAATTTCATGCAGTCATCCACCAGCCAGCGGACGGGCCGGTCCTGCAGCCCGGAGGAAGCAGCGTTCTCCCTGGCCCAGGTAACCATCCCCTTGGAAGCGTCCACGTGGGTAACATGGGCTCCGGCTGCCGCTGCCGCCAGCGTGGCTCCTCCTGTATATGCAAACAGATTCAGCACCTTTACAGGTCTTTCGGCTCTCCGTATTTTTCCGGAAAACCAGTCCCAGTTTACCGCCTGTTCCGGGAACAGGCCGGTATGCTTGAAACTGAAGGGCTTGAGATTGAAGGTCAGTTCTCTGTAATGGATCTGCCACTGTTTCGGCAGGCCGAAGAATTCCCATTCTCCTCCGCCCCGGCTGCTGCGGTGATAATGACCGCTGCATTTTTTCCACCCCGGATGCTTTCTTTCTGTCTCCCAGATGACCTGGGGATCCGGCCGGATCAGCGTGTACGCTCCCCACCGCTCCAGCTTTTCGCCTCCGGAGGTGTCCAGCACCTCATACTCCTTCCACTTATCTGCGATCCACATGCTTTTCTCCCTGCTTTCATGATTTCTGCCGGTTTCGGTATCCCTTTTCAATCTCCGCGATGTACATTGTATGGAAATCACGGTCCGGATACCATTTTTCGATCTCCCCGGAGGCCAGGAAGCATTCCGGCTTCATCTCCTGCGCATACATCTTCCTGCAGACCAGCACCAGCTCTGCCTCCTCAAAAGCCGGCGCGCCGCCGATCTCCCTGACATGAAGCTCTGTCTTTTCAATTTTATCCGGCTCGTCCCGCCCGGACACTCTGCCCAGATAGCCCATGGCTTTCTTCTCACGCCCTCCGAAAAAGCTCAGGGTGAATCTCTCTCCTGCGTCCACAAACTCCTTCGTGTACCGCTGCGGGCGGAGATAGATGGTGGCGACGGCCTTTCCCCACAGAATCCCTACGCCGCCCCAGGAGGCTGTCATGGCGTTCACCTGTCCGTTTCTTTCGGCGGCCACCAGCATCCAGTCATCCCCGATCATTTTCCAGGGATTTTCTTTTATATCTTTGATATCGATTTCCTGAAAACTCATTTCTCTGCTCCTTTCCGTTGACAGGAACATATGTTCGCGTTATAATATCAGAACAAACGTTCGGTCCAGGAGGTTCCCCATGATCCTTTCACAGCATACATCCCTGTCTGAAAAACTGAAGATTCTCTCCGACGCAGCCAAATATGATGTAGCCTGCACGTCCAGCGGCTCCGGACGCCGCGGGGCGCCGGGAGGTCTGGGCAGCTGCGTTCCCGCCGGCATCTGCCACAGCTTTTCTGCCGACGGACGCTGTATTTCCCTGCTGAAGATCCTCTTCACCAATGAATGTGTCTTCGACTGCCGTTACTGCGTCAACCGCAGTTCCAACGATGTTCCGAGAGCTTCTTTCACGCCGGATGAAGTGTGCGCCCTGACGGTGGAATTCTACCGCAGAAATTATATTGAGGGCCTGTTTTTAAGTTCCGGGATTCTTCATTCCCCCGACGTGACCATGGAGCTCCTGGCTGAGACCGTTTTCCGGCTGCGTACCCGTTTCCACTTTCACGGCTATATCCATCTGAAGGCGATTCCGGGTTCCAGCCCGGAGCTGATCGAGCGGGCCGGATATTACGCGGACCGCATGAGCGTCAATCTGGAGCTGGCCACCGCCTGGGGGCTCCGCTCCCTGGCGCCCCATAAAACCCGGCACACCATCTTAAAACCCATGCGGCAGATCCAGGCCCGGAGAAACTCCAACCGGGAAGAGCTGACCCTCTATCGCCATGCTCCACAATTCGTGCCCGCAGGGCAGAGCACCCAGATGATCGTCGGCGCTCTGGGCGAGACCGACTACGAACTGCTCTGCACCGCCCAGGCCCTGTACCGGAATTTCGATCTGAAACGGGTCTTCTATTCGGCCTTTGTCAACGTCAATCAGGATTCGTCCCTGCCCATGCTCCCCCAGGGGCCTCCTCTGGAACGGGAGCACCGCCTCTATCAGGCTGACTGGCTGCTGCGGTTCTATGGGTTTCAGGCGGAAGAACTTTTGTCCCCCGCGCATCCCAATTTTCATCCGCTTCTGGATCCCAAATGCAGCTGGGCGCTCCGCCATCTGGAACAGTTCCCCGTGGAGGTGAACCGGGCAGATTACCGTACTCTGCTGCGGGTGCCGGGAATCGGCGCCGCGTCCGCGCGGAAGATCGTGGGAGCCCGCCGTTTCGGCCCGCTGACCTTTGAGGACCTGAAGCAGCTGCGGGTGGTGCTGAAACGCGCCCGCTATTTTCTCACCTGCAGCGGCAAAACCCTCGGACCTGTAAAGCTCGACGAGCGCTTTCTGCTCCGGAATCTGCTCCCCCATCCGGATTTTCCGGAAGACCGCCGGGAATACCGGCAGCTTTCTTTCTTTGATGACCCGCAGCATACAGACGACTCTCTGTTTATTATCTGAAGGGAGAACTTCTATGCAGGAAAAACACCGTTTTCTCTGTGAGGACAGCCTGGATGGCCTCTTCACAGCCATTTATGACGCCTGGGCTTCCCATTGCGGCCATGAACGTGTGGAAATTCTGGTTCAGGAACCGGAGAACCTGGAATTTTTCTGCCGCGATCACCGGACCGTCCCGGATCCGGACAAATCGGAACGGGTCGCCCGCACGCTCCGGCGCCGTCTGGGCAGCCACGGCTATGAAATTCTCTGCTACGCAGCCGCCTCCTGTTTCCCCGACAAGGGGACGGTTCTCTACCAGAGCGTTGTCCGGCTGCTCACCGGCCGCTCAGATTTCCGCGACCGCCGGAATCCCCATATCCGGCGTCTGATGGATCTGTACCGGAACAGTTTCCGTGAATTTGACCATCTGCGGGGATTTCTCCGCTTTCGTGAGCTGTCCGGCGGCACTCTGGCCTCTCTGATCCGTCCGAAGAATCATCTCCTTCTTTTTCTGGGCAGTCATTTTCAGGAACGGATGCCGGAAGAGGCATTTTTCATCTGCGACTGCGGGAGAAGCCTGATCTGTTTTCACAGACCGGGCGGCTCCTGTCACCTGGCCTCCGGTTTCTCTCTGTCCGAGGAGATGCTGGCCCGGTACAGCCCGGATGACGAGCCCTTTGAGTCTCTCTTCCGCGTCTTCTGCCGGAGCGTTTCCATTCAGGAACGGGAAAACCCGGCTCTCCAGAGGCAGATGCTCCCTCTGCGCTTCCGGGAATTCATGACAGAATTCAGCAGTTTCTGATCAGGCCGTCAGGCCGCAGACCTTCTCCGCCTCGCGCAGGCGCTCCTCAAACTGCCGGTAAAAATCATCCGTCTGCTCAAATGGCGTCTGAAAAAAATTCCGGAGCACATATAGATTAACCGTCTTCTGCCTGGCCTGCCCCGCCTCTGTGCGGAAAGTTTCCTGAAGATCCTTCAGGAAATAGTGCCAGTCCCGGATAAACTGCTGATTTTTCTGCAGGTCCGGCGTATCGATCCATTTCTTCACCTTGATCTTGCTCCGGACCGCCGGACATTCATGAATCTGCAGAAAATAGCGGAAGTCTCTGTTTTCATACAATCTTCCCAGCGGAAAGATCCGGCAGATCCCCGGGCGGAAGCGATGAATGGAGCAACGTCCCTGCGCGTCAAGAAAGACGCAGCAGTTCCGCTTTTCATCCATCCGGAGGTTGGGCAGGATCATCCCGTCCACCACATTCAGTTCCAGGCTGTCCTCCAGCAGCTCCTGAAAGCTTCGCCCAAGCCCCCCGGAAAGGCGGCAGACATCCAGCGGATCCAGCAGGATTGAACTGCCCATATCGCGGCAGCAGTCTGAGCATCCCTGACAGTCCCGGCAGTCTGCCTTTACCAGATCATTCAGACCGTACAGCCGTCCGTCGGAGATTTCCTCCATACTCACATTGCGTTCCATCTCTCAACCTCGATCAAATTTTTTCTTTAAAGCCAGTTCCACCGGGATCATACAGAGCAGCATAACCCCTGCCTGCACGCCCATCACACCCAGAGAGATCAGCGGGAAGTCTCCGCTCTCCCGGAGGAGAAGGACACAGACCAGTGTCAGCACCGCCATGGGAATGGCCGCCTCCGTCCAGATCCGCCCCATGCGGACCTGGGCAAACACATAAGCTTCCCTGCTTTTCAGTGCCCGCTTTGTCCGGTAGCCGTACCATTTGTCTACTTTATCGGAAGGCGCTTTCCAGAAAACGAGGCCGAACAGAAGCATAAGGGCCGGGATTAAGAAATCCGTCAGCACCATGACCAGATTCAAACGTACCACCTCCCCCGGCAGCCGTGCCGGTTCTGCTTACTGTCTTACTTTAATATGAGCCTCCCGGAGCTGTGTCTCCGTTACTTCTCCCGGGGCCCCGCACATCAGATCCTGGGCGTTTCCGTTCATGGGGAATGGAATCACCTCACGGATATTTTCCTCATTCCGCAGAAGCATGATCATCCGGTCAATTCCCGGTGCCATCCCTGCATGGGGCGGTGCTCCAAACTGGAATGCCTGGTACAGCGCGCCAAATTTCTTCTGCAGATCTTCCTCCGTATATCCCGCGATCTCAAAGGCTCTGATCATAATATCCAGATCGTGGTTCCGGACAGCGCCGGAGGAAAGCTCCACACCGTTGCAGACAATATCATACTGGTATGCCAGCACTTCCAGCGGATCCTTGGTGTTCAGCGCCTCCAGGCCGCCCTGGGGCATGGAGAAAGGATTGTGGGTAAAGATAATCTTCTTTTCTTCCTTGTCATATTCATACATGGGGAAGTCGTTGACGAAGCAGAAACGGTAAGCGTTTTTCTCGCAGAGATCCAGCCGTTCTCCCAGCTCCGTGCGGATCTGTCCCGCGAACAGAGACGCCCTCTCCTCATTGTCCGCAATGAAGAAGATCGTATCGCCGGGTTCCAGACCTGCGATTTCTGCGATTTCTCCCTTCCGCTCTGCCGGAATAAATTTATCAATGGGCCCCTTGTAGCTCATGTCATCCTTCACTTCCAGATAGCCCAGGCCGCCCATTCCAATGGAGGTAGCGAATTTCAGCAGCTTCTCATGGAAGCCCTTGGACATATCCGCGTGAACTTTGATCGCCCGCACGGTTTTATTATGGAAGGGTTTAAAGGTACAGTTCTGGAAAAATTCCGTTACGTCCACGATCCGCAGGGGATTTCTGAGATCCGGCTTATCTGTACCGAACTCCAGCATCGCCTGTTTATAGCTGATTACAGGATACGGAGCTTCCGTTACCTGATAGCCCTCCGGCGCGAATTTCCGGAAAGCGGCCGTCAGCACTTCCTCCCCGGCCCGGAACACGTCTTCCTGAGTGGCAAAGCTCATCTCAAAATCCAGCTGGTAGAATTCTCCCGGTGATCGGTCCGCTCTGGCATCCTCATCCCGGAAGCAGGGAGCCACCTGGAAATATTTATCAAAGCCGGAGACCATCAGAAGCTGCTTGTACTGCTGCGGTGCCTGAGGCAGCGCGTAAAATTTGCCTTTGAATTTTCTGGAAGGCACAATATAATCTCTGGCTCCCTCCGGGGAAGAAGCGCAGAGGATCGGCGTCTGGATCTCCAGGAATCCCATCTCTGTCATTTTCTGGCGCAGGAAGGAGATCACCTGGGAACGGAAGATCATATTATCACGGACTTTCCGGTTTCTCAGATCCAGATACCTGTATTTCAGTCTCACATCCTCCCGCGTCTCCCTGGAGGTCATGATCTCGAAAGGAAGCTGATGCCGTACTTTTCCCAGGACCTCCACCTTATGAGCCTCCAGCTCAATGGTTCCTGTCGGGATTTTTTCGTTGTAGGTTTCCTCGTCCCGGTGTTCAATGACGCCCTCTACGGATATACAATCTTCCTTATTCAGGCCGTCTAACAGGCTGGTATCTCTCATGACCACCTGCATGATGCCGTACATATCCCGCAGGTCAATAAAAGATACGCCGCCGTGATCACGGATATTCTCGATCCATCCGGCCAGTTTCAGATTCTGTCCCACATCCGCCTCACTCACCTGATTCAGGGTACGGCTGCGGTAAATGTTTGATGTGTTCATAGTCTCCTCCTTGCTATTTCCTTCTTCTTGGAATCATGCTGCAATGATGCGGCTGTCGCCTCCCGGCACCTTCCGCCGGGCAGCTCGCCTCCGCTTCGCTTCGGCTCCCTCGCGGCTGTCGCCGCATGTTCATAGAAGTTCAATTCTGGCTTTTGATGCAAGCATCAAGCCAGCCTTGAACTTCTATGAACGCCCGGCTTGTAGTTTACGCGCAAAATAAGCTGTTCATCCTGAACGTTTTGTTCAGGACGAACAGCTCGTGTCCGCGGTACCACCTGATTTACTGATTTCAGTCTCTCTGCAGCTTCGTGAAAAACCCCGCCGCTTATCGCGCGGCCTACGGCGCACCTACTGGCTGAGGGATTTTCCGGCTCAGTGTTCGGATTGCAGCTGATAAAGTGTTATTCACACAGACTCATTCTGCGGAGTTTCCACTGTCCTCCGCTCACTGTGAGCGATCTCCTGTGCTACTTCTCTTCGTCATCGCCATTGCTGGGATTATATAATAGGATTTTGCAATTTGTCAACGGTTTTCCTGCATTTCAGCGTAAAAATCTTCCTGCGCTCTGACTTTGCTGATATCTTTGCGCATAAAACTGGTATATCTTTTTCAGTTTCCGCACACGCAGACAACTTCTGAAGGAAAATAGCAGTGGCAGGACAGCAACGCACAGAACAAAACAGATTACCGCAATGCTGGCGCCGTCCAATACAGCTCCTTCCTCTCTGATTTCTGTCACCATCACCGCTATCATAGAAATCATAAACAGTGCAAAAAGAAAGGCCGCAATACAAAGCCCGTTTTTTCTCCCTGCATGCAGACATTCCGGGGCATAGTCTTTTGAAACAATTCGATCCGGAAAGATTCCCCCTGCTAATTTTTGCAGCTGCTGTTTTTTCAGCATGTCGTATTCCTGCCTTGTCTTTTCCACGTACGCTCCGCACTGTTCACATGCAGCAATCCGGCCGACCGTTCTGGCGACCACCGGAATGCCGAATACTCTTCCATATTCCCGTATTTTTTTCAGGCGGAAATCAGACATCCGGCCACACCGAGGACATCGCATGGTTCCCAGCCATATGTCATTTTTTACTTTTTTCCCAAAAGCAACCCGAATATACATCTTGCATCCTCTTCTCTTTTCCGCTTGTTTTTTTATTATACTATAGCCGCGCGGAAAGGACAAGTTTTCCGCCCTTGTGCTTTTCTTATTTAGAGGGTATAATAAACATGTACTTAAAAAATCTGCCTTTCTACGACAGGAGGTGTATCAAATGGCAGTATTAGACGGATGCGAAGCAAAATTTAAGACACCGGTACCGGAAGAGAGAACCT
>ERZ1643246.4613-NODE-4613-length-10714-cov-9.617975_pt1 | contig 10714 bp, 19 predicted proteins | sample MGYA00579265_ERZ1643246 | MGnify/ENA primary metagenome ERZ1643246 (study PRJEB29033, sample SAMEA4952261) | chicken gut metagenome | biome: Broiler Chicken; feature: Gastrointestinal Tract; material: Caecum | place: Ireland | collected 2018 | study: Broiler...
CCATAGCGTCTGGACAATGGCTCGATTTCATGCGTCTGAAGACTTGGATACATTGGGTCAGCCGCCAACAGCTTCATAGTTTTTCCCCACTTTTTATACAACCGTTCTTCCTTCTTTGTAATTGTTCCAGAGCGGTATTTCCCCTGTAGGTCCAGCCAAAGTTCCTGCATTTCAGGAATTCCCATTCGTATACTAAAATTCATTTCTTGTTCCTTTTAAAAATCTGATAAATCAATTGATGGAGAAACATCTCCTCTTTTAAAGTTCTTCACTGCTTGATCCATATCTGACAGTGTTCTTGCTGAAATATCCTTTGGTAATGCTAATTCTCGTGGTTCCAGAATAATACAGCCATTTCCATATTCTTTAACATTATAATATTCATAAGACGCACCCCTTAGAGTAATCCGTTTTTTATTATCCAGATGGGCTACATAGTCTTTCAACGCTTCCATTATCGCACCTCCACACTTAATAAGCTAAGTGGGATATCCCACTTCGATTTTATTATACTCTTACTTATATTTTCTTGTCAATCTCATTCTTTTATTCCGATTAAAGTCCAATAGAGCGGTAATCAAACCACTTATCATCGATAATATTGCCGATCACTGTGACTGGTTCTGTTAATCCTCGGTAAGCGATACGGATATTTTTCCCTTTAATTGCCATAAGGTCCGATTCATCGACTACATCCATGATACGCATGATTACTTCGCTTGCAGCATGATTTATCGGATAGTCTCTTCCCACTATGGGATCATGCATATTTTCTTCTAAAGTTAAGATCAAATACAGCTTATCTTCTGATTTACACAATGAAATATCTTCGATTGTTGCATCTTCAAATTCATACCCGGCAATTTCGAGCTGCCTTTTTGTCCATGTCTCCATATAATCTTGTGCTGTGAATCCCCGCGGCTTTAGCCGCGAGGACCAGCATTCCTCCTTCCTGTACCACAATTTAGTTTTATCGTTCAAAAATTCTTGTAATATCCTGATATCGGTTGGCTACACGGTATATGTCCAGATATTCGCTGTCTGCCTTGTAGATAATCACATAGTCTTCCCATACCGCATATTTATAGTCTGTCCGAAAACTGACCCGCTTAGAAAGGTCGGAACCCATCCCCGGAAACAGCTGGAGGTTTTCAAATTTACCGTAAATTTCTTTCACAGTCTTTACAGCATATTCCTCATTATCTTCTGCAATATAATCCCTGATATCCTTGAGATCTTTTGCAACAACCGGATTGATCCGCAATTTTAACATCTTATTTCCCCACAAGTGCTTTTAATTCATCCAGATCCAACCATCCTTGTCCGTCTTTCACTACATCTTCAGCTTCCTTAAGCTTTATCAGGAGCTTTTTCTCCGCTTGTTCACGTTCGTAATCTTCAATATCCATGACCACAAAGCGCCCCCTGCCATTCTTAGTCAGGTATAACGGTTCCCCTTTGTGACAGTTCTTTAAGACTTCATTATAATTTCTTAAATCAGATACGGGTAAAATATTTGGCATATTCTTTCAGCTCCTCCCTTAATACCATATAGTTACTGTTAATACCATATAGTTACTGTTACTTTTATTATACACGATGTGCTGTAAGATTCAACGTAGATTTTTACAGCAATATTATATAAATAAGCCTCTTCTCGATCACTATTTATTATGTGATGAGAAGAGGCCTATATAAACTATTTTTTTCGACACATTAACGGACTTTTTACAATAGCCGCAGAACTCCAGCTGTGAGCAAGGTCAGCAATACCAATCCAATATGCGTGTCCGGTTGTAAACACGTTCTTTCAGCCTTAATATCTACTGATTTGTCATTTTATATATGCATCTAAAATTTTCTGTGTTTTTAAGGAATCTTCATGCATTAAAATCCCCTCAGTATCAAGTGCATCCATTACCTTTTCCCGATTTGATGACGCTGTTTCAAAATCATCCTCTTTAAATGATACTTCTGTAATATACTCCGTGGAATCCGTACGTTCTGTATATACAGACCACACTTACACATCTACTGTGATTCCTTCAATTTTCCCTTCATACTGCAGATAATATACAGGTCCGCATTTCTCTGCATCATCGATTGCATCTTTCCCCCAGTTTTTCTCTCCCCAATCCTCTTCTTTGCCAGGCATATTGTCTTTTATGATTTCAATCGCATCTTTACGCCCTGGCAGTTCCATGTCATCATAACCGTCATTTTTTTCATCCTTTTATATGTCAGATCAAATTTATCACTGTCTTCTTTTATCCGGATCCGTTTATACCATCAAGCTATAATCAGGGGTTTCCAAATAAAGCACTCCGATCGTGTCGTAATTTTTTCCTGTATCCAAAAAATCCCTATATTTGCTGTTCAGTTCATGATCGTTATTCAGAACCTTATTTGAATCCAGAAGGAATTTCATTTCATAATCTGGTACCATGTTTTCTTTTGCATAAGCTGTATTTGCAAATAACAACGTACTCATTCCTATAATAGTAATTGCCCTGATTAATTTTTTCTTCATGATGTATCTCTCCTTCATCTCATTAAAATTCTATAGTTTTTCCAGTCTCAACGTTCAAAGCAATATGTTCCATATCATTTATTCTTCCTGCATGATGATTTAAAATGACATTTGAAAAATGATTGGCTTTTACAAGCTCGCAGAGATCATGGTAATTCATATGTACAGGATAAAGCATTGATGTGGCATATTTTTTCTTCAACAGTTTTTCTGCTCCTGTTCCTGAATAAACGTGACCTGTCAAAAGAATACTGCCGCCATTTTGATATACCTTAATCGCAAGTTCATAATCTTCTTCCTTCTGAAGCTGAGGGTCTGATATAAATAAAACAGCCGGTTCATCATTCCACGTTTTCAGGGATTGAAGTGATATGTTCATAGATTCCGTCCATAAACAGCCCCTCTGTTCTATCAGTTCCATCTGTTCATAGATATTTCTATCTGCATACACAGGATATTCATCTCCAGACTTGTTTAATATCTGAATGATTTCTAACCCCCGTCCATATTTAGGCACCGGCAGGTAAACAGATCCTCCAGTGTGGATTGTATTTTCTACTCTTTTGATTAAACTGTCTCCAAATCCCACCGTATCAATTTTTAAATTACCATATGCGCAGTCAATTACCGCACAATCTGCAAAAATATTTCTGACCCTATCGCACATATAAACAGACGAATCCTCTTTATAATCTCCAGAAAAGAATACTTTCTTATAGTTCCATTCGATCAAAAACCAGATACTTCCAATACAATGTCCAGTTCTTCCATATGTGATAGAAAGTGTCTGTCCTATTTCCTTTCTGAGCGGCATTCTTCCTGTTACAGGAAGGATAACCCAGTTTTCATAGGCTATATTAACCTGTTTCCTTGTCTCATCTGTAGAGATGATACATCCGTGGAATCCATTTTCTATCAGCCACTCAATCCCCCCGGAATGGTCATTATGCGAATGTGTCAGGAAAAGGAAACTATTGCGGCCATGTTCGCCGCATCCCCCTGCTATATACAGCTCCATAATTAATATTTTTTCCTCCCAATCACATAGTTCAGGATGATCAGTAATGTTGTTGTAATAAGGACACAGATCAATGCCATCGCCATTGCTACTGAAGCACTGCCCTGTTCGAACTCACGTACGATAAAGGTAGAAACTGTTTGGACATTGGGCGGTGAGATCAGGCTGGCACCTACCAGTTCCCGGAATACGATGATGAATATCATCCTCCACCCCTGCATGACTCCTCTCATGATCAGCGGAAGTGTCACATATATGAATACATAAGTCCGGCTTCCACCGCAAACTTTTCCCGCCTCGATCAGCGAGTCTCCAGTCTGCATGATCGCAGAACTGACATGAGGTCCGTGCCGTCGTAATAGACCATGAGGTCCTGAAATTTCATCCCATGGAATCCGTCAAGATCCCTGTGCAGCGTACGGATCATGAATAGTACTTTTTCTGCCCCTTCCACTCCTTCATTCAATATCTTCGGGTCTTTCTTCAGAAAACCGACCGCGCGAACCTGGTTATGTGTAGCCATGTATAGTCTCCTTCCTGTCAGTTGCTCCGTTTTGTATACAAATATGGGATATCCGATTAACGGACATACAAAAAGGCCATAAAATAAAAGTAACAGACAACATTTTTCAAATTTGACCTATTACTTTTATTTTATGGTCTTCTTAAAAACGAATTATTATCCCAAAATGATTCCTAACGGTATTGAAAGAATTACACAGAAAATTCCCAGAACAACCTGCAAAGCAATCGTAATCGCAACATCTAACCGATAATCTCGCCTGATACAATAAATTAAATATATTATTCCAACCGCAATCACGAAAAAGGTTGCATTACACATCTGTGCGCTAATATTTAATAAATTTAATGATTCTTGAGTCGTAATTTCTGCTCTATTCAGCATGATATAAATAATAATCTGACTAGCAATGAACAAAATTGCATATAATACTGAAATTACCCTGATTATCTTATTCAATCGAATTCTCTCTTTCTATCAGTTGTTAATATTTTACATATCACCCACTATATAAATATTGAACGGTGCAATATACCCGTTGTCTTGCATAACTTTACAATAATTATTGCCAAAATCTACCGCAAAATTATCATATTCATTCCACTCAAAATCATATACATCCGATAATAAGAAAGAGCAAGAATAAGAGTATGTTCCTGTTTTAACGAAAGTAACACTATAGTTCACGTAATGAAGTTGCGTCAACGCATCAAGTGAGCTATTATCCTTTGTAAATTCATACGTACCGCTAAAAGAAGCAATATCTTTACCACTTGTCGCTACACTTTGTTGAAATTTTCCTTCAATCAGTGAAAAGAATCCATATGTACCAGTCAAAAAAGTTCCCCAACTATCATGATCATAATAATAATTAGATGGAGTCCACCCAGTACCCACATTAGATTCTGGAACAATTGCATGATTCATACTTTCAGCAGTGTGAGTGCATCCTGCTGCACCGATGTTTGTTATACTACAGATCCACTCTCCATTGGTATCACTCCTTTTCTAATATAACTATGCAATAATTTTATCACCCTGTATTAAAACAAACAATACTGATCCACATGATTTATAAATTTCTGTTGCAAGTCGTCATTTCGTCTTACTGATCATCTCTAGTAATATTGTGATGCTATAACGATATATTGTACCAAATACAGAAAAATGGATATCTATCTGCATACTTTGAACCATTTGCTGATGTCCATGTGCCATTGACCAGTGCCTCACCTTTAAAATTCAGCCAGTTCTTCCCATCAAAATGCATATGCCGCATCTGGTACGCTGAATCAAGCATTGCAGAGTGTGTATATACAATGCTAAGGAATGGATCTCGCCCATGGATTAAGAGATACTGCAGATAATCCGGGAAACTGTCTGCAAACTGTTTCTTCCTGAATTCCGTCTCTACTGACAGGTCTTCATCGCGGACATCCGATGGATTGCATATGACATTATATGCAATGACATATGCGCCCTTTGCGATATAGTTTGCAAGTTTCTCCAGCTCTTCCTTATACTTGGAATACTGCGGATCAATCTCGCTGCATGAGATATGGAACTTGCCATCGTTGAAACACATCTCGAACACCGCATTCATGCTCCTTTGATTCCGGTCCAGATATTCCCAGCTTTGCATCCACTGATCTGTAAATTCTTTGTAATTACTGTTGTTGCTCATACTGCTGCCTCCTGTATCTTGATATGAAATTGATGAAATCCCGGTACGATGATACGGTTGCTAGATATCTCGGATCCCGGTTCCAAGGCTTTTCGTATAATACAGGTACTTTGGCTGCTGATCTTACCACGTTGTGATATCCATCATCCAACATGAAGTCGCCGGATATATGGCATTTGTCATTACAGATCAGAGCATTCTCCGGATTTACCATAGGAAAGTCTCTTCTGATAGCATTCATGCGTGCTGTTGCACAACAAGGCGATACGCTAGTAGCCAGAACGACATCACCAAATTCCATTAAACTTGCAATGAATTCTGAAGCCCCATCATATACAGGTAAACCCCATATGAATTCTGGGTCTTGGAAATATTCCAACCGGCAATCCAATTCTCTTGAGATTGTTCCCCACTTTGTGATGTCCTCCAGTCCATAAGACGTTCCCAGTTCTTCATTTAACCGCTCCAGGGCTGCCTCGTTTGTTTGATAGAGCACATCATCACAGTCAAGAATGATTTTCAGCATAAGTTTCTCCTCCTTTATTCGTTTATTTCAGAGGAAATATGAACGAAAAGAGGTAGATTTATATAATAAAACCCGAATACAAAATAGGAATGTAATTCGGGTTTTATTCTTTCTTATTATGTAAATTAATACACTTTAAAACGACTCCAGTAACATGCAGGCTCTCTTTTATTTTTACTACACCATTTATAGATTTTACTACACCATTTTCATGCCAAAGTATGCCAAAATATGCCATGTTATGCCAATTTCAGTTTTGGGGGCAGAAAACATTAGATATCCAAAAACTAACGTATTTACGCGGTTTTACGGCATTTTTGAAGGCGTCCCGTACAGGTCATACGGCGTTGCCTGATAAACATAATAATTCACCCAGTTCGTATACAGGTTATTGGCATGTGATCTCCATGTGAGAACCGGCTTATTGTCCGGATCATCGTCCGGATAGTAGTTCTCCGGTATCTGCGGGTTTAATCCCCGTCCCATATCTCTCTTATATTCCGCATCTAAAGTCATGCGGTCATATTCAGGATGCCCCATAACAAAGATCTGTCTGCCTTCCTGCGCCATGCAGAGAAAGACTCCTGCCTGCCTCGAATCCGCCAGAATAGTAATCCTGTCATCCGCTTCCAGCTTATCCTGCGGGACTTCCGTATGTCTGGAATGAGGTGCCATAAAAATATCATCAAATCCCCTCACCAGCGGAATCTTACGGTTTCTCACACGATGGCGGTACACGCCGGACAGTTTCTTCGGCAGATCCGCCTTATCAATTCCGTAGTGATAATAAATACCTGCCTGAGCTCCCCAGCACAGGTGAAGGGTCGATGTCACATTCGTCTTCGTCCATTCCATGATTGTTTTCAGCTCTTCCCAATAATCCACCTCCTCAAAAGGCATCTGTTCTACCGGGGCTCCCGTGATAATAAATCCGTCGAATTTTTTATCACAGATGCTCTCGAAGGGCTCGTAAAATTTATAAATATGACTTGTAGACGTATTTTTGGACACATGGCTCGTCATGCGCACAAAGGTGACATCTACCTGAATCGGTGTATTAGACAGTGACCGGAGAATCTGGAGCTCCGTATCCTCTTTCAGCGGCATCAGATTCAGAAGCCCGATACTCAGCGGACGGATATCCTGATGAGCAGCCCTGTACTCGTCCATCACAAATATATTTTCCTGTTCCAGTATTTCTTTTACCGGAAGATCGTTTTGTACTCGAATCGGCATATTAGTACTCCTCTTCTGTCATTATGTATTTCCGGCGCATTCCCCGCCGGAGAGACGATAGTAAAATTATAACGCTATATACATCCGACCGTCAATAAAGAATAAGAAAACACAGAATTTGATAATAAGAATAGAATATCATAGGAAAAGGCCCGGGAATACTCCCGGACCCTCTATCAATTTCACCTGTTGCACTTCTGCACCGATACTCATGATCAGCCACAGTGGCACTGGAATGTTGCACATTCTGTTCCGTCCGCTGTTCTGGCGCTTCCGCCTTCTACGCTGATCTTTCCTGCATGGCATTTGCACTGCTCATTGTACATACAATTTGTAGCTTTGCAGTCGATTGCCGAACGGTCGGATGCCTCATGCATAGAATTCATAGAATTGCCGTAACTGCCTTCTTTTCTTTCCTGGAAACTGTCACAACAGGTCTCCTGAGGATTCTTTGCATTCTCTCCGCCCACCTGGATCTTGTCAAGATCGCAAAGATACTGCTGATTGTGTACACAAGTCTGTACAGTACATTTTAATTCCGGCATAATAATACCTCCTCTTTCTACAGATTCAGAATCATTATGCCCTCTTTATATTGAAAATATACCTCTATATTCTCACACGTTCCCTGTCCGGATGTTCTCCCGACCACCCTGTCTGCGGCATTGTCGCCAGCCTCCAGATATCTTCCTGTTCCATTTCAAACGAAAACAGGTCAAGATTTTCTCTCATCCGCTCTACAGTCGAAGATTTCGGAAGAGGAATAATTCCACGCTGAACTGCAAATTTCAGACAGATCTGTGCGGGTGACACGCCGTATTTCCCCGAAAGCTTCTGCACAAGAGGCTCATCCAGAACTCTCCTGCGGCCCATCGGGCTCCACGCTTCCACAAGAATATTCTGGTCTTTACAGTAGCTGACCACTGCTTCCTGACTGTATCCGGGATGATATTCAATCTGATTCACTACAGGTCTGATTTTGCAGTCTTTCAGAATATTGTCAATATGATGGGGAAGGAAATTGCTCAGACCTATGGCACGGATCTTTCCTTCCGCGCAGAGTTCCTCCATTGCACGCCACGTCTCCCGGTCGAGATTTCTCCAGTCCGCATATTCCGGTTCAGGGAGCGGCCAGTGGATCAGATAAAGATCAAGATAATCCGTCTCCAGTTTTTCCAGGGTGCGTGTGAAAGCCGTTTTTACAGTCTCATATCCCATCTCTGTCTTCCATAGTTTGCTTGCAATAAAGAAATCATCTCTGTGCAGCCCGCTCTCCCTGACCGCCTCTGCCAGATATGTTTCTGTCCCATAGAATGACGCCGTATCAAAATAGCGGTATCCGCTCTCAATCGCCATACGGATTACATCGGCATTTCTTCCTTCCGCAGCCTTATATGTACCAAATCCTACTGCCGGAATCTGTACTCCGTTATTTAATATATAGCTTCCCTCTTTTTTCAAAATAGATTCATTTCTCATTTTTCTTTCCTCAATTTGATTTGAAACGGCCCGGTCTCATCCTCATCCAGACCGAAATTACGGCAAAAAATTCTCTGGTAAGATAATTAATCTGAAATATCGGATTGGAGCTGGCAGGAATCTTGTATATATTTTTGTATCCTTCCTGTGCAGCAATCAGACACGAACGGTACATATGGAAACCGTTCGTCACGATCCCCACACTGTCATGTTCCGGATCCGTATATTTGCCGCTGTACCTGAGATTTTCCCTTGTTGAAGCAGAACGGTTCTCTCTGACAATTCTTCCCGGATCAATTCCACAGCTGATCAGATAATCTCCCATAGCGTCTGCTTCCGTTATATCCTCTCCCGGACCTTTTCCGCCCGAGACAATTACTTTTGTCTCCGGAAACTCCCTCAGATAACGGACAGCCCGATCAAGCCGCCGTTTCAGAGAATCTGTAATCTTTATGCCCTTTACCTGGGCTCCCAGAACAATAATACAATCTGTTTTCCTGTCGTAACGCGAAAACATTGCGGATACAATCAGAGCCTCTACGGATATGAAACACACCCAGAGCACCCCACAGACTGCCGCCAGCCCTGTATACACGTATACAGGAAACGGCGCACATCCGATCAAAAGATGTACGCCGCCTGTGAGCAGCCAGAAGACTGCAAAAGTCGATCTCAGTTTTCGTGAATGATATACAAGTACCAGATAATATAAAATGCACAAAACCCCAACGATCAGAAAATAATACTTCATCTATGCATTTCGTCCACAGCACTTTTTATATTTCTTTCCGCTTCCGCACGGACACGGATCATTTCTTCCGATTTTTTTCGGCTTGCGGATCGTTCCGGATGCTTTCTGCTCTCTGTAAAGACGTTTTCTCGTCTCCTCATCAAAAATTGCTTCCCACTGCGGCAGACCGTAAAGCCAGTCAGCCTTGGCATCTACCATATTTTTATACAGTCTCTCCTTGTCGAAACCAAGACTTACTTCTGTATCCTCTGTCATAGTCTCGATCGGATTCGGTATTACAAGACTGTCGTTGATTCCGTCAAGGAAGCCTACCATTGTCATAACGTCCTGTCCATATTTCTCAGCCAGCTCTTTCACAGTCCCCTTTACCACTGTATCAGGATCTTCAAGAAGCTGCTCGTAAATTCCTTTCTCAATCAGAAAATAATTTGCCCAGAATTTCTCAAGCTGATCCTTTGACAGCGTCTGGTCATACGCCATACCACGCCACTGATCCAGTAAACTTTTTTCACTCATTGTATATTACTCCTTTATCTGTTATCTGAAAATCTGTCGCTGAATATTATATACCAAAAATTGTTTGCCGTAAACCGTTATTTTCGTTATACTGTATTTATCACTGATGTTTTATCCCATCAAATAGATTTTTATATTCAGGAGTATATTTTATGAATAAGTTAAAACGTATCTTTGCACTGGCCGGTGCTGTTCTTCTCATTTGTATGTATGCATCCACACTGGTATTTGCACTTATAGATTCGCCTGCGGCCTCGGATCTTCTCAAAGCGTCTATAGCTGCAACTATACTGATTCCTGTTCTGTTATATGCTTATATACTTGTCGCACGCTTATTAAAGAATCACAGTGAAAATGACGAAGATCCGCACAACAACGTCTTATAAATTCAATAATTGGGGATGCGGACGAAATCCTGGACCAAATGAGGTCATTAATAGGAGGAGGTCAC
>ERZ1643246.4614-NODE-4614-length-10711-cov-3.913382_pt1 | contig 10711 bp, 14 predicted proteins | sample MGYA00579265_ERZ1643246 | MGnify/ENA primary metagenome ERZ1643246 (study PRJEB29033, sample SAMEA4952261) | chicken gut metagenome | biome: Broiler Chicken; feature: Gastrointestinal Tract; material: Caecum | place: Ireland | collected 2018 | study: Broiler...
GCATTTTTTATCACTTTCGCCGTATGTCTGGAGCTGTTAGCATAGCCGGGAAGCGGGTAGTCCCTCTGTTCAAACAAAGTCAGCATCATGTCTGCTACAGCATCTTTGTTCCCGTCTTCCAATATCAGGAATCGCCATGGCTGCCGGTTTTTTGCGGATTGGCACAGGCGCGCACTTTCTAAAAGAGCCGTGATCTTTTCCCTTTCTACTGCTTTTTCAGTGAATTTTCGAATACTCCTTCTATTTTGAACCACAGTATTCCATTCCATCATGCATTTTCCCCTATTCTATTTATGAAAAAATATATCCGGTTGGAATTGCACCGGATGATAAAAGTATCCCATTTTGACGGGGTGACCCCGCTATAGAAATAGAGCAAGCCTCTCCCCAAATGGGAGGGGCTTGCCTTTTATTTTGCTTCCGGTTCCTTGTTTGCCTCTTTTGGCCTGTCAGTTTTCTTTGCCTGGAATAAATCGGATACTTTATCCACCACATCGGGAACCATATTGATAATACGGTCTGCGGTGCCGTTTTTGTCCGATCCGGCAAGCTGAAGCAAGCGGACGTTTCCCCCGCTGATGACTAGAAAAGCTATTGGAGAGATGGATACGCCGCCTCCGCTTCCTCCGCCAAACATATCCTTGGGCTTTGCAGAGGGAAAATCAGAACCGGCGGAGCCGAATCCGAAAGTTACCTTGGAAACCGGGATAATCGTTGTTCCGTCATCAGTACGGATAGGCTGGCCGACAATGGTATTGACGTCCACCATTTCCCGAAGTTTCTGCATGGAAGTTTCCATTAAATTGTTGATTGGATGTTCACTCATCGTTGAATCCCCTTTCCCTGCAGGTGCAGGATGTTGTTTCTTTCCTGTTTTAAAAGATCCATGTGGATACTGTCATAATAAGTTCCATTCAAGTAGTAACACTGCCGTCTTCTTCCAAATTCCCGGAAGCCAACTTTTTGGTAGCAGGCAATCGCGCGTTCATTAAAAGAATAGACCCTGAGCATGAGGCTGTGCAGATTAAGCACCTGGAATCCATAGTCCACCAGAAGCTCCAGCGCCTGCGTCCCATAACCCTTTCCACGGTTTTCTTCTTCCCCAATAAAAAGCCCAACTTCTGCTGTACGATGAACATGGCTGATAGATTCTATGCCACAGTTGCCGATCAAGGTATTGTTTTCCCGTTTGACAATGGCAAACTGATAGGTTTCGGATGCTTTTTGAAGCCATTCCCGTTCCGTTTGCAGGGAAATCAGACTGGCAGTATTTCCAAGCCCATCTGTTACTGAACGATCGGAGAGCCAACGGACATAGTTCTCTACGTCGTCCTGGTTTATAGGGGACAAGTAAAGCTTTTCTCCACTGATTTTTTCAAAATAACGCATAATTTACACCCCTTCCGTCTGCCTGGATTCGTCCTTTGCGGCAGCCATCTGCATTTTTACCATGCGCACCAGCAGTTTCCAAAGCGCCCCTGCTGCCGCCCAAAGGGCAACATATACCGGAATACAGACCCGTAGGGAAGCCTTTACAGAAAACACCTCTTCCATCATTTCTGGAACCAGGTTCAGTTCTTCCACTTTTATTTTCAAATAGTTTTGGAGGGCTGCAAGCCCAGTATACACCAAAATACAGGTTTTTCCATAAGAAATTCCCGCCTGTGCAGGATCTTCTCCGCCAACGCGTAGGTTCAAATGCACCCGGTCAATAGTGATATGCCGAAGCAGGAGATCGACCCCGTACAGGATGCTGCGGAGAATACTCATAATGTTGGAAATTTTTTCCATGAATTCGTCAAATGCCACATCCACAGTTTTTTCTATCCTGCGTCCTGCTGTTTTTTTCTCAGCCTGGCTGGAGTTTTTTCGCTTTTTTCGACCGGATTTTCCGGGTTTGGGGCTTGCTTTTCCCAGTCCTTTCTGTTTGCCTGGCAACAGGGGAAAACGGAGAAACAGGTAACGAATTTCCAGCTGAAAGGTTTCACTATAGGAAAATTCCACCCGAATCCGGCACAGAAGCAAAAACAAGAGCACCGCGAAAATCCCTAGAAAGATGATCCATCCTGTCATGATGTTTTCGCCTGGCCTTCCAACGAAGCCTCCTGCTCCGCCTGCGATGGGTGGATTTCCGGCAAATCTTCCAGGGATTGCAGGGAAAAGCTTCTCAGAAAATTGTCTGTTGTGCGGTAGGCAATTGGCCTGCCTGGAAGATTAAGCCTTCCGTCTTCCTCGATTAACCCTTTGGTAACAAGGGAATTGACGATGGAAGAACTGTCCACACCGCGCACCTGTTCGACAAAACTTTTGGTGACAGGCTGGTTGTAGGCAATAATAGCAAGCACTTCCGAAGCGGCGGGGGAGAGCGGCGTATTTTTTTTGATAGTGAGCGCCTGCCGCACAGCGCTCCCATATTCGGCACGGGTCACCATCTGATATGAATCGCCCAGGTGGACAATGGATAAGCCGCTGTGTCTTTGTTGGTAGCTCTCTTCCAGCTGTTCCACTGCACGTTGCAGGAACATCGGTTCCAATCCGGTCACCTCGCACAGACGTTCGGACTCCACAGGATCCCCACAGGAAAAAAGAACGGCCTCCAAAATGGCTTTTTCCTGTTCATACATTCCAGTTCACCTCACAGTCTTTTACCAGCCCAGTACCAATACAAAGGGAAGAAAGCGACTGATAAACCCCAATATGGGGGTATTGTTCCAATTCTATTTTTGGGGTTGTCCCTGTCAAAACACCGGCAAAGTCAATTCCCGCAGCCTGGGCGGTCTGCGCGTCCACAGTACTGTCGCCGACATAAAGCGCCTGGGATGGGGAGCACTTCAGGGCTTTGAGCGCGGAACAGATCCCTTCAGGGGAGGGTTTGGGTTCCTGCACATCATCTCCCCCAGATATGACATCAAACCATTCGAGAGCATGAGCCCGGCTGAACACTGCATCGATTCTGCGATGGTATTTGGTAGTCACAATTCCTAGCTGATAACCAAGCTGTTTGAGCAGCTGCAGACAGGGGAGGGCGTCTTCATAGAGAGCAGTATGTTGTACCATGACCTCATCGGATTTTTCCACAAAGAGTTTGGAAAACCTCTGTGCCTGTTCTTCCTCTCGGGTGCCAGACAGGGAAAAATACGTCTCTTTGAGAGATAGGCCAATGGTATGTAACATATCCTGTTCCCGCGCAGGGGGAAGCCCCATTTTGGCAAGGGCGTAGGAGATGGAGGCAAGAATTCCCGCAGATGCATCCGCAAGGGTAAAATCAAAATCAAAGAGAACGGCGTCGTATGGTCCCATGCTTATGCCTCCTTTTGGGAATGTTCCGTTATCCGGATTTGTTCCAGGCTGTCCAAAGTAATTTTACCGGATTTTATCAACTCCAGTACGGCAAGAAATACGGCAACTGCCCCAGAGCGTTCTGTTTGAACTTTGTAGATTTGATGTAAGGGTACCGCTTTACGGCTATGCAACAGGTGCAAAATTTCCTGTTCTTTTACCTCCACAGGGACAAACTCGCGCTGGATAATCCCGTCAAATGCTGTCCTGGGAGGAGGAAGTTTCATTGCTGCACGTCCGATTGCAGCAAGATAAGCCCGTTTCAACAGTTCTGGTTCGTGAATGCGGGTATAGGTGTAATCCATCAGATTTTTCATTGGCTGGCGGACAAAGATATCCCCCCCGACATATTGTTCCCGAAGCTTTGCGGCGGCCTGCCTACACGCGGCATATTCTATCAATTGTCCGGCCAGTTCCTGTTTTAAGACCTGTGCCTCCTCCTGTTTGGGGAGAAGCATGGCTGTCTTGATATATACCAGGCGAGCTGCCATTTCCAAAAATTCGCTGGCAACCTCTAAATCCTGGCGCTTCATCTCCTCAATTGTGCTGAGATATTGTTCCAACAGCTCGGCAATTGGGATATCCCGGATATCAATTTTGTTTTTGGATATCAGATGCAGTAGCAAGTCCAAAGGCCCTTCAAATTGGCGGACTTTAAACGTCAGCTTTTCCATAGGCTAAAAAATCATCCGGCAAAGGATATCGAGAAATCCCGTGGAAAAATCCAATCCTCTGAGTACCAGGTTGCTCAGGAAGGAAAGCGGGGTGGAAAGTACGCCGGTAAAAAGCAGGACAAAAACGGCTAGGAAAATAACCTGCTCGTACTGCATGATTTTGAAATACCATTTTGAAGGTAAAAAGAGTGTTGCAAGGCGGGAACCGTCAAGCGGGGGGATGGGCAGGAGATTGAAAATACCAAGTCCAATATTGAGATGCACCATCAACAGCAGGACACCGCAAAAGGCGGCTCCGATCGAAGAACTGGAAAGTGGGGAATAATAGGCGATTTTGTATAAAATCAGGCAGACAAGCGCCAGCAGCAAATTGGCAAGCGGCCCTGCACATGCGGAGAGCGCCATTCCTTTTTTGGGGTTTTTAAAATTACGGGGATTGATGGGGACTGCACGTGCCCATCCAAAGCCAGTGAGCAACATGCAGATAGCGCCAATGGGATCAAGATGGGCCAGGGGATTGAGCGTAAGCCTTCCGTTAATGGCGGCAGTATGATCCCCCAGTTTATTGGCAACCCATGCATGGGCAAATTCATGGAAGGGGAGCGCGGTAAACAGGACAATTGCCTTGACAAATATCTGGAACATCAAGTCCGACAAATCAATCAACTCCTTCAAGATATGCCAAAGATATGCCAATATTATAAGCAATGCGGGTATAAAAAACAAGCGCGCAAATATGAACGTCATTATATTTTTCCGTAAAATGGATCCTTTTGCCCAATGAAAAGGGGCTTCCTCCGCAGAAGGGATCGTAAGGATTTCTGTTTTTATGCCCTGGAAAGGGGACAAGCGGGACTGGGATCTCATGGGAATCTGTTAAAGAGTATGGTCCACTTCCTGCTGTATACAATCACCAGAAGGGAAAAAACGGAAAAACCGCAGTATGACAGGAAAAAAAGCTTGCTTTTTGACAGGAAACCTGATAATATATTCCTGTTGACTATCTGAAAGCATTCAAAGGAGGTGCCGACTCATGGCAAAATGCGATATCTGCGGAAAAGGTGTCACTTTCGGAATTAAAGTCTCCCACTCTCATAGACGTTCCAACAGAGCTTGGAAACCGAATGTAAAACGCGTCAAAGCGATCGTCAATGGTTCACCTCGCTACATCCACGCATGCACACGCTGCCTGCGTTCGAATAAAGTGACCCGTGCCATCTAAGTGACGAAATACACCGAAATTAAGGAGAGCAGTCCCATTGGGACTGCTCTTTTTTCACGGGAATATCCATTCCATCCATGATTTTTTGTTTTTCCTTTTGCAAAAATATCCACTTTGCAGTGTTCAACTACAGCTCAATTTCCTCCCCGGGACGGACAATCAAACGAGATGGATGTTCCATGCGCAGGGCAACGGACTCATCAAAGAGTTCGCCGGGTTTTGTATGGATGGGAATCGTGTGTCTGGCGCCAATCGTCTGTGCACATGCAGCAGCTTCCTCCGGACCCATATTGTAATGGCCATCTGTCGGGAGCAGCGCATAGTCAAGATGCATTGGGGCGAGTAATGAGGACATCTCCGGTGTGGCGGAAGTATCCCCCGCTGCGTAAACGGCCGTTCCGTCTATCGTGATGACATAGCCCACGCATTCTTCACGCTTATGATTCTGGTTGCATGCGGGTACTGCCTGGACGGTAATCCCATCCTCTAGGGAAAAGGTTTGATAATTCCCGTTTTGCATGGCGTTCGCTGCACGAATCACTTGGCAGTCCGGTTTTGCCGTAACCAGGGAAATCTGGTTATGATCTCCGTGTTCATGGGTAACCAGAATATAATCTGCCGGGAGCAGATATCCATCCCCGGCATAGGGATCGACATAGAGAACGGTTCCGTTTTGGGATGTCAATCGGAAACTGCCATGTCCCTGATAATAGAGTTTTGCCATAAAAAACCTCCTGTCCTGTGGGTTTTGTTTTTTTCATTCTACTGCTTTTTTCCAGTTCGGACAACTCTTTTTGGAAGCCTTTCTTTGCGGGGCAAAGTGGATTTATGATTTAAAAAAATCCTGTTTTCCTCTTTTATCTGGAATCCATCCCCCAGAATGGACATGGAAAAGCGAAAAATGCCCAGAATAGCGGGACAAACCGCCTGCATATTCCTTGTAGGGGGCAGGTGATGTAATATGAAGTGTACTCACAAACAGAAAAGATGGCTTTGCGGGCTTTTTACCGTAGTTTTTGTTTTGATGGGAATTAGAATCCCGATCCGGGCGCAGGAGCCATCGGTTTCCGCACAGAGCGCGGTTGTCATCGAAGCACAGACAGGGAAAATACTATATGAGAAAAATGCGGATGAACAGCGCCCCATGGCGAGTACAACAAAAATTATGACAGCGCTGCTTGCCCTGGAACAACCCGGACTGGACGAGTCTTTTGTGGTAGATGAAGCCGCAATCCAGGTGGAGGGAACGTCCATGGGGTTAAAGGCCGGAGATACTGTAACACTGCGCGCACTTGCCTGTGGGATGCTGATGGCATCTGGAAACGACGCCGCAAATGCCGCAGCAGTACGCATTGCGGGGGATATCGCCTCTTTTGCACAGAAGATGAATGAGAGGGCCAAACAGATTGGAATGGAACAGACCCATTTTGTCACTCCTTCCGGGCTGGATGCAGAAGGCCATTATTCCACTGCTTATGATATGGCTATGCTTGCCAGGGAAGCAATCCACAATGAAGATTTCCTTGCGATCTGCTCTCAGACAAAAGTGACGGCAGAATACGGCAATCCCCCATATAAGCGGACACTGTCCAACCATAACCGTCTGCTTTCTTTGTATGAAGGGGCAATTGGAGTGAAAACCGGATTTACCAAAAAAGCAGGTAGATGTCTGGTATCTGCAGCACAGAGAAATGGGGTTACTCTTATCTGTGTCACGCTGAAGGCTCCGGATGACTGGGACGATCACTGCGCCCTGTTTGACTATGGTTTTTCCAAGGTTACAACACAACAGCGAGAAGAGGTTTTTTCTTCCACAATGCTTCCGGTAGCAGGAGGGGAACGAGAGGAAGTACGGATTGTTCCGGCACAGAAAGCGGTATTTCCGGAAATTGAAGGGCAAGCCTATACGCTTACCTATGAATTACATGTGCCAAAATTTTTATATGCACCAGTGCAAAAAGATGATATAATAGGTACCGTGGTGTATTATGCCGATGGAAAAGAGATGGCTTCCTATGAAATCCTTGTTGATGAGGATTGCGGTGTGGCGCCTCAAGTCCCACAAAACGAGCACAAGGGATTTTTCCTGGGGCTTTGGGAAACGATACGAGGATTTTTTAAAAAATCTTGAAATGAAAAGAAAAAGACGCGCGCACAAGGTGATTTGGGCGCTGTGAATAGATGGACTGGAGGAAATTTCATTGGAAAAAAGGCTTTCGCGCCTGCAAAAGGTGCTGTCTGAATGCGGATTCACCTCTCGCCGCAAGGCGGAGCAGATGATAGAAGAGGGCAGAGTGACGGTAAACGGCCGCCCGGCCGGCATTGGACAGAAGGTGGGTCCGAAGGATCTGATTGCAGTAGATGGGGTGAAAGTGGATACCTCCGCTGCTGCCAAAAAGCATGTTTATCTCATGCTCAATAAGCCAAGAGGATATGTCACCACTATGAGCGATGAGCTTGGCAGGCGCGATATCACAGCATTTACTCAAAATGTCGGAACCAGGGTTTATCCGGTAGGGCGACTGGATCGCAATTCCGAAGGACTGCTCCTACTGACAAACGACGGGGAATTTGCCAATATTATGATGCACCCTAGACATCATGTCCCGAAACGCTACCGCGTCACTGTGCGCCCAGATATTTCGGATGAACAGCTGGTGGCCCTGGGAGAGGGAGTGGAACTGGACGACGGAACAAAAACCCTGCCGGCAGATGTCCGTATTATTGACAAGCAGGATGGCCGAGTGGTCGTTGATATCACGCTGTATGAGGGGAAAAACCGCCAGATTCGCCGAATGTGTGAGATGGTTGGGCTGGAAGTAGCCCGTCTGAAAAGGGTAGCGATTGGTCCTATCAAGCTAGGGATGCTCAAGGTGGGTACTTGGCGATATCTGAGTAAAGAGGAAATTGATGCACTGAAAGCAGAAGCGGGACAACCATCCAGAAAAGGCCGAGCTTCCCGCGCACGCCGTTAGGAGGTGCTGTTAGTGCTGACAATGAAGCTGTGTACAGATGTACGGCATGTCAGGGAACTCTGTGACAGGCAGGGGCTTTCTTTTGATGGAAATATAGGTGCTTTCATCAGTGAAGAACGCGGGAAGGAAACAGGGTTTTGCCTGTTTTCCATACAAGACAGGGTAGTCACCATTCGCTGTGTCCTCTGCGGGGAAGACTACTTTCTTGAAGATGGACTGATTCGGGCGGTACTCAGCTACTGCTCCCAGAATGGGACGTCAGAGTTTCTGCTTTCTTCGGGAATTGAATGGAAAATGGCAAAACAACTGGGCCTTGACATTCATTTAACAGATTCGCCAAGAAACATTGAGGAGTTTTTTGCAAAATATAAAAATTGTGCGAGATAAAGCCAAATACTTGTGGTTTTTTATTTCCAAGTGTATAATATGTATGATTACGCATTTTTTATCTTTCAAACGACTTTCAGCGGTTGAAAGGAGAAACATGGAAAGCAGATCCTGTTTTCATATGCCTGCTTTTATTGGCAGGATGCGGTTTTACAAAATGGCAGAGGGGTTGCCCCAACGCCGGTACCTTTATCGGGGTATCTGTCGTCCGGTTTTCCCGGGCGCATTTCAAGTTAGAGGTTAAAGAAATGGAGGAAACAAGATGAGTCCAGAAAACAGGCTTTCAGCCCTTGCGCATGCACAGGAATCTGTGAATGCGGCGTCTAAGGCTCGCGAGAGATTGGCCCTGCTGTTCGATAAGGATACTTTTGTAGAGCTTGATACCTTTGCAAAAGTCGATGGAGAAGAGACAGGCGTTGTAACGGGCTATGGCGCAGTCGACGGCAGCCCGGTCTTTGCTTTCGCTCAGGACAAGGGTGTTCTTTCCGGGGCTGTTGGCAGGGTACATGCAGCAAAAATTAAAAAGGTTTATGACCTTGCACTTAAAACCGGTGCTCCTGTGGTGGGAATTTATGATTCCAATGGGGCAAGATTGAGTGAAGGAAACGACGCCCTTGCCGCTTACGGACAGATGCTCCTCAGCTTAAATAACCTGTCCGGTGTGGTTCCTCAGATTTCTCTGGTTCTTGGAACCTGTGCAGGGACTGCGGCAATGATCGCGTGCAGCGCTGATTTTGTCATTATGTCCAAAGAAGCAGAGCTGTTTATGACGGCCCCCTTCACCGCGAAGGCAAATGGAGAGACTGTGGAAGGCGTCGGTACTGCGGAAAACGCTGCAAAAGCGGGCGTTGCCCATGTAGTATGTGCAGATGAAGCTTCTGCAATTGCATCCACCCGCGGCTTAATCGCAAGACTTCCGCTCAACAACCTGAGCACTGCTCCAATTTCCGATTTCGTGGAAACAGATGCCGCTGCTGCCCTTCAGGCTGCATGTGAAAACATCGAAAATGCAGAGATTGATACAATTGTTGCAGATGTTGTAGACGCCAACAGTATGATCGAATTGGACAAAGAGTTCGGCAAATCTGCATTGACTGCACTTGTCACAATTTCCGGGATCAGCTGTGGTGTTGTTGCTACCAGAAAGAAAGAAAATAACGGCAAGCTCGATAAGGACGCTGTTTCAAAAATCGCGCGCTTTGTAAGTGTATGCGATTCCTTTGCCCTGCCTGTCATTACTTTTGTGGACACCAAAGGCTTTTCCGGCAGAGCTGCCGAGGAACTTGCCGGCGGTATCCGTGAGGCTGCAAAACTGGCGCATGTCTACGCAGAAGCAACTTGTGCCAAGATCTCCGTTGTCTTGGGAGATGCTTATGGCCCCGCTTATATTGCGCTTGCAGGCAAAAACGCAAATGCGGACATTGTCTATGCTTGGCCGAGCGCGGTGATTTCCGCGCTTGCTCCGGAAACTGCTGCCAATATTTTTGAAGACGGCAAGCTGAAGGATAGCAAGAATCCAACTGCTGACCGTGCCCAGATGATTGAGGATTATAAGAAAAATCAGGCTTCCCCGTTTGAGGCGGCTGCCGGCGGCCATATTGACAATGTCATCGACCCGGCAAATACCCGTGCGGCCCTGATTAGCGCTGTGGAACTGCTCAGTGCAAAACGGGAATCCCGTCTGCCAAAGAAACACAGCAATATGCCGATGTAACCTTATCCGGTTTCACAGTACTTAATTTAAGGAGGAACTCGTTGTGAAGAGATTCAATATCAGCGTAAATGGTACAAGCTACGACGTCGTCGTCGAAGAGACTTCCGCCGCAGGCGTTGCCGCTCCTGCACCGGCCGCTCCGGCTGCTGCACCCGCTCCAGCTGCACCCGCTCCAGCTGCTCCTGCACCTGCTGCCCCAGCACCTGCATCGGCCGCTCCGGCTGCCGCACCCGCTCCGGCTGCTCCGGCCGGCGCAGAGGGCGCTACAAAAATCAACGCCCCGATGCCAGGCAATATCCTAGATGTCAAGGTCAATCCGGGCGACACCGTAAAATCCGGTGATATCCTGGTTATCTTGGAAGCAATGAAGATGGAAAATGAAATCCTTGCTCCTTCTGAC
>ERZ1643246.4616-NODE-4616-length-10709-cov-5.916182_pt1 | contig 10709 bp, 5 predicted proteins | sample MGYA00579265_ERZ1643246 | MGnify/ENA primary metagenome ERZ1643246 (study PRJEB29033, sample SAMEA4952261) | chicken gut metagenome | biome: Broiler Chicken; feature: Gastrointestinal Tract; material: Caecum | place: Ireland | collected 2018 | study: Broiler...
CAGGATTATGCTGGCAAAATCAAGTGCATTTATATTGACCCTCCTTATAATACAGGTAATGCTTTCGATAAGTTTGATGATGGAATTGAACATTCCATATGGTTAAATTTAATGTTTAAACGTGTCCAAATATTATATTCATTGTTAGCATACGATGGTGTGTTTTTTTGTAATTTGGATGAAATAGAACATGCTTATATGAAAGTTATGTGCGATCAAATTTTTGGGCGCGAAAATTTTATTGGCGATATTATTTGGAAAAAACGCAAAGGTGGTGGAAACGATTCTAGATTTATAGCTTTAGACCATGATTATATATTGGTTTACGTTAAGAATTCATCAAAAGATACTCATTCGAAGCAGTGGCTAATTTCTCAATCTGAATCTTATCAGAAACGATATAAGGAAATTGAGCAAGATGGTCGTAGATTTTATTGGGATACGTTATCTCGCGATGGGTTACAAAATCCTATACCAGTTGAAATTGTTTGTCCCGATGGCTCAATATTGTCATTAAATTCCCAGAAATCTAAAGAGACGATTGATCAAGGATTAGCAAACGGAACAATTCGTTTTACTAAAACTAAGAACGGGTGGACATTGCATCATAAGGTTTATCTGAAAGGTAAACAAGTTATGCGATCTATATTGGATGATGTTGGAACAAATAAGACAGCCGGTGATGAAATGTTAGCTTTGTTCGGTAATGCAAAAGCGTTTCCATACCCCAAACCCGAGAATTTAATCAAGAAATTACTTGAATTAAATACAAGCGAAGGGGACTTGGTGTTGGATAGCTTTCTAGGTTCTGGAACAACGGCTGCGGTAGCTCATAAAATGGGTAGACGTTGGATTGGTATAGAAATGGGGCTACACGCTTATACACATTGCAAAGAAAGAATGGACAAAGTTGTTGATGGCGAACAAGGAGGCATTTCCAAAGCAGTCAACTGGAAAGGTGGGGGTGGATATAAATTCTATGAGCTTGCGCCGAGTTTGCTTGTCCCGAACCCTAAAATTCCATCCATTAAGCAAATAAATCCGGAATATACTTTTGAGCAATTATGTGAAGCAATTTGTAAAATAGAAGGTTTTAAGTATAAGCCAGAAGGCAATATGCACGGTCGTAGCAGTGAAAAGCGATTTATTCATATTGCAAAGGACTTTGTAAACGGCGAATATGTAAATAGTATATTATCAATGATTGCCGACGATGAGTCGGTTCTGATATATGGGACAAAAATACAGTCGGGATTGAGATTGCCCAGCAACGTGCAGGTTAAAAAAATTCCCAAAGATTTATTGGATAAATGCACGTTTGAAAGCGAGGTGAGATGACATGAGTGAAATTTTAGATAAAATTGGCTATGCAATGAGTCTTCGTCAGCCACAAAAAGATGCTCTTAGTTATCTTGACGCTATTTCAAGCAATTGTGATTATCAAAGGAACACGTTAGAAGAAATTCTGCAGTCCGCCACTGCTAATTGTGAAGATAAGCATCAAGTGGTAATGGACAAGGACTTTAATTTCCCGTCTTTCTGCTTCGATATGGCAACGGGGATTGGTAAAACTCGTTTGATGGGTGCGGCAATTTATTACCTATACAAGACGAAAGGGTATAAGCATTTCTTTATCCTTGCGCCTGGAAACACAATATATGATAAATTGCGAAAAGAGTCTAATCCTGCGCACCCCAAGTACATATTTAAGGGGTTAGAGGCCGAGATGGGGCGGCCGAAGGTATATGATGGGGAAAATTATACCAATTACCCAGTGAGATACATTCAAGGCGAAATCGAAATAGAAAAGACTTCGGAAATTCAACTGTTCATCTTTAATATTGGTAAAATTTTTAATAGTAAAACGGATACGACTTTCCGTTTCCATAAATACCAAGAAACGTTAGGGGCGTCTTTCGCGGACGTGTTGGCAAGTTTTAAGGATTTAGTAATTTGTATGGATGAGGCACATAGATATTATGCGCCTGCATCTATGAAGGCAATCAGTTACTTAAAGCCTATACTCGGATTAGAATTCACTGCTACGCCCAAGAGCCATAATAACGTGATTTACAGTTATGGTTTAGAAAAAGGCGCGGGCAAATACCTGAAAATACCCGTTGTCATGGGTCGAACAAATATGGGTGGATATTCAGCGGATGACGTGGAGGAAATGAAAATCCGCGATGGTTTAACCTTGCACGAAAATCGCAAAAATGTTGTGCGTCAATATTGTAATGAACACCCAGACCTTGACCCCGTTAAACCTATCGTCTTGATTGCTTGTAAGGATACAGAACATGCAAAGAAAATTCGAGCACTTATTGATAGTGATGGCTTTAACAGTGGCAAGTATAAGGGTAAGGTTATAGAAATTCACTCTAATATGAGGGGAGATGAATCAGAAGATAACATTAGAAAATTATTATCAATTGAAAGAACGGATAACCCTGTTGAAATTGTTCTACACGTGTACAAATTAAAAGAAGGGTGGGATGTTAATAATTTGTTTACGATTATTCCACTCAATGCAGCAAAAAGTGATATTTTGGCTTTGCAGACGATTGGTCGTGGACTTCGTTTGCCGTTTAGTTTTATTACGGGTAATGAGGAAATTGATACGCTTGATATCGTGGCGCATGAACATTATCGTGAACTGATTGAAGATATTAAAAACAACCCTGTATTTAAGTATAGAGATTTGGACGAGCGTGGTGTAGAACAAACCAAAACAGTTGAAATTTCTAGTACGGTAAATGATGATCAGTTGTCGTTGTTTGGAGATTTGCTTACGATGGCTGGAGTTACTTCGTTTGCGCAAATAGACGATGTGCAGACGCAGAAAAATTTATTAGCGGCGTATGATAAGACATTTGGGGAGGTGAAAACTAGGAAGAAGGGGGAGACGGGAAGCGTTCAATGCTCCATGTTTGACGAATCAGCAGAAGAGGCTGAACAGCCCACGGATGCCACCGTCGTTGTTCCTAAGAAGAGAGTTGTTCAAGCAATTAAACGTGAAGAGTTGATTGGGAAAATTAAGGCGTATGCAGTAACAGCAGTATCTGTTCCAAAGATTATGGTTCAGCCTAGTACAATGCTTACGCTTAAACCGTTTACTGTTAAAAGAAATATTGTAGATTTTGACCTTGCGGCAAGCAAGATTGAGAGGTTTGACATTATCAATCAGCAAATGCTTGAGGCGGTTGATGCACAAATATTGGAGATCGATGATCCTTTCAATACGTTAGCGTGTATGTTGCTTGATAGCGATTCATTAAGCGAGATTGATCCTGCCGAAGATGCTGATTATATAATTGATGTTGTAAATCAATATCTTGCATTGATTGACGGTTCAGAGGATGATAAAAAGAAGATTGTTAGACGTTATGGCAAGCTGATTACTGATGATATTATCAAGCAAATTCACGATAATATGGACAAGCGGATTTCCTATGTTTATAATATTCAGCAAGATTTGATATTGTTTGGAAAGCAAGATCGCCGTGTAAAGACTGGTGGAGGGGAACAAAACTTCCGTGCATCATTTACGGATAAAGCCAATATTTCAAAATATGTATTCACGGGTTATAAGAAGTCGTATTATCTTGAAAATTATTTTGATAGTGATCCTGAAAGGATTTTTTCCGTTATATTAGAAGATGATATGCAAGTTATCAAGTGGATTAAACCACCGCTTAATCGTTTAGGTATTTACTGGAAACCTGGCAGTCAATATACACCCGATTTTATTGTAGAAACTACCAATTGTAAATATATGGTGGAAGTGAAGGCAAAAAATGAAGTTTCTAATGATGAGGTTCAGTTGAAAGCTAAAGAAGGTGTTAAGTGGTGCAACTACGCAACAATGGTTGATAAGGATAAAAAACCTTGGAAATATTGTTTGATTACAGATAATAATATCCAAACAGGGAACACGTGCAAATATACGTTAGGTTTAGCAGTCTCGATTGAGGAGGACTAAAAAAGTGGTGCTGAATAGGGATTTTTTAGAGTCGGAAGTTCGGCAGAAAATAATCGACGCATTAAAGGTAGACTTGGTCGGACCTCAAAAAGAGAATGAGGTTCTCGATGAAAATCCGATGTTCGAGTATTTGACAGGCATGTTGTATCCCAAAACCATGTCGGAATTGGATGCGCTCGAGCAAGAGGTTGATATGGATATAGAACATCCAGATGGCGATGCGGGTTATACTCCTAGACCGGATGAAGATGATAACGAACCGATGGTTGCAAAAAAATTTTCGCAACAATCGTCCATTGGTGTTAGTTTTTATCTTAAAAAGACCACAGAATCTTTTGTAGTCGATGTTACTTGGGGGGATTATATTTGTTCCATCGAAAAGTATGTCACGGATAAAGGGGAAGAAAAAGCACGAAATATTTATACTCGCCAGCCGATGAAAGACTCCGTGAAGGTTAATCTTGCCGAATTTTCCAAGTATAATACCTATTCTTTGCCGGAAGATTCTAATTTGCAGTTATATGTCGTTAAAATACAATTGGATAATGACTATCAATTGATAACGGTTCATTTAAATAACAAACGTCCAAAGGGGAGTTCTGAGCTGGAGTCGATTATTTTTCAAGCTGAAATTTCTTGTAGGGATGAAGCTAATGGCGATATATTTATAGCGGAAAATATTTGCCGAGATATTTTGAGTGAAGACGAATTTTACTATGAACAGCGCCCTATATTTGGCAGAGGCCGCGGTTGTGCTGCTATGTGGGAGAGTAATAATAATCGCACTGCATATAGGATATATTCGTCTTTTATTCCAGAGTATGAGTTCCCTAGCGTTGAAGCGGTAGTTCCGGGGTTTGACAAATATCATTTTTTTATGAGCTTCTTTGCTAAACCGGCTAATAAAGAGGAGTCTCTTAAAAGATTAGTAATGCTAAAAGAAGCTTATAAAAACTGGATTGATGAATGTTTGGTAAACAATCCTAAAATGCTAGATGCTGCATTTAAAGCTAAAATAGGTGATGCAGTTATAAATAAGTGCCGTGAGAGCTTGAGGAGGATTTCTGAAGGCATAGATATTGTTGCGTCGAACGAAAAAGCTTATACTGCGTTCTGCTTTATGAATAGTGTTATGACACTACAAAGAAGTATAGCCAATTATTCTAAGAAACACGGTAAAGGTATTGAATGTAGTTTTGGGGATTTTGTTAATCCTAAAATTGACGAAAACAAGTTCTGCTGGAGACCTTTCCAAATTGCGTTTATTCTTCAAAACTTAAAGGGTATTGTGGATGTTTATTCTCCAGAAAGAGAAATCGTTGATCTGTTATATTTTCCGACCGGTGGTGGTAAAACAGAAGCTTATTTAGGTTTAATCGCTTTTGTGATAGCGTATAGAAGATTGAATTCGGATATTGATGATGGCTATAATCGCGATGGCGGCGTGACGGCAATTTTGCGTTATACGTTAAGATTGCTTACTGCACAACAGCGTGACCGTTTGACAAAGATGATAATTGCAGCCGAAATGGAGAGGCAGCGCCAATTCCCTAAATTCGGCAAAGAACCGATTACTATCGGCTTTTGGGTAGGAGGTGGAGTCACTCCGAATCAGCTGGAGGATATGCGTGAGGACCCGAAGGATCCTGAAAAAGCCTCCAAAAACAAGAGATTATTATACAAACAATTATTAAAATGTCCATTCTGTGGTAAGGAATTATTGCCTGAGAATTATCATATAGATTTTGACACAAACAGAGTGCATATTTATTGCGAAGATAAAAATTGCATTTATTACAAATACGGACATCCAGAAAGAGGACAAAATGTTCCGCTTGAATTGCCCGTGATGCTTGTTGATGAAGAAATATATTCGTATTGCCCTACCGTTATACTAGCTACAGTAGATAAATTTGCCGCTTTGCCCTGGAAAGTTCGTACTAACAGTCTTTTTGGGCGTGTTGCTAAACATTGTAGTCGTGATGGATATGTTGCAATTGGCGAGAAAGAACACCCGATTCATAAGTCAACGGAAAAGTTGCCTAAATCCGTATTAAAAGACGTGATGCCTTTTGCTCCGCCGGAGTTAATTGTTCAAGACGAGCTGCACTTAATAACGGGACCGTTAGGTACAATTTATGGCGCATATGAAACAATTATCCAAGAATTATGTTCTTATAAAATTGGAGATAAGAATATTTTACCGAAATATATCGTTTCAACGGCTACTATAAAGAATGCTCAAGAACAAATTCGCTGCCTATATGGCAGACAACATACGAGCCAGTTCCCTGCTAATGGGTTTGAGATAGGGGATAGCTTCTTTATTAAAGAAGTACCGGTTAGTAAAAAGCCATTCAGAAAATACGTTGGTATTAGTGCGAATGGTCAGTCTATGAAGACAACTGTTTTGAGAGTATATGCAGTAATTTTGCAAACGGTGCACGAACTCCAAAAGGACCCTAGCTATGACGGATATTTAGATCCTTATTACACGCTTGTGGGTTATTTCAACAGTATTAGAGAATTGGGCGGTACCGTTCGACTGTTGCAAGACGACATTCCCAAAAGGATAAATCGTTTAAAGAAGAAATATCACTATACTAGCGAAAGGTATTTGAATGAGTCTACTAAAGTAGAGATCACATCGCGTATTCCGTCGACAAAAATATCCGAAAGGTTGGACCAATTAGAAATGCCTATGGGAACAAAAGGGTGTTTGGATACCGCTATCGCTACAAATATGATTGCGGTTGGTATGGATGTTGATAGGCTTGGATTGATGACCGTTATGGGACAACCCAAACAAAATTCAGAATACATACAGGCAACCAGCCGTATTGGGCGTCAACATCCAGGCGTTGTATTTACAATTTATAACCCTTATAGGCCTAGGGATTTATCGCATTACGAAAACTTTGTAGGATACCACGAGCAACTGTATCGTTATGTGGAAGGAACGACGGCAACTCCTTTTGCTGCAAGGGCACGAGATAGAACTTTGCATGCCCTAGTTATTTCAGCCATTCGGTTATTATATCCAGAATTTGCAGAAAATATGGCCGCTAATGATATAGCTGACTTATCTAAAGAACAGGAAACAAAAATAATTGAAATTATCCAAGAAAGATTAAAAATTGTTAATCCTCAAGCGTTAGAAGAGACAAAAGCGGAAATAGAAGTGTTTATAGGAGATTGGAAACGGTCAGCCAAACAGAAAAAAACACTTACGTATTATGTGGGGAATAATCTTTTGGGAAAATATAATCGTTTGATGAATTATTATAGTGAACCTTGTTCTTCTGCGGAAAACGGTACGCTAAACTCAATGCGTGAAGTAGAAGCTTCAGCTACGATGTATTATAAGGTGGAGGATTAAAATGGCTTACGATAAAAATAAAATAGGGGAAATCAGGCCTAATCAGTTGATTACTACGTTTGGTCCAGGCGCTATAATAGATGCTGTTAAAGACTCTGTCACTGTTTTGGATACAAATAATTGGACTGAAAGAGGAAAGAAAATCATAGATGGTCGTCTGGCTGCCTACTTAGGAGTGTCGCATTTTTATATGCCAAGGACATCTAAACAAGGTGATTTGCCGGTTGTTTCATTTCCATATTTTCATGTTTGTAGTAATTCCAAATGTGGGCGTATTTTTGACGTGCGAGATGATTTTGACTTAGACAGATATTTAAGATTTGGTGCAACTTGCCCAGAATGTCATTCTAAAGCATATCCTTCAAGATTTATTACAATGTGTAGAAAGGGGCACGCTGACGATTTCCCATGGAGTTGGTGGGTTCATCGCGGTGATGAAACAAAGTGTAAAGGGAAAAGATTAAGGCTATATTCAACAGGTTTTACATCAACCCTTTCAGATATGTGGGTAGAATGCTTGGATTGCGGAGAAAAGAGAAGTTTAAGCGGGGCTATGCAGTCAGATAATTTTAAGGGGAAAAAATGCACGGGGCATCATCCATTTAGACTAAATGTAAAAAATGAAAAGAATTGCGATCAGGAGGTTATTCCTTCACAACGTGGTGCCTCAAATGTGTATTTCCCTGTGATTAAGAGTGCAATTTCAATACCACCCTGGACAGACCCGTTGTATAATTTAATAGACGAACATTTAAGGTTGATAGAGTCGTATCAGGAAGATTTTGGCGAAATGGGGGTTACTAAAGTATATGAGAAATATTTCAAAGATACGTATTCAAGACAAGATTTTGATAAAGCGTTACAAAAAAGACAACAGAATATAAAGGAATTTATTGAAATAAAAAGGATGGAGTATCAAGCCATTACTCACCATAATGATCCTTCATATGCTTCTAATAAAAAACACTTTAAAGCCGAGGAGGAATTTGTTCCAGCCGGATTAAAGCCATATTTTTCTCGAATAATAAAAATTACCAGATTAAGAGATGTTATGGTTTTACTTGGATTCACTAGAGTTGATGCCCCAGATCCAGATGCCGATGCTGAAGACCAGGTGAATATTGTAAGTTTGAACAGAACTAAATCAGAGCCATGGTTACCTGCTGTAGAGGTTAATGGTGAAGGTATTTTTATTGAATTCAATAAGGACTCTATTGCTCAATGGCTAAGAAAGCCTTCTGTGGCAAAAATGTCTGAAAAATTTAGAGTTTGTTACGAGCATTATTGCGCGTCTAGGAAATGGGGAAAGGTTTTAACTAGAGATGCAAAATATGTTTTACTTCATACATTTTCGCATTTGCTTATAAAAGAAATGTCCTTACAATCAGGATATTCCTCATCAGCGATAAGAGAAAGAATCTATAGTAATGATGATATGGCGGGTATTTTGCTTTATACTGGTAGTTCGGACAAGGAAGGCTCGTTGGGAGGATTAGTAGAACTAGGTAGCATTGCAAGATTCTTACCAATAATAAAATCAGCTTTTGAAAATGCATTAGTTTGCACTAATGATCCAGAATGCTTGTCAAATACACCTACTATAGAAAAGTCTAATGGCGCAGCTTGCCATGCTTGTTGTATGGTGTCTGAAACGGCTTGTGAAAATGGGAACAGATTATTGGATAGAGCGTTATTAGTACCTCTTGCAGAGCGAGAGGAAGATGCTTTTTTTAGGACGTTAGTGGGTGATTTATGTCATTTGGAAGCTTAAACGATTTTATTATCTTAAATACTTTTTTGGACGAAGTAAAGATGATTTCTGCTGGTAGATTGCCAGAAGAAACATTTTTGCGTACAATTAAATTGATTAACCAAGAATTTCCTACATTAGATGAAAATGATTCTTTAAGAGTGTTAAATCTGCTAATGCAGATGTACAATCAGAACAATGAAGAGAAAATAGAGTTGGTTTTAACCGCGCCGCCTTCTTTTAATTTACGAGCCAAAAGAACGGAAGATGTGGTAGATGAACTGTTGCAATCAGCTAGAGTGTCTATTACTATGACGGGATACTCAGTTTCTGAATATATAAAAGATTTTCTAGATGTGATTATTAATAAGAGTCAAAAAGGGGTTTTTGTTAAAATTTTTATTAATAAAGTCGATGAACAAAATGCGATAGAAAAATTAATTGCGCATAAAGGGCGTTTCTTAAAAATATATAATTATTCAAATGAAACCGATAAAATGGCTGCTTTACACGCAAAAGTTATTTCTATCGACAATGAAAGGACCCTAGTGTCTTCTGCAAATTTATCATATCATGGTATGTCGGCTAATATAGAAATGGGCTGTGTCATTCAATCAAAAAAAATCGCTGATAAAATAAATGAAGTATTCAAAAATTTGATTTTTGGGAAGGTATTTACAGAGATATAGTAATATATTATTATGTTCTATATAATGGGATTTGTTATGCATGTAGATATAAATAAGAAGGTTTCGATAATGTCATATGTTTTTGAAATTCAACAAAGACACTCTCAAAATATTATGTCATGATACGTTTTTAGTGCATTTGAATATTTGCATGCCGTAATAGTGAAAAGATAATAAATGCCTAGATCAATCTATTGTCAAGCAGACTAAATAATATTTTCAGAAATAGAATGACTATCTTCTGCTCTGCGGCGAAAGCGGTATTGATTTGGATAATGATGAATTCCATACGAGTTTAAGAGACAAGTTATACAAGCTGTAAGGCGATCGACTCGGATAAATGATTTTAGCCTTGAATTAAGTAGATTGCGCAACAAATCGTGCCAAAACAGCGTGTACTGCTATGTATAAATTTTTGGTTCTGCATCCAAAGCAATAAAATAACAATTTTTATGCGGAGTAAATTGTTGGGCAGTTGGTCAAGATCCAGTGTTTTTGCTGTTTTTGTATCGTTCAAAAATATAAAAAGCGGGGCATCGGAATTCCGATGCCCCGCCTCTTACTTGTGCGTTCTTAAAATCGAATGACAACAGGTTCGTGGGAAAAGGAAGAAATAGTTGCCGTTGCATTCTTTAGGTAGTAAACGGCGGTGTTGCCGTTCGGACCCGCCGTGTACATGGCGCGAAGGGAGGGGTAGTCGTTTAGCATGCTCTCCTGCGCCTCGGTGCGCTCGTCGAGGACGAGCGTTCCTGCTACGCGGATCCACTCGTCGCCCTTCATGGCGTAGAGCTCTACTTTGGGGTTGGTGGCGATCTGCTTTGCAACGCTTTTGCCTTTGCCCGTCTGGATGTACAGTTTGCCTTCAAACAGATGTATGGTGCCGAACGGCCGCACGCGCGGCTGGTCGCC
>ERZ1643246.4620-NODE-4620-length-10696-cov-7.057513_pt1 | contig 10696 bp, 9 predicted proteins | sample MGYA00579265_ERZ1643246 | MGnify/ENA primary metagenome ERZ1643246 (study PRJEB29033, sample SAMEA4952261) | chicken gut metagenome | biome: Broiler Chicken; feature: Gastrointestinal Tract; material: Caecum | place: Ireland | collected 2018 | study: Broiler...
GTGAAATAAGTTCGAGGAGGAGATTGAAATGGCAGAGAAAAAACCAATTAAAATAACAGAGACGATTCTGCGTGACGCGCATCAGTCCCTGATCGCAACAAGAATGACGACCGAGCAGATGATGCCGATCGTAGAAAAACTGGACAAAGTCGGATATCATTCGGTAGAATGCTGGGGCGGAGCAACCTTCGACGCATCCCTTCGTTTCCTGAAGGAAGATCCATGGGACAGACTCCGTAAATTCCGTGACGGATTCAAAAACACAAAACTGCAGATGCTGTTCCGCGGACAGAATATCCTCGGATACCGCCCGTACGGAGACGATGTGGTAGAGTATTTCGTACAGAAATCCGTTGCCAATGGAATCGATATTATCCGTATCTTTGACTGCCTGAATGACCTGCGCAATCTTCAGACAGCAGTCAAAGCGGCAAACAAAGAAAAAGCTCACGCACAGGTAGCACTCTCCTACACCATCGGAGACGCCTACACACTGGACTACTGGGTAAAGAAAGCAAAAGAAATCGAAGAAATGGGAGCAGATTCCATCTGTATCAAAGATATGGCAGGACTGTTGCTTCCATATAAGGCAACCGAACTGGTGACAGCATTAAAAGAAGCAACCAGTCTCCCGATCCAGCTCCACACCCATTACACATCCGGAGTCGCTTCCATGACATACTTAAAGGCAGTGGAAGCAGGAGTAGACGTGATCGATACGGCAATGTCACCGTTTGCCCTTGGCACATCCCAGCCGGCAACCGAAGTGATGGTGGAAACATTTAAAGGCACACCATACGATACCGGATTTGACCAGAAACTCCTGGCTGAAATCGCAGATTACTTCCGTCCGATCCGGGACGATGCGCTGGAAAGCGGCCTGCTCAATCCAAAGAACCTGGGAGTCAACATCAAGACACTCCTGTACCAGGTACCAGGAGGCATGCTCTCCAACCTGACATCCCAGTTAAAAGAACAAGGCGCAGAAGACAAATACTACGAAGTACTCGAAGAAGTACCAAGAGTCAGAAAAGACCTGGGAGAACCGCCGCTTGTCACACCATCATCCCAGATTGTAGGAACACAGGCTGTCTTTAATGTACTGATGGGAGAACGGTACAAGATCGCCACCAAAGAAACAAAAGATCTCCTAAAAGGGAAATATGGTGCGACAGTATGTCCGTTCAACGAAGACGTTAAGAAAAAATGCCTCGGCGATGAAATAGACGACTGCATCACCTGCCGCCCGGCTGATCTCATCCCGGATGAGCTGGAAACCCTCGAAAACGAGATGAAACAGTGGAAACAGCAGGATGAAGACGTACTCACCTACGCACTCTTCCCGCAGGTCGCTGTCGAATTCTTCAAATACCGCCAGGCACAGCAGACAAAAATGGACGAAAATGTCGCGGACACCAAAAACGGAAGTTATCCAGTATAGACAAAACAACTTTTTCAAAAAACAATACAAATTTTTCATTGGGGACGTGTACCGATGCATCGGTACACGTCCCCAATCATTTCATCACCCCAATTTTTCTTGTCCTCTTTTTTGTCAACAATTTTGAAATGCTTGTAATTAAAGTAAAAATGGAGTATACTGAATTAGCTATTATGGACTTTTGGAGGCGACAGTCGTGACCGGTAAAAATGAATTACTGGAGAGAATTGAGAGACAGTATGACAGGATGAGTAAGAGTCAGAAGAAGCTTGCGGATTATATTCGTTCGTCCTATGAGAAGGCGGTTTTTATGACTGCGGCCAGGTTGGGAGAGGTGGTTGGAGTCAGTGAGTCTACAGCGGTTCGTTTTGCGGTGGGCCTTGGTTATAAGGGGTATCCGCAGTTCCAGAAGGCGCTGGAGGAGCTTGTGAGTAACCGTCTGAATTCGATTCAGCGGATGGAGGTTACCTATGGGCGGATCAGTCAGTCTGAGATTCTGATGAGTGTGCTCCAGTCAGATATTGAGAAGATTAAGATGACGATGGAACATATTGATCAGAATGCCTTTGAGACGGCGGTCGATACGATCCTGAATGCGCGGAAGATCTATATCGTCGGAATCCGCAGCAGTGCCACACTTGCGAATTTCCTGGGGTTCTATCTGAATCTGATCCGGGACAATGTGGTCAGTGTGGATACCAACAGTTCCAGTGAGGTGTTTGAGCAGATTATCCGGATTACGGAGGAAGATGTGCTCATTGGAATCAGTTTTCCGAGATACTCCATGCGGACGTTAAAGGCACTGGAATTTGCAAAGAACCGGAAAGCCAGGATTATCACGTTGACAGACAGTATTCATTCTCCCATGAATCTGTATTCATCCTGTAGTCTGATTGCCCGAAGCGACATGGCTTCTATTGTAGATTCGCTGGTGGCGCCTTTGAGTGTGATCAATGCGCTGGTGGTTGCTTTATGTATGAAGAAGCAGGATGAGGTGGTGGATACCCTTGCCACGCTGGAGCAGATCTGGGATGAGTATCAGGTGTATTCCAGCGATGAGCTCAGCCCGGTCAGCGGGAAAGTGACGCTTCCGTTTTCGGACGGGGAAAAGGCGGATGACTAGAGGAGAACAGTATGGGGAAAATTGCGGTAATCGGAGGAGGCGCGGCCGGTATGATGGCTGCTGTCTTCGCCGCGAGAAATGGAAATCAGGTAGATTTATTTGAAAAAAATGAAAAATTAGGTAAAAAGATTTATATCACCGGGAAGGGAAGATGCAATCTGACCAATTCCTGCGATATGGAGGAGCTTCTGGACTCTGTTGTGACGAACAGGAAGTTTTTATACAGCAGCTTTTACGGGTTTACCAACGAAGAGACGATGGAGTTTTTCGGCGAAATCGGGCTGAAGATGAAAACAGAGCGAGGAAATCGTGTGTTCCCGCAGTCGGACCACTCTTCGGATGTGATTCGGGTGCTGAGCAACGAGTTGAAGCGGCAGCATGTCCAGGTGCATCTCAATACCAAGGTTCAGAGAATCGGCACAAGAGACGGAGCGTTTTCCTGTCTGCATCTGTCTGACGGGACAGAAGTGGAGGCGGATGCCTGCATTATTGCCACCGGAGGAAACTCTTACCAGACGACAGGATCCACCGGAGATGGATATCGGTTCGCCCAGGCACTTGGACATCAGGTGACCAAAATCCGTCCGGCATTGGTGCCGATGGAGACAGGAGAGGGGTATGTAAAAGAGCTGCAGGGGCTCTCGCTTCGAAATGTGACTGTCACGATTCTGGATGGACGCAAGGTACTTTACGAAGAGTTCGGTGAAATGCTTTTTACCCATTATGGAGTGAGCGGGCCTGTGATTTTAAGTGCCAGCTCTTTTGTTGGGAAAATTCTGGAAGAGAGGCCGCTGAAGCTTCGGATTGACTTAAAGCCGGCCCTTTCACTGGAACAGCTGGATGCCAGAATCCTGAGAGATTTTGAGGAAAATAAAAACAGGCAGTTTAAAAATGCGCTGGGCAAACTTCTTCCGGCAAAGATGATTCCGGTCGTTGTAGCACTGAGCAAAATTGTGCCGGAGAAGAAGATTCATGAGATTACAAAGGAAGAACGCCATGTTCTGGCATCTCTTCTGAAGGGCATGGAAATGACGCTGACCGGTCTTCGTGGATTTAATGAAGCTATCATTACCCAGGGAGGAGTCAACGTCAAGGAAGTCAATCCTGCAACGATGGAATCCAAACTTGTAAAAAATGTCTATTTTGCGGGAGAGGTTCTGGACCTGGATGCGGTGACAGGAGGATTTAATCTTCAGATCGCCTGGTCAACAGGAAATGCGGCAGGTTCATGCGCTTCCCTTGAATAAGGAAGCGGAAGTCTGAGAATAAATACAGATATCGGAGGAAAATGACATGGGTTATCAGATCGCAATTGATGGACCGGCCGGGGCCGGGAAAAGCACCATCGCCAAGCTGCTGGCACAAAAAATGGGCTTCGTTTATGTGGATACCGGAGCAATGTACCGGGGGCTTGCGTACTATTTCCTGACAAAAGGAATTCAGCCGGATGATGAAGAAGCGATAAAGAAGGCGTGCGGCGAGGCCAATATTGACATCGTCTATGAAGATGGAAAACAGCAGATTTACTTAAATCAAGAGAATGTTACCGCACATCTCAGGGAGGAAGCAGTAGGAAATATGGCTTCCAAAAGCTCTGGAATTGCAGCGGTGCGGGCAAAACTGCTGGAGCTGCAAAGAGATCTCGCCAGAAGAGAGGACGTAGTGATGGATGGAAGAGATATCGGAACAAGCGTTCTCCCGGACGCAGATGTCAAGATATTCCTGACGGCAAGTGTTGACACAAGAGCCAGACGAAGGTACAATGAATTGTTGGGAAAAGGGGAATCCTGCGATTACGATCAGATCGCAGCAGATATTGAAGAACGAGACAGAAGAGATATGACACGAGCGATTTCCCCTCTGTGCCGTGCAGAAGACGCGGAGCTGGTTGACAGCTCTGACATGACGATTGAGGAAGTAGTAGAGAAAATAGAATCGTTCTGCCGGAAATCGAATTAAATTGATAGAACTGAAACCTGACCGGAGAGGAGGAGTTGCTGTAACATTTTGTAATATTGATGTAAAATAGAGAAAGGATTGTAACTATTGCTTGAAAATTGGTAAAGAGCTAACGTATAATAGGTGAAAAGCAATAGAGTGGAAAGATTGGAGTAGGATAGATGAACCAGTTTGTAGATATTCACTGTCACATTCTGCCGGGGGTGGACGATGGAGCCCAGACGCCGGAAGAAACAAAGGCCATGCTCGAAAAAGCATGGGATGAGGGGATTCAGATTATGGTGGCGACCCCTCACTATCACAAGCAGAGAGGGAAAAATGATATCAGCCTGATCAAGAAACAGCTGCTCCTGACCAGAAAGCTCGCCAAGGAAGTCCACCCGAAAATGCAGATCTGCCTTGGAATGGAAATCTACTATGGGGAAGATGTTCCGGAGCTGTTAAAAACGGGAAAGGCAGTCAGCATCAGAAAATCCAGATACATCCTGGTAGAGTTTTCACCGGGAGATGATTTCCAGTATATCCTGAATGCAGTGAGAAAGCTTCAGATGAGCGGATATTCCATTATTATTGCGCATATAGAGCGTTATAACTGCTTGAGGGCGGATCTTTCCAATGTGGAATATCTCCGCGAAATGGGGGCATATCTCCAGGTAAACGCCGGGAGCATTACAGGAAGCTACGGCAGAAGCGTAAAGAAGTTTCTGCGGGAAGCCTTAAAGGAGCATCTGGTCCAGCTGGTTGGAACGGATGCCCATGGTCCGGAGAAGCGGACACCGAAGATGCAGGATGCTTATAAGGAAGTAGTCAAGCGCTGCGGGGAAGAGTACGCGGACCAGATCTTCGGAAAAAACGCCAAGAAGGTTCTTCGAAATGAAGAAATCGATGAGTACTAAATGAGAATGAATTAGGAAGGTATAGTGTTTATGGAAGGGACAAACCAGAATGTGAAAGAAAATGATGAGATTACCATTGATCTCACCGAATTATTTATGACGTTATGGAGCAAGGCTCACATTATTATTCTGACAGGGATTCTGCTGGGACTGCTGGCATTTGTCGGCACCAAGCTTTTTATCACACCGATGTATACATCGACGACCCGGTTCTACGTGCTGACGAAAACAACGGACACGGGAAATGTGACGTACAATGACCTGCAGACAGGATCACAGCTGACAAAAGACTACGCTGAGCTTGTAAAGAGCCGTCCGGTACTGGAGGAAGTAATCTCTGTTTTAAATCTGGACATGGAGACAGAAGAACTGGCGGACAAGATTACCGTCACGACACCGACGGATACCCGTGTTATGTCCATCAATGTGGAAGACGCAGATCCGAAGCAGGCAAGAGATATCGCAGATGCGGTGCGCCAGGCAGTTGGAATTCAGATCCAGGACATCATGGATGTAGATTCCGTTAAGACCGTAGAAGAGGCAAATCTCCCGGATCATCCAAGCAGTCCGAGTGTGATGAGAAATACGCTGATCGGCGCGATCCTTGGGATCCTGATTTCAGCAGGTATCATTATTTTGATCTTTATGCTGGATGATACGGTCAAGACACCGGATGATGTAGAGACATACCTTGGCTTGAATGTTCTGGCATCTATTCCGGTTTATGATGGATCCAATGTCAAGAACAGAAAACGTGTAAAAGGGCTCTCGGCCCGGAATTTCCAGAAAAAAACTGCGAAAAAGTAAGGTTTGGGAGGTCTGAAGATGAAAGAAATATCATTGAATTTAAAAAGCATGCAGGATTACAGAATTAATGAATCCTACAAACAGCTTCGTACCAATATTGAATTTTCCGGAGAAGAAAACAAGATCATTGCAATTACAAGCTGTACCCCAAGTGAGGGAAAAAGTACCGTATCCTTATCTACGGCCTATTCTCTTGCAGAAGCAGGCAAGAAGGTCCTGTTTATTGACGCGGATCTGAGAAAATCCGTTCTCGCCGGACGATATAAAATTACAGGGGAGATGAAGGGGCTGACACATTTCCTTTCCGGACAGGGAGACCTTTCCGAGATCCTCTGCAAGACTAATGAAAAGGGACTGTTCGTGATTTTTGCAGGACCGGTTCCGCCAAATCCGGCAGAGCTCCTTGGAAGCAAGAAATTTGCGGCACTGTTAAAAGAGGCAAGAAACATTTACGATTATATCATTATCGACACGCCTCCGCTGGGAAGCGTTATTGACAGCGCGATTGTATCCGCTGTCTGTGACGCAGCCATTCTGGTAATTTCCGCCAACACAATCAGCTACAAGTTTGCCAGATCGGTCAAAGACCAGCTTGCAAAGACCGGATGCAACATTCTTGGTGTTGTTCTGAATAAAGTATCCATGAAACAGAACAAATACTATGGCAAGTATTATGGAAAATACTATGGTCATTACGGAAGCGATAAATAAGAAAACAGGAGAACAATAAGATGAGAGAAAGGCTAGTAACCCTGTGTCTGGCCGTCGGATGCGCTGCCTTTTTTGCAGTCTCCGTCATCATTACCATTTCACAGGACAAAACAGCACCTGTCATCACGATTGAAGACAAGGACAAAGAGATCACTTACCGGGACGGCGATGATTACGAAGAGCTGCTCTCTGATGTGACCGCCAGGGACAATCGGGACGGCGATGTAACAGATCAGATTTTTATTGACAGCATTAAAGTGGCAAGTGATGGAAACCGTGCCATCGTCCAGTATGCGGTGATTGACAAGAGCAATAACGTTGGAACAGCGACACGGATTATCAATTATGAAGGATCTGCAAAGGCAGAGGAGGAAATCACTCAGCCGGAGACAGAGTCTGCCGAAGAAGAAAAGGCAGAAGAGGAAAAGACACAGGAGGCAGAGGAAGCTGCTGCTCAGACATCCGAACAAAATGCGGAGGAACAGCAAGCGGCATCTGCCGACAACGAGACCGAAGAGGAGTCAGGAGAACTCACCCCGAACGGTACGAGTCCGGCTATCCGGCTCACCGAATCTTCCAGAACGATCCGGGCAGGCGAGAGCTTTGACGTGCTCTCTGTTGTAGATCAGGTTGTGGATGATCAGGATGACGAATCCGTGCTGTCCAGGCGGATCCATGCGGACGGAGAGTACAATACTTCCGTTCCGGGAACATATACCATCCGCTATTATGTAACGGATACCAACAATAATACATCCAATATTGAAGAGTTTACATTGACCGTACAGTAGGTAAAAGGGGTGATATAAGATGCCACAGAGAAGAGAACAGAGGGAACGCAGAAGACGGCACAGCAGCCATGGTTCCCGGCATTATGATGAGAAAAAAGGAAGGAATACGCTCGGAAAAGTGCTTGCGGTGATCCAGCTCTTAATTTCCGTGATTTTCATCGGCATTCTGTTTAACAGCGGAATGATTCCAATGAAATATCTGGCAGCTGGTTCGATTGTTCTTCTGTTGCTGTTTGCACTTACATTTGGACTTCAGTATGTAAAAAACAAAGTTCATATTGTGGGGATTGTACTGAGTATTCTGATCAGTGTTGTACTTGCGTTTGGCACATATTATTTTATGAATATGCACAAGGCGATCAGTAATCTGGGGGGAGCTGAGTATAAAACCGACAATATGATTGTCGTAGTAAAGAAAGAAGACAGTGCAGAGTCCATTTTGGATGCGTCCAATTACATTTTTGGAATTCAGACAGCCTCAGACCAGACGAACAATGAAAAAATGCTTACAAAGCTGACGACACTTCTCGGACAGGAGCCGAATGTGAAAGAATTCGATACTATCCAGGAAGAAGCGCAGGCGCTTCTGGATGGAAGGATTGAGGCGGCTATCTACAATGAAGCATTTAACAGTCTGATCACAGATGAGATTGAAGACTATGAGGACCAGGTACGGATCCTTTACCAGTACGGAATCGATACGAAACTGGAGAAGGTAGACCAGAGTGTGACAGAACCATTCAATGTCTACATCAGCGGCATTGACGTATACGGCCCGATTTCCACAAACAGCCGAAGCGACGTCAACATTATCGCGACAGTCAATCCAAAAACACGCCAGGTTCTTTTGACCACCACGCCTCGTGATTACTATGTGGTACTTCCGGGGGTTTCCGGAGATCAGAAGGACAAGCTGACACACGCCGGAATCTACGGTGTCGATGTCTCCATGGCAACACTGGAGCAGCTGTATCATACTGACATTAACTACTATGCAAGAGTCAACTTTACGTCACTGATTCAGATTGTCGATACCCTGGGGGGAATCGATGTCAATTCCGAGTATGCGTTCGAGGCACAGGGATATTCCTTCAAACAGGGAGTCAACCACCTCAACGGCGAGCAGGCACTGGCTTTCTCAAGAGAACGCCACAGCTTCGCGTCGGGAGACAATCAGCGTGGAAAGAACCAGGAGGCAGTCATCACCGCAATTATCAATAAGATGCTTACTCCATCCATGCTGACAAAGGCCATGGATATTGTGACAGAGCTGGATGACTGTGTAGAGACTAATGTGTCCATGGATCAGCTCGCAAAACTGATTCAAATGCAGCTCAACTCAGGCGGAAGCTGGAGTATCCTGACAGACAATGCGATCGGAACAGGAGATTCCAACACTTGCTATTCATCCGGAAGCCAGATGCTGTATGTGATGAATCCAAACGAGGTTTCCGTAAGCAGTATCTCAGGTAAAATCAACCGGATCCTGAGCGGGGAAAAGATTACACAGTAAATTTGTGGAAAATAAAAGAATGAGGAGTAAAGTGTTATGAGAAAATGGATAACAGATAAGTTATTTCTGTATCATTGGGTACGTATCTCAATCTTACTGTTTATCTATGACGTAATTGTAATGAATGTGTCCTACGGTCTGGCTTTGTGGCTGAGATTCGATTTCCGGTTCTCAGACATTCCGCTGGATTATCTGATGACCTGGGTCAAATACATTCCAATCCATACCGTATGCACCTTGATTCTGATGTTCGCCTTCAAGCTTTATCGAAGCATGTGGCGGTTTGCAAGCTTTGACGAGCTGTCCAGAACGACTGTAGTGTGTGCCGTTTCCATGGCCCTTCATATCATCGGAACAACCGTGATCTTTCAGAGAATGCCGATTTCCTATTATGTCATGGGAGGCATCCTTCAGTATATTCTGATTACAGGCATCCGGTTTTCTTACCGGATATTCCGGATGGTTGTCACCCGGTCTTCTGCTGCAGCGGTGGAACAAAGGGATGTAAAGAACACGATGATCATTGGAGCCGGCGAAGCAGGGCGTGCCATCATCAGTGAATTTAACAAAAGCGGAGACAAGATGCATACAAGGATCCGCTGTATTATCGATGATAACAAAAATAAAAAGAACCGGTATATTGATGGAATCCCGATTGTGGGAACCAGAGATGATATCCCTGCAATGGTAAAAAAATACCAGATCCAGAAAATTATCTTTGCCATCCCTGCCATTTCGGCTTCCGAGAAAAAGAAAATCTTGGAAATCTGCAAAGAGACAGGATGCGAAATGCAGATCGTCCCGGCAGTATATCAGCTGGTAAACGGGGAAGTCAAAGTCAGCACCATCCGTCCGGTGGAGATTGAAGAGCTCCTTGGACGGGAAAGCATCCGGATGGATCTGAAAGAAATTTCCGCCTATGTAAAGGATAAAGTCGTCATGGTTACCGGAGGAGGCGGATCCATCGGAAGCGAGCTCTGCCGGCAGATTGCGGCATACGGCGCAAAACAGCTGATCATATTTGACATTTATGAAAATAATGCTTATGATATAGAGCAGGAGCTGAAACGGAAATATCCATCGCTGAATCTCCTTGCTTTGATCGGTTCTGTCCGGGATACCGGATGTCTGGAAAAAGTATTTTCCACCTACCATCCGCAGCTCGTATTCCATGCGGCGGCTCATAAGCATGTTCCGCTTATGGAGACAAGTCCGAACGAAGCGATCAAGAATAATGTATTTGGAACTTACAACACCGCCAGACTGGCCAATGAATACGGAGCGGAGAAATTTGTCCTGATTTCTACGGACAAAGCAGTCAATCCGACCAATATCATGGGCGCCAGCAAGCGGATGTGCGAGATGGTCATTCAGATGATGTCCCGCCATTCCAAAGGTACGACCTTTGCGGCCGTGCGTTTTGGAAATGTACTGGGAAGCAACGGAAGTGTCATT
>ERZ1643246.4621-NODE-4621-length-10693-cov-15.003384_pt1 | contig 10693 bp, 5 predicted proteins | sample MGYA00579265_ERZ1643246 | MGnify/ENA primary metagenome ERZ1643246 (study PRJEB29033, sample SAMEA4952261) | chicken gut metagenome | biome: Broiler Chicken; feature: Gastrointestinal Tract; material: Caecum | place: Ireland | collected 2018 | study: Broiler...
TTCTAAGATATTGCCACTGGTTATTCCCATATCTGCCATCTTCTCATATATGGCTTCGATTACAACTGGCGGAGTATAGAATGAGGTCAGTGTGGAAGATATTGCCTCCTGATATTCCTGTTCGCTTAACAGGTTTTTCAGTTGCTCTCTTTCCGTGTCCCACTTTTTCTTGTTTTCATCAAATACATCCGCAAGACCACCCCAGCCCACATATTTTGCCAATATTGTCAGTTCATTCGGAGTTGCGTTTCGACCCTCATTATCCAGTTTTTTCAATAAACTGATTGCTTCCAGATTGCGTTGACATTTCTCTTTTGGAAAGCCTTCTCCAAGATGTTGATCCTGGATGTGATAATCTTTGGTTTCGATTTCAGATGAAAGTTGATTTTGTTCAACAATATCTTCTGAGCCGGTCTTCATCGTAAGAAGAGAAGAAATCTCTCCTTGTTGAAGCTGGTCAAGGTATCTGCGCGATTCCTCATTTCCATCAAAGTCTGTGATGTTTCCCTGCGAATCCAATTTGACTTCACCGTATAATTCTCCGCTTTCAAATCGAAGCAATGATAAGTGATATTGGGCAGCGATGTTATTCAGCCATTGACTGGTAAATTCATTGAGCTCCTGTTCCAGATCTGGATCTAATACCATGTCATTTTCCGTTTCTACCCTTTGAAAGATTCCCATGTTGTCCTGTTGAAAGGTCCTTGCGGAAAGTGTATGTGCATCGGTATCGATTTCAAATTCCATATCCGGATCAGCCATCATATCTCCGTTCTGGGTATAATAATGGCTCATGGCGATCCGGCCATCTCCGATGATTTCTACAGAGAACGGCATCATCCCTTCACCTGCAGAAAACTGCATATACTCACTTGTTCCTTGAATGATCATAGGTGCCAGGCGCTCCAGCATTCTATAGTTTTCCTGCCTTAATGTAGAATCTGATTCTGGCTCAATGATCTCATCTAGTTTTTCGACAATATAAGGGGAGAGCCGGTCTCGATCATAGAGAAATGCATTACGACCTTCCATTGAGAGCAAAATCTCAAATTGTTTTCTGTCGATCTCGACCATCGTATCGTAATCAGTATCTGTTGGCATGGGGTCAATGGATACCGTAGAATGGTCGATCAATTCGACCGTTCCATACAATGGCTTTCGATCATATCGGATAAACACGAGGTCACCGGTATTGTAATATGCTCTGCCATGATTGAAGATATGGTGAAGGGTATAGGCAATTTCATTGACCTGGCTGAGATCACAGTATCTGCTGGAAAACAATATAGCGATCTCTTCTCGTAAACAACTGGCAACAGCGGTAAGAACCGGATCCTTGTTTTCATCGATATGCAGATTCAGATACCGGATCATATCTGTCAAAGAGCCGATATCTCGAAGATCATGATAAAAGAGCTGCAATGCTTCTTCATCCGAAACATCACTGAATTGATCGCTATATTCATAGGGATCAATATCTTCCATAAATTGTTTAACTATGATTGCCAATGAAACATTCGGGTCATCTGCAGGCTGATGCTCTTGTATTGGAGATGTCTGATTAGCATTGAGCAGGGAGAATGAGCCTTGGTCGTATGCAGACAGATCACGATAAAGGGCTTCCGCTTTTTCTTTAAATTTGTCAAAATCATCCCTATAGATATGCAGCAAGTCCTGAATATGTTTGACCATATATGGTCGTTTCAACATTGAGCGGACCATAGAAATTCGTGCAGGAATACCATCTGTAACGATATATGGACGAAAATGATCCATAGAAAGTTCGCTGAAACAGGTAACGATCGATCCTGCTAATGATTCCAGTTCATATTTCGGAAAGTTTTGAAGTTCCTGAGAGGTTAGATAACGGTCATGTTTGATCAGATGATCGATTCTTTTTTCTGCTTCGTTCCATTTCACCAGGGTAACGGCATTAGGATGGGAGATAGAACCGTTTCGGATCGTAATACCTTTGTTGTCATGATCATAATTTGGTGTTCCGCCAATGCCCCATTCCTCTTTCAAAAACCGAATCCTATCTTTTGTATCCACATGATTTAAGAAATAGGTGTACGTTCGATATTTTTGATGTTCGATATGTTCTCCGGCAAGGACATCATCGATCTGATCTTGCGTGATAAAATATTGCTTATCTTCCTGCAGATCATCTGAAGCGTGATAAACCTTCCGTGGGGAATTCAGTTCTTCTACAACAGATAAGACCTTACCGGGTTGGTAACGGTTAAAACGCATCAGTGAACGATCATTCTGATAATCTTCGTGGAAAACTTGCAGTTCCTGAAGGATGATGGGAGAAGTCGTTTGATCTTTCAGTGCATCCGTGATTTTTTGGATTCCTTCATCAAAACCTTCTTTGTACATCTCCTTTAGTGTCGGGACATATGGGACACCCTCAGCTAGATCTTGGACCATGAACCATAGCATCCTTGCGGCATGTTGATAAGGATAGCTACGCAATTGCTCTAGTTCATCTTGACTAAGATAGAGCCCATCCTCCAACAACTGTCGTATGGTAAGTGACACTTGTTCCCAAGATAGGTGTTGAGCAAAAGTTTTGTCTTTTGTACTTTTTCCATAGGCAATGTCCATGCCATTTTCATCCCAGGAGTAAGATATCTGACGTTGATCCAGTATGAATCCACCAGCGCCTTTTCCATATTGTTCACGGATCATCCTGCTGTCTTCCTGTATCGATCTCTCCAAAGAAATCTGGTCTGCAATTGGCAGTTTGATCTGTGCATCTGATCTGCCTTCCCTCAACACGGAATCAATAACGAACTTTGGCACTTGAAACTCTTTATGTGTGAGGTCTTCTTTAGGTTCATCGTCGGCCATGTCAAATAAGTTCAGCTCATATGGATCAAAGAGAGACTTTGCAGGAATCGGAAGATAAACGTGCCGTGCGATCATATCATCGATACAGCTGGCGATATCCTGCCAGGAAACATATGTTTCATGTTCCGGTGAAGTATTCTCTCCTTTCCAAAGATGGAGACGATCATGTTCTTCGTCCAGACTATATCCCAATTTTTGATTGCCTTGATACATCATTTCTACAGGCCTTGTTTGATAGTTGCTTCGAACGATTCGCGCTCTGTCCTCCATGTCAGATACTGTTTCAAATACCTTTTGCATATCCCGATTCTTTACCTTGTGGTATTTGTCATATTTGATCAGCGCTTCATATTCCTCCTGCGTAAAAAAAGCAGGAATAGGATAGTCCGTTTCCTGCTGTGATGATGTTAATGGAAGATCAGTTCGCTCTTGAGGATCTCGTCGATCTCCGTCTCGATCTGGTTCATCTTCTGTGCCCAAAGAATAGGATCGTTCGCTTTCAGGTCTTCGCTGATCGAGTCCCTGATCTTGAATTGGTCCATCAGTTTGTTTTTCCTCTGTTTGGCTATGGATTCGATTTCCAGGAGATGATGATTCAATGTCTGTGTGCTCAGATATTGGTTGAACAAGATCGGTCGATGCTCTTTCAGAAATTGCCGTCTCATCAATCCGTATTTGCCAAGCTGAACCTCGTCTTCCGGCATTACTGTCAGATTGGGAATCAATACGTCCCCGTGTTCCATATATTCGATTTTCATTTTCAGGTCTCCTTTCATCATTTCTGATTCCATTGTAGTTAGTTTTTGACTGGAGCTCAAAAGTGCGATCAGGTCGTGTTTGCAGCACCGTTCGGTGTATGTCTCCAATCAACTCCTTATTCATTTCCATGACAGAAGTTCCTAATGCGTTTATCAATTCATCTGTATCAAAGAAACGAATCAGATCCAGATCGTTTGGATCGATATAATCATCTGCAACATATCCGCAGCGGGTCAGTGCGGCATAGCCAATACTGTTGGAAACAAGCTGGGTGAACATTCGTTCTACTTCGGATTCTTCCAATTCTTCTAATGCGGTTCCGTTAGCGAAATATCGAAGATCTTTAAAATACACTTCGATATCATTTTTAGCGATTTCATTTGCACTTGCCATGATCGTTCCAGGCAAAGAATGAGTGTCTGGAAACGGACCATATTTTGCCTCCAAAGCGTTTCTTACATCTCCAGCTTGTTCTTTTTTCATCTCCCAGATGGGCGGTGGAGTATAAGCACGTCCGGGTCTGGTATCCGAGACATCAAAGTAATACTTCAGTCGTGTGCTTCCTGCGTATCGCTCATCCAGAACAGCAATTCCTTTTGAGCCGGCCTTTACCCATAACCCATATCTTCTATTCCACTGTTCCATTTCCAATACGGCGGTGGCATCAGGTCGTTGAGCATAGACCAAGACCATCTCCGGAAATGATAAACGATAGTTCCGACAAGATGATCTTAAAAAACTTGACCAGTTTTCACCATCGCGTCCTATTCTGGTCAGTGTTTCCTGATAAAACTGCGTAATCTGTTCATATCGTCTTACCATAGTTTCCTCCTTTCATCGTTCTTTATCTTTTCTGATTTGATCAAGCTGCCTGATAAATTCGGGTATTTCCTGAAAACCAATTGTATCCACGTAATAGGCTTTTCTTTTCTCATCGTCATGAAGGATGATGACATCGCTCATAGATAGGGAATGTATTTTGTGAGACAGCGGTCTGTCATCTAAGTTATGCAGCATATAGACATCGTCCAGACCCATACCATTTTCCATTCTGCCTGTGTATACGCGGGAATAGTCCTTGGCGCGAAGACGATCTTTCGCAAATGCATATGATGCAAATCGATAATCACAATCTAAGTCCCTGCGAATTTGATACAGTTCATAAATAATATCTGGTTGACCATTGTGAGATCTCATTTTATCTCCTCCTTCCTATGTAAAAAGGATAGCCGCTGCTTTGACTATCCTTTGTGAATTTCATTTACGATAGATATTTTAACGATCTGTATGATCCATAACTTTTTGAGGGCGGATCCGAGAACGTTCGCTTTCTAGATCTTTGAGCAGCATGGTCTTGCACCGTCCCTTATAATCTCTGAAGCCTTCTTGAAAATTACAAAAATATCGTGCTTTGCGATTTCCTTTGCCAGATGATGTGATCCATGTGGCATAACTGGCATCAAGTTCGCCATTATACCCAAGTATGACTGAACACTTCTTAAATTTGATTTCTGATATTTTTTCATATGAAGCATCTTCTTCGTGGATCAAGGGAAATATATCGACTCTATCAAGCCCTAAAGATGCAATTTCTTCTGCTGTTATTCCGTTTGTCTTACAATATGACACATATTTCCGGAATCCTTCCTCATGATGGATATCTTCATAACATTCATTTAATTCACACCATAGATCATAATGGTGTTCTAAGGACAGCCATTCAATTTCATAGCCTTTTTCTAAGTCGTCAAACAGGTATTCATCAATGTTGTAGTACCATCCCGGAATGATCTCATACTCCAGTTTCCCAGGAATATTTTCTCGGATACAGACAATATAGTCCGGATCATCTTCTGTAAACGCCAGTGCGCGATAGCCAGTTGTTCCATCTTTGTTTTGCTTAGATAATACCTCTTGGATTTCCATCTCCTCTTCTTCTTTATCCAAAAGCAGCGTTGCGTGTTTTACAAATCTGGACACTTCTTCATTTCGCATAAATGCTCCTTTCTCAAATGATCAGAAGGGAACCTCAAGCTCCCTTCTGATGTTTCATAACATAATAAATCTGAAGGCTGATCTTAATTGTCAATAAAATGGTCATGACAATCAGGGTGATGATCACTTCCAACACTATTTCTTGCTTTTCTTTTTACGTCCCATATAGATCAAGGTGATCACGATACCGCTCAGTCCGGCCAATGCTGCATACATTTTCAGATCGGTCTTGCTTCCTGTATGAGGCGTATCCGGTGTCACTGGTGTCAATTCATCTTCCATGACGACTTTCTGTACTTCTCCGGTATCTTCGATCGTAAATTCAACATCTTGTGCCAGCTCATATCCGGCAGGTGCTATATCTTCGTGTAAGATATAGGTCTTTCCAACACTCAATCCTTCAATGCGATGAGGTTCTTTCGCAGAAACCCATTCTTCAATCACTTCTCCTGTTTCCTTATCTGTCAGGGACATGTGGGCGCCTTCAATTTCTTTTCCTGTGGTCGCATCCACTTTTGAAATATCTACCTTGGTTTTCTCATTAGTGATATTCAATTCTTCTAGATACACCGTTTTATCACTACCGTCATAGCTAAGATCAATTTCATAAACCTCAGCATTGGAATAATATCCATCCAACGTTTGAATCTCTTTCAGTTCATACTTTCCTAATGGAAGATCACCGATAAAGACCTCGCCTAATTCGTTGGTCACATACTGTCCATTTTCAGAGATGTCCACAGATACAGGCTGACCTGCTTCATAAAGCAGTGTGTTTCTGCCATCCAGAGAATAAATGTCCTCTTTGGCGGTCAGTTGGAAAGTAATGCCTCCCAAAGGCTGTTCGGTATCTTGATCCGTTTTCAGCACATGGATTCGACCTACTGGTTTGATGTTGGTGATGTTCAGATCAACTACATATTCCTTTGTTGTGTCATCCTTCTGCTTCAAATGAACATCATGCACCTGTTCAGAGAGTACATAACCTTCCTGTGTCAGTGTTTCCTTCAATTCGTAATGACCTAAAGGAAGATCATCAAGAACCATTTTTCCATCAGTATCTGTCTTGCCCTGAGATACAACTTCACCGGTCTCGTATAACACAGAACCATCGACCGGATCCAGAATATCTTCTTTGGCCGTCAACTGGTATTCCACATCTGCCATGGCTTCACCGGTTTCCTTATCCGTCTTAGTCAAGGTGACCTTTCCTTTTGCCTGTTCATCGCTTACAGAAATGATCTGGATCGGATCTCCATCTGGATCGGTTTCTGAGACAACAGAATTGGTGATGGTAAAGTCAATGTCTTCTGTCTTGATGAAGCCTTCCGGTGCTTTGATTTCAACCAAACGATAGTTTCCGGCTTTTAATGGTTGATCCAGCACGACAGCTCCATCTTCATCCGTTGTCCACTCGTCAACGTGCTTATCTCCAACTTTCTGAGACACATACTCATCCGTATCCGTATTCAGGATCTTAAAGGTTATTCCCGTGGCAGTAATCTCTTTTCCAGATTCCTTGTCCAACTTCACAACCTTCAAGTAAGACGTAAACGGGCGGTTATTGATCACATAGGTGATAGGATCTTGGTCTTCTTCACTAACAACAAATGTCCATTCGGCCTCTAACTTATCTGTATCGATCTGACCTTTGATCTGTTTGACAATATAGGTTCCAAAAGCCAAGTCTTTGGATCGGGCATGGCCATCTTCGTCAGTGATCAGATGATCGTATTCTCGATCTGCGAATTCTTCATGATGTTCATAAGCAGATTCCACACTTCCATACTGGTCCACATATTTCTTCAGGACCGCGATAAATTCTGCACCCTGTTCAGGCTTTGTAATTTCGCTTTCTTGTCCATCGGTAATAACTTTTCGAATCTCAAAGGATCCGGTAATGACGTGATCTCTCATCGCACCGGTATAGAATTTAATATTGTTGACAGCCTGAAGTGAAGAGAAGTCCACTTGCGCTTTTTCTGCGCTCAGTTTATATCCGTTAGGTGCTTTGATCTCAACGATCGTATAAGTTCGATCTGTAGGAAGATCACTGATCACATTGGAATTTCCCTGGGCATCTGTGGTCAATGTTCCTACAACTTCCTGTGTCACATCATCGACCAGCTGGTATTCAGCACCTTCCAACGTCGCTTCTCCTTGAGGAGTTCCTGCCGTTTCAAAATCTTCTTTTACAAGCTGCACGCTTCCTAGCTCCAGCTTCACTTGCACCTGGATCTGTTTAGAAGATGGAGTCCCTAGATATCCAACATTTTGTGATGTCGGAGAAGTGTAGGCAATCTGGCTGATGGGCTCTGCATAGGCATACAGAGCATCATACGACAATGTCGTGTTAAGACTATCACCTTTTTCTGCCCAGATCGTCAATGCATTTCCATTTCGTTCGGTGTGGATACCAGAAACACTGCTGTCTAAATACTTACTGAATAATCCGGCCGTATCTTCCAGTGTTTGGGCATGTTCTTTTCCGTATCCCTGTAAGGTCACTGTGCTTCCGGCAAAGGAAACATCACTGTACATCACATTCAAACGCTGATTGATCTGATCGATCTTCGCCTGGATATCTGGATGAATGTTTGTGATGAGTCCCGGACGCATCTCCTGCCAGATACGGATCTGTGTGGCAAAATCCATTTCATCAGAAGTATCACCGTTGTATCCATACCCAAGGGCATTGATATAACCTAGTTTCTGATTCAGTTCAGCGTTTCCTGTGTATTCTCCCAAAGCAGATGCACTGTAATCACCAGCACCGTCAATGGTATTTCGTAAAGGATCGATGCAGTATACTTTCTGTCCATTGATGGTCAGCTGTGCATACACATCTACGTTATATCCTTGGTTGGAATACTCGGTCATTCCTACTGCCCATTTATAATTGGGATCTAACGTTACTCCATAAGGCGTTTCTACATGCAGTACATACTGTTCAGCGGCATAAGCAATCATATTGGTTCCCTGCATGGTCAGTCCCAGGGCACACAGGATAGCCATGAATACATGAATGATTTTTTTCATTTGTGTTCTCCTTTCATTCAAAACAAAAAAAGATGAACAATATTCTGCTCATCTCTACTTATACATATTCTGTTTACTTAGATAATTAGATCATTACTCATGCACCTCCATTTCTTTTTGAGCTGGTAAGTAGCTGGTAGAGGGGGTGAGGTGTGGAGAGGGGGAGAGCGAAAAGCCGGTGCTGCTCAGTGATTTCGAGTTTACCCCCTTGTGAGTCATCGTTCGTTTTTTTCACGTTGTCGCTTTTTATAGCGTTGATAGATTTCCAGTGCTTTTACGATCTCATTTTCCATTTCTCTAACGGGTGTCCTGGGTGCAAAGAAACGAGAAATACGTTGACTGGATAGTCGTATCTTTTCGATCTGGTTTGGCTTTTCTTCCTGCATGATCACAGAGATCACTTCATCGGTGAGTTTTCTTTCTTCCTGGGCTTTTCTCATACGTATCGTTTGATCATGTGATGGAGAACACACATTGATCTCCATTTCTTCTAAGACCCTTTGTTGAGAATGTGGTTCCAGGTAAGAAAGTTCTACAGCGGGTCGCATTGCAATCTGTCCTTCATCGACCAGTTTCAATAAAGGTTCGATCAAATAGGTTAAACGAATGTAACGCTGAATTTGACGAGCGCTATCTGAAACTTGTTTTGACAATAATTCATCAGATCTTTCTCCTAATATATCCGTGCCCACTGGGCGCGAATTTATTTTTGCAGGTCTACCAGGTTGTCGTTTCATAGCATCTAGCTTCATCTTATAGGCAAATGCCTTTTCGGATGGAAGAATGGTCTGTCTCTGTCTTAGGTTGGTATCGACCATGATCATTACAGCTTCTTCATCGCTTAAGTTTCTGGTGATACAGGGAATGGTTTTCAGCCCATTTTGAAGGCAAGCATACTTCCTTCGATGGCCGGCGATCATTTCATAACTGCCATCTTCTTTTGGCCTGACGATAGCAGGAGATATCACACCACTTTTTCCAACCGAATCGATCAGCTCTTTCATTTCCTCATCATTTCGCACTTGAAACGGATGATTCGGAAAATCTACGATCTTATGGATCGGTATTTCCACGATCTTTTCGGCATGATCTTCTGCCTTTTTCTTGTCGCTGACAAACGCATCTTCATCGAGAGAGGGTATCCCTATGTTTTCCAGTTTCCCTCTGGGCATTTCGATCCACCTCTCTTCCTAGTTGTTGATAGACTTCTGCACCATCACTTCGTGGCTTATAAGAAAGAATGCTTTTTCCGAGTGCAGAACTTTCTGCGATAGCTATACGCCTAGGTACAGAATAAGGAAATACGTGATATTGTTTTCCGTATTGTTCCTGGATCTGCTTTTGTACAGTATTGGATAATACCGTTCGATCGTCTGTCATCGTGATCAAAATTCCTTCTACATATAGAGCGGGATTACTGTCTTCTTTGACCTTCTGAATACGTTTTAATAGCTCGTAAGTGCCATTTGCGGATAAATATTCCGGTTGTGATGGGATGATCACGCTGTCTGCAGCTGTTAAAGCATTGACCGTAAGCATCCCCAAAGATGGTTTACAATCAATAAGAAGAAAATCATAACGTGTTTTCAAAGGTTCCAGTACATCACGCAATACTGTTTCTTTATCCTCCAAACTCCCTAAAGTGACTTCAATACTGGACAATTTCTCATTGGCTGGAATCAGATCAAACCCCTCTTTTGTTTTCTGGATCTTACTGTCATAGTTGCATGCATCAGAGACGATCATCTCTAACATCAGATTGGCAATACTTTGTTTCGATTCGGATGGTTTCAGACCCAGGGCTTTGCCTGAATCTCCCTGCGGATCAAAATCGATGAGCAATACCTTTCTGTTTCTCTGACTTAATCCAGCGGCCAAGTTGACTGCCGTTGTCGTCTTTCCGACCCCGCCCTTTTGGTTGGCAATGGCTATCACTTTGCCTAATGTCATTTTCTGACCTCCTTTCTTCAGCCGCCAGCAATCGCGACGGCTATGTAATCAAAAGAAAAAGCCTTCACATTGAAGGCCTTACATGTATTTTAAT
>ERZ1643246.4623-NODE-4623-length-10692-cov-11.502209_pt1 | contig 10692 bp, 6 predicted proteins | sample MGYA00579265_ERZ1643246 | MGnify/ENA primary metagenome ERZ1643246 (study PRJEB29033, sample SAMEA4952261) | chicken gut metagenome | biome: Broiler Chicken; feature: Gastrointestinal Tract; material: Caecum | place: Ireland | collected 2018 | study: Broiler...
CATCCATGATCTCTATGATACGCTTTCCCGAAGCCAGAGATCTGGTCAGCATAAGGAAGATATTTGAAATCATCATGAGAGAATTCAGGATCTGCAGGACATAACTCAGGAAACCGGTCAGCCCGCCCACCTGCATGGTTCCGATCCGGATCATGCCGCCTCCGAACCAGAGGATGCTGATGATCGTGCCGTACATGACAAACTGCATGGCCGCCATATTGGTCGTGGCAAGCTTGAATGCCCGCTCAGACTGAGTCTGCAGATTCGTATTGACTTCATTGAATTTTCCGATCTCATATTCGCCCCGCACATATGCCTTCACTACACGGACGGCAGTGAGATTTTCCTGAATGATGCGGTTCACCAGATCGATTGCCTCCTGCATCCGTCCGTAGAGCGGCCGCACATTTTTAATGATCAGCCACAGGCAGACAGCCAGCGTCGGAAGGGCCACCATAAACACAAGCGCCAGCTTCGCGTTGATGGAAAATGCGACGGCTGTGGCGGCGATCAGCATGACCGGTCCCCTGCAGGCGGGACGCATACCGCTCGAGATGCTGTTCTGGATATTCGTTACATCACTCGTCATGCGGGTCACAAGAGATGACAGCTGGAAATGGTCTACATTTGCAAAGGAAAACTGCTGCAGTTTGGCGTACTCTGCTTCTCTTAAATTCGCGCCCAGTCCCTGCCCCGCTATCGCGGAGAACTGCGCGCTGCCGACACCGAGCAAAAACGCTGCCGCCGCACATACGAGCATCCATCCGCCCTGTCGGAAAATGTAGGCTTTATCGCCGTTCACGACTCCGATATCCACGATGTCCGCCATGATCAGAGGGATCAGGAGCTCAAAAAGCGACTCTGCCGCGATACACAAAGCCGCAAACACAAGATATTTTTTATACTTTCCGGAATAGGAGAAAATCCGTCTCAACATATATGACGCCGCCTTTCAATAGTTGTAGATACAACTATTGTATGCACAAGTTTTTCCAGATGTCAACCATGCAATCTCAATCCGAAATGACAGAAGCCGTACAGCGCGGAATTTTGATTCCAGCACTGCACGGCCTCTGACCTTATGTATGATTTGACTTTATGGATAATGATGTTGTCTGAATCGATTTAGAATACGTCAGCCCACTCAGCGATGTTGTCCGGATTGAATTCGAATGGCTCGCCGAGGATGATCTCTGTACCACCGTCGCTTGCGTCAACTACTGTGTACGGGCTGTTCTCCATATCACCTGCATCGAATGTATCGCCTGCTGCGCCTGTGATGTCACCGGATACCAGTGCCATAGCTGTGTAAGCTGCAAGTTCACCAAGGTCGATCGGGTTCCACAGATAGAAGTACGGGCAAACATTGTCCTCTCCTACGTATGCTTCCATCTCGGAAGGCATTCCAAGACCTGTGATCTTCACGTCAGAGTTCTGATCCTGAAGTACTTTCGCTGCTGCATTGATACCAACTGTTGTCGGTGCGCAGATCAGTTTCAGATCCGGATAGTTCTGAAGAAGCGCCTGTGTCTGCTCTGTAGACGGCTGCGGCTCGTCATCACCGTATACGATGTCTACAAGCTCAAGGTTTGCATATTTCTCGTCGCCCTCCATTACATTCTGCATTGCTTCGATCCATGCATTCTGGTTCGCTGCCTGTGATGTAGCGGAAAGGATTGCCCACTGTCCTTCGCCTCCTGTGATGTCATAAACTGCATCCATCAGAGTCTGTCCGATGAGCTCTGTATCAGCCTGGTTAACAAATACCTGACGGCTGTCAGCGTTTGTCTTAGAGTCAAAGCAGGATACCTTGATTCCTGCATCCATTGCCTGCTGCAGTGTTGCCTGAAGTGCGTTCTCATCGTTCGCTGCTACAGAGATAGAGTCAACGCCCTGAGAGATCAGTGACTGTAAAACTGTGATCTGAGCGTCTGCAGTAGCCTGCTCCGGATAACTTACGATGCACTCTGCTCCGGCTGCCTCGATTGCTTCCTGGAATCCTTTTGCTTCCGCCTCATTAAACGGGTTTCCTGCTGACTTCGGAACGATCGCGAATGTACAGTCAGAAATATCTTTCGCTTCCCCGCTGTCCTCTGTTGTAGCTGCGCTGTCATCAGATGAAGATGCATCAGATGAGCTGTCTGAGCTTCCGGATCCGCATCCGACAACCATGCTTGTCACCATTGCTGTACACATCAGCAGTGCAACAATTCTTTTTTTCATAATGTTACCTCCTCTTATCTTGTTTATCTTTGAACTTATTCTATCATCGGCCTCTCAGGACCGTGAATAGCAATATTTTTTGATTTCGGGTACTTTTTTTCAGTTTAGGACTGTTTCGCCATTTTTTTCATCGTTTTGATCCGCTGGCTGATACCGGGCATCAATACCGCTATGATAAGCATCAGACCAATGATAACAAGGATCAGCTGTGTATTCATATTAATAAGACCGAGCGCAACTCTCAGGCATACGATAATAAACGCTGCGATAAATCCGCCCACCAGATTTCCTTTTCCACCTGTTGTAGCAATACCTCCGAATACTGCCATGGCGATAACTTCCATCTCGAATCCCTGTCCTGTCGTCGTATTCGCACTGAAGAGTACGGACAGAAGAACAAGAGCGCAGAATCCTGACATCAGACCTGCAAGCGAGAAAACAATAAATCTGATCTTCTCGACTTTAACACCTGCATAATAAGCCGCTGTCTTGTTACTGCCGATGGCATAGAGCTTGCGGCCAAATGTTGTCTTTGACAGAACAACGATGAAAATAACAGCTGCTATCACAACTCCGAAAAATGAAATCGGGAACGGCCCCGCCATTGTGGTCAGCGGGATCAGGTCCGCCGAATTTGTATAGGAAATTGTACCGCCGCTTCCCATGGACACCTCGGCAATACCGCGGAAGATAATCTGGGTTGCCAGTGTAACGATCATAGAAGGAAGCTCTGTGAATTTTGCAAGGATCGCGCCGTTGACCGCGCCGCAGATCAGTCCTACCAGAAGGCATACAAGGATGACAACCGGAAACGGAAGTCCTGCATTTCCTGCAAAGCAGGCCATCGTCGCGCTTAAGCATACGATAGAACCTACGGAGATGTCAATGTCTGCAAGGATCAGGATATACCCCATCGGGAACAGAATGAAGATTTCAGCCAGATACCTCGGCATCTGCCTCAGTACGTTTGCCGCCGTATAGTTCTCCGAGAGGATCACTCCCAGAATATTGACTGCGATAAATATAAGTACCAGCGCTCCCTCCCACGAGAGTACTCTGCCAAGCGCACTCTTGTTGGAAGTAATTGATATTTCTCTACCGGACTTTCCAGCCATAACTACATCTCCCTCCTTTCCAGATTTGCTCTGTCCATCATACGCTGTGTCACTACGTTAAGGACAACAACTGCGAGGATCAGGATACCTTTTACCATGTTCTGCGCGATCGCGTCAATTCCGACAAGAGGAAGCGCTCTCGTGATCAGAGCAAGGATCAGGGCGCCTAAGAATGTTCCGACTACGCTTCCGCGGCCGCCGCTCATGCTCACACCGCCGATAACGCAGGATGCAATGATATCCATCTCAAGTCCGTACTGCATATTCGGCTGAGCCGATGCATAGATCGATACGGAAAGCGCACCGCATAAACCGGAGAGGAATCCCATGATTACATATGTATAAATCAGTACAGCGTCCACATTGATACCGGACACTCTTGCTGCCTCGGCATTACTTCCGACTGCGTAGATCTTACGTCCGGCTTTTGTCCACTTCAGGACGATAAATCCTGCGATAAATACAACCGCAATGATGATATACGGGCCTGCCGCTCCATCTGCGCCGAAATCACTGTAGCCTACCACATCGGCGCCGCTCGCCCACTGGTTGTTACTGATCACATACGCCAGACCTCTCCAGATGTACATAAAGCCCATCGTGGAAATGATCGGGGCAACGTTGCCTTTTGAAATGATCAGACCGTTGAGCAGTCCGCACACAATTCCGATGACACATCCCAGCACGAACAGGAGGAATGTATTTTCAAGCACCTTGTATTTCAGGAGCATTCCGACGATCATTCCCGAAAATGCGAGGATTGATGCGACCGAAATATCGATACCGCCTGTCAGGAGCACACAGAGCATTCCCACAGACATAACCATAGTCAGTGCATTGTTGCGGAAGATCTGAGCAATATTGGTCGGGCTGATAAAGCTCGGATTGAGGATCGTCGCAACGATACACAGTACGATCAGAACGATCACAAGGCTGAACTCCCTTGATTTCGTAATCTGTTTTAATACGGACTTCTGTTTCATCCCTGTGCCACCTCCTTCTTCGTGTTTCCTTTTTCCATCGAGAGCTGCAGGATGGATTCCTGAGTCGCTTCATTTCTGTTGAGGCATCCGGTAATGCGTCCTTTACACATAACGTAAATGCGGTCGCACATACCGATGATCTCCGGCATTTCGGACGAGATCATAATGATTCCGTAGCCTTTCTTTGCCAGTTCTCCCATGATCGCGTAAATTTCTGCTTTTGCTCCGACGTCAACACCTTTTGTCGGTTCATCCATGATAACAACTTTCATGTTCTTCTGAGCCAGCGCTTTCGCTACAACAACTTTCTGCTGGTTTCCTCCGGAAAGAGAACTTGCCGGATCATAGATAGATACGGCTTTCGTATCTACTTCTTCCAGATACTGCTTCGCCACTTTCTTCTCAGCCGCCGTATCATTAAAGCCGCTGTGCGCCAATTCGCTCTGGATCGGAAGTGTTACATTCTGGCCAAGTCCCCAATTTAAGATCAGGCCTTCCTTCTGGCGGTCTTCCGGGAGAAGAATGATACCTTCCTTCATCGCGTCAAGCGGCTGACGGATCCTGCACTGTTTTCCGTCCAGATATACTTTTCCGGCATTCGGTTTCGTAATGCCGCACACACTCTCCATAACTTCCGTACGTCCGGCTCCGACCAGTCCCGAGAGTCCTACGATTTCGCCTGCGTGTACGTTTAAAGATACATCTTTAAAATATCCCGTACGTGTCATGCCTTCGATCCGGAAGATTTCTTTCCCGATCTTGACCTCCGGCTTAGGATACATATCCGTGATCTCACGGCCGACCATCGCTTTGATCAGATCCGCGTTTGTGATGCCGTCCACATCATATGTACCGATATACTGGGAATCACGGAACACCGTTACTCTGCTCGCCAGACGGTACATATCTTCAAAGCGGTGTGAAATGAAGATAATAGACACACCTTCTTCTTTTAACTGATCCACGATCCTGTAAAGTTTTTCCGACTCGGACTGCGTCAGTGCAGCTGTAGGCTCATCAAGAATGATGATCTTTGCCTTTGTGGAAAGTGCTTTTGCGATTTCCACCATCTGCTGCTGCGCAACGCTCAGCGCCCCCATCTCTTCTGTAGGGCTGAAATCCGCGTCTAAGCGGTCAAGGAGTTTTTGTGCCTCCTGATTCATAACGTTCCACTGGATCATGCCGAATTTTCTGATCTCATGTCCCATGAAAATATTTTCTGTCACCGACAGCTCCGGATAAGACGTCGGATGCTGGTAAACCGCAGCGATTCCCGCAGCCTGAGCATCCCTCGGGCCTTTGAAGCGGACTTTCTTACCGTTCAGGAACATCTCGCCTTCCTCAGCCGCATGGACTCCGGTGATAACTTTGATAAACGTAGATTTCCCCGCTCCGTTCTCTCCCATCAGAGCGTGAACTTCCCCGCGTCTGAGCTGAAACTGCACGTTATTCAGCGCTTTTACGCCGGGGAAGATCTTTGTAATACCTTTTAATTCCAGAATATAATCTTCTGCCACGCTCATTTCCTCCTTTCTGATTTCCTTTAGTATAGCATCGTATTTTTTTGCCCATATAGAGGAATTTTTTTCGAAATCGGGTATTATTCTCCGATGCGCCGGTATAGATTAAATGATTTTTTTCTGCTATAATCTGATAAATAGTGACAGGAGCGGACAAAAAACAACAATAACAAAAGATATCTTGGAAAAGAGGCTGATATATGAAACTACTGATCGCAGACGATGAAATACTCACACGCAAGGGACTGATCTCGTCAATCTCATGGGAAGATCTGGGAATCGACGAGGTATACGAGGCTTCCGACGGGATCGAGGGGCTTAAAATGGCTGAAAAATACAGTCCCGAGATTATCTTAAGCGATGTACGCATGCCCCGGATGAACGGCATAGATATGCTCTATAAAATACGCGAAAGCGCTCCGGACACAATTTTTATCTTCATGAGCGGCTACTCAGATAAGGAATATCTGAAAGCAGCGATCAAACTGCGCGCAGTCAATTATGTCGAAAAACCCCTCGATCTTGTTGAGATCGAACAGGCGGTGCGCACTGCCGCCGAACGTCATCTTCAGATCGTAGAGAGCCGGCAGTCCAAAGATATGAAGCTCAATATCTATGCTTCCAAACTGGCCCTTGCTCTGACGCACCCGTGGCATTCTCTTAAGGAATCAGCGGAACAGCTGGCTTCAGACTACTGCCAGAAATACGGCACGACAGATGTTTTCCACGCGGCGGTCACAGTGATCGTACAGGCCTCCGAAGCACTGGAACTTCCAATGGATTATATCCAGACTGCCGAAAAACAGCTGCATGACATGATCCGTCCTCTGCATCTGCATATTATCAGCACGGCAAAGAAAACAAATCTGTTTGTCTTTCACATTTTCCGGCGAATGGATTTTACACCGCAGCTGCTCCTTTCGATCGAAAGCTATCTGAAAGATATCTTTACTCCTGTAAAAAACTTTCACTTTGCAGTCGGGAGTCCGGTATCCGGCCTCCACAGAATATATGACTCCTACTCTTCCGCAGTCATCGCGCTGCAGAGTACATATTTCTTTTCTCCGGGTACCTGTCTGACACCGGAACAGCTCCACGGTTCTGCCGGCAGAGAACTCAGCGAACAGATTCCCTCTTCATTCGCATCGGCATTGGAACAGACTGATAAAGAGTCCGCCGAGGAGCTGTGCCGCCGGCTTTATGAGTGCTGCCGCGAGAACACCTCTCTGCTGCAGCGCACGGTCCAGTCACTCTATTACCAGCTCTTCACTGTTATATCCGAGCAGAGGAGAAGCAGGCAGATCACCGGCGATGAGCTCCGCATGACGCCTGAGGCGATTCTGGAACACACAGAAGGTCTTTTCTTCTATCAGGATCTGCATCAGTCTCTTGTGGAGGCACTGGACGAATTCTGGCGGGACCTCAATTCATCCGAATCAGAGAACTCTTCCGTATATCTGATAAAAAGCTATATACAGCGGCACTACGGCAATCCCATGCTTTCAACTAAGGAGATCAGCGAGTATGCATCTCTGTCTGCCTCCTATGCCTGCACGATCTTTAAAAACGAGACCGGACAGACACTGAACCAGTACCTGACAGAATACAGACTGAACAAAGCACAGGAGCTGCTGAATGACCCGCGCAACACTGTAGCTACTGTTTCTACCATGGTAGGATATAATGACAGCAACTACTTCAGTAAGGCATTTAAGAAATACACCGGAATCTCCCCGTCTGTTTACAGGGAAAGGAGAATCAAATGAGATTCTTTAAAAAAATACAGGACGGCTACAACAAACTGAATATCCGGAACAAGCTCTCCATTATCGTGGTTACGGCCGTCACCATCCCCATGCTTCTGATCATTATCATCTTCTCGGGAAGACTCTTTAATATGATCACCTCCGACACGATCCGTCAGGAACAGGACAGCGCTTCGCAGACAGCCCCCTTGGTCGAGGATATGGTACAGGAGATCTTGACGGCCAATGTGTCAATCCGCGATTCTGAGGCATACCGTTATATTTTTGAAAAAAAGATCCACGACTCTGCATCAGACGCTCTCTTATCGCCTCAAGGCACCGGTCTGTCCCGTGTACTTGAACAGGCTGAAGAAACTGATGCTGTTTCTGCCGCCCGCATCTATGTCGATATTCCGGAAAACGAAGACTGCTTTTCCTCTGCGGGCGGTTATTTTGCTCCGCTTTCTCAGGTACGCAGAACTTACTGGTACGGGATTTTTCAAGGCAGCCATCCTTCCTCCCTGTTCTGTCCTCCGCTCTACTTAAGCCAGAGGGAAGCCGAATTTCTGGGAGACTGTGCCTATATCATGCCCATGAGAATGCTGACGGTAGATTCAGGAGAAGTGACCTGCTATCTGGCACTTTATTTCCAATCTTCCACACTTCAGAAAATCCTGACAGATAACCTTGTCAACGACGGAAGCCTGTCCTATATCACGAATGACAGAGACGCCGTCATCACTACATCTGACTCCAATCTGATCGGGCTTTACTATGTGGATTACGACAGCATCCGGGATAGCCTTATGTCATCCAATAGTTTCATCGAAAAGAACATTACGGGGAACCGTGTATTTGTCGGCTTCTATTATATCGATTCTGCAGACTGGTTTATGGTAACCGTTCTGCCCATCGGGCCTATTATGGCAAAAACTCTGCAGATGCTCGGACTGTTTCTTGCCGTCTGTATCGTTACGATCATTGCAGGGCTTCTTGTATCCCTGTCGCTTTCGCGCTCTCTGACCCGGCGCATCTCCGCAGTCAGCCGCCAGATGAGCCTTGTAAAAAATGATAATCCGCCCATGATCATGAGCGAGTCTTCCTCGGTAGATGAGATCGGAGAACTGGTGGACTCCTATAATTATATGGTCAGAAGGATCAACCGGCTGATCGCCGAACAGGCAAAATATGCGGAAGAGCTGCGCATTTCCGAATTTAATTCGCTCCAGTCCCAGATCAATCCGCATTTTCTTTACAATACAATGGATATGATAAACTGGAAGGCTCAGCAGGGAAAGAAAGCCGAGACTACTGCCGCGATCCGCGACTTATCGCGTTTTTACAAGCTGACGCTCAGCCGTAAAAATACGATCACCACGGTAGAAAACGAGATAGAGCACGCCGCCATCTATATGCGTCTCCAGAATATGCGTTTCGGCAATGCAGTGGACTTCGTGGTAGATATTCCGGACAGTATGCTGGACATCAGCATTCCCACCCTGATATTCCAGCCGATCATCGAAAATTCACTGCTGCACGGCATTCTTGAAAAAGAAAGCAAGGCCGGCACCATCGTTCTGACAGGATGGATGGAATCTGAAGCGGCAGTGATCATGATCTCGGATGACGGTGTTGGGATTCCGCAGGAAAAGCTTGACTCACTCCTGACGGAAAAGCAGGAGCACACACAGGGCAGCGGACATATCGGAGTTTACAATACCCACCGCAGGCTCCAGATCTTATTCGGCGCCTCCTATGGGCTGAGCTATAAGAGCACGCCGGGACAGGGAACTGATGTTGAGATCCGTATTCCCCGCTATGAAAAGAAAAGCACACTGCTGCATCCCGGCAGTCCCGAAGAGAGCACGCCGTCATCCGATCCGCTCTCGCTCGTTTCCGTATCAACGACAGACACGGCCGGTTCTCCTGAGACAGTCACTCCTGACAAGCTTTCAAACGACAAGCAGAATTTTCCCGGTGATATCCTGAACGTGGAGAATTTTCATAATGTTTTCCGCGAATTTCCTCAGGGCGGAAATATCTTTCTGATCGCGCACTATGTGAACGAGTCATACCCGGAACACAGCCATGACTACTTTGAGCTCAATTATATGTATCGGGGAACACTGATCAACCGTATTGACGGCAGAGATGTCTATATGTCCTCCGGCGATCTCGTACTAATGAACCGGAATGCACGGCATTCCCTGATCCCCCGTTCTGACAACTGCCTGCTCCTTAACATCTGCATCAGGAAAGAATTTTTCCGCAAGTCTCTGCTCCGCGCGGTAAAAAGACGGTCGCCCCTTGGACATCTTCTCCTCGGGCGGGACTCCGGGAGCGGAAACTATCTGTTCTATCCGCTGGAACAGAACCGGCGCTTTCAGGTACTGCTCTCTTCCGTACTGCAGATCTACTCAGCAAGCAGATTCCGTGAGACTCCCGAACTGGAGCACCTGTTTCCCACTCTCTTCTCCGTACTCGCCGAGGCAGAAGAATTCAGCCGGACAGGCCCGGATGAAGAGACGCTCCGCCTGATAGAGGGACTCCGCTCAGACGGTCTGCTTCCTATAGAAAAAATTGCAGAGAACCTCGGGGTAACCGCCGAATATATGCAAATACACATAAAAGAATATTATGGCAGAACCGCCGCTGACATGCTCCGTGAAATCCGAATACTGTATGCATCGGAACTGCTGAGCGATAAGAAGATAAGCCTGTATCTCGTGTCAGAAAAATGCGGATACGAAAATGTCACTGCATTTTCAGATGACTTTAAACAATATTACGGAACAAGCCCTGAAGAATACCGGGAGCAGATGATCTGAATTCGTGTTTTTCGGAGAGTCATCGTATGATAAAGCGTCCGAAAATCAATCAGATACAGTAGATTGACTCACGTATCCGGGACGGGCTGGGAGGGGATGCTTCCGGTTCCGGTTACGGAACATAAGGCAAAGTAACAAGCCTGTGATACGGCTAAATACAATCAGGAAAATGAAGAACTCACTTCGTTCAGACAACTTCATTTTCCTGATTGTATTTAGCCGTATCACAGGCTTTAACTTTGTCTAATATTCCTGCACAGTCACCGTCAGCATCCCCT
>ERZ1643246.4624-NODE-4624-length-10691-cov-5.104833_pt1 | contig 10691 bp, 10 predicted proteins | sample MGYA00579265_ERZ1643246 | MGnify/ENA primary metagenome ERZ1643246 (study PRJEB29033, sample SAMEA4952261) | chicken gut metagenome | biome: Broiler Chicken; feature: Gastrointestinal Tract; material: Caecum | place: Ireland | collected 2018 | study: Broiler...
GCGGACAGTGCCGCCGTGATGCCCACCGTGCCCAGACAGCATGCCAGCCCGTAGACCAGGGCGTAGACTTCGCAGTCCCCGAAGGTCAGCGGGGCGGTGGCCAGAGGTTTGAGCAGCTGGATGGGACAGTCCAGTCCACGGTTACCGAAGGCCAGCCGCCGGCCCACCACCAGCACCCCGCCGATGAGGGCCCATACCGCCACCGCCACCGTGACGGCGGCAGCCAGCTTGGCGGCGGCCACCCGGCCCCGGCCCCGCCGGGTGCAATGGCTCACCGGCAGCACGGCGGTCTGCACCTCCCCCGAAAACAGCGGCGCCAGGGCGATGCCCAGCAGCACACAGACCCCCAGGAAGGTATCCTGCACCACCTGCAGGGAGGAAAACTGCCCGCTGTACCAGTCGTACAGGAAGGGGGTCTGCACTCCGGCTTCCTGGGCCTCAAAGACGGCCCGGTCCGCCGGATCGTCAAACTGGCTGGTCAGCCACCGGTCCACGGCCCGGGCCCGATCCTGGTAGTAGGTCAGCAGTCGCTCCGGTTCCAGTTCCCCCCAGGAGGCATAGGGTAGCTCATACACCGCGGCGGCCATGTCCATCAGGCTGTTGGGCATGGCGCCCAGGGGCCGGATGACGGCCTGCCAGGAATCGTTGGTCAGGTTGCCGTCGGGGGCTCGGTTGTCCGGGTCATGGTAGTAGTCATAGACGATCTGCTGGGCGGCCGCCAGCTTTTCCCCGGTCAGGGGGCCGCGCCAGGCTTCGGCCCAGGCCAGCTGGTTGGCGACTTCCTGCGGGCCGGAGATGCGGGGCGTCAGCCCGTCCGGCTTGTAGCTGCGGTTATAATACAGATTCACCAGGATGCCCAGCAGCGCCCACACCAGGGTGAGGCTCAGCGCCAGCCGGGCACTGGACCGCCGCCAGATTTTTTTCAGTTCCCATCCATACAACGTCACGGCAAAGACCTCCTTTCACCGCACCTGCCGCCGCACGTACCACCGCCAGGCCAGGGGCAGCAGCACCACCAGGTAGAGGGGCTGGACGGCCAGACGGTACCAGGGCGCGGGCAGGGCCGGGCCGCCGGGCAGCGCCAGCAGCCGGTTGTCGAGAAATTCCTGCAGGCCGCTCAGGAAGGGCAGGGACTGGCTCAGGGGTTCCAACGGACCGCCCAGCATGCCGGCTTCCACCAGCGCCCGCAGAAAGACCAGCAGGGCGAACAGCACCAGCAGCACCGGGAACTCGCTGTCCAGCCGGGCGGACAGCGCCGCCGTGATGGCCACCCCCGCCAGGCAGGACACCAGCCCGCCCAGCAGCAGCCAGGCCTCGGCCTGGCCGTAGCTCAGGGGCAGCACGCAGTCCGGCGCGGTGATCTGCAGCGAGGCCGAAAGCCCCCGGGCGCCGAACAGCGCCAGCTGCACGGCCACAAACACCCCGGTGCACACCGCAAAGGCGCCCCCGGCAAAGACCAGGGCGGCGGCCAGCTTGGCGGCGGCCAGCCGCCCGCGGCCGTGGCGGGCACAGTGGCTGACGGTGTACACCCGGGTGTGCACCTCGCCGCAGAAGACCGGTGCCACCGCCGCGCAGAGCAGCAGCCCCACCAGAAAGATCACGTTGCCCAGCTGGACGATCTCGGCCTCGTGGCCGTCCACCCAGTCGTAGACAAAGGGGATGCGCACCCGGTCGTTCAGCACCCGCAGAGCGGCCTGCCGGTCGGCGGGGGCGGCGTCGATCATCGCCGCCACATTGCGGGCCCGCAGGGTGTACAGCTGTGCCAGGGCATCGTCGTCCAGGGCGGTGCTCTGTGCGGGCCAGTTTGCCCAGGATATCTCCCCCGCCTCGGTGAACACCCGGGCCGCCATATACAGTATGTCCCCCGCCACATAGGCGTCGGCGCCATCCAGGTCCCCTGCCGGCTGCTGCAGCACGGTGCGGCAGCGGTCCCGGGCGGCCTGCAGCGTTTCGGCGGTCAGGGGGCCGTGCCAGGCCGCGGCGTCGGCGGTGGCCTGGACACTGCGGGACCGGGCCTGCCAGGTGGGGGCCGCCACCTCCACCCCGAAGCTGTAGTTGGAAAAGCCCAGGAACAGGGCGGACCCCGCCGCCAGCACCAGGCTGACCGCCAGAATCACCCGGGTCATCCGACGTTTCAGGATTTTTATCAGTTCCCACCCAAACAGCGTCATGGTTTTTCCTCCTCGTCGGCAAAGTACCACAGGTAGACGTCCTCCAGCGTGGGGTCGGCGGGGGTTGCCCCCGCGGGCGGGTCGGCGGTGATCAGCCGCAGCTCCACCGTCCCCTCCGGGCCGGTGTGGTGCAGGTTGGCCACCGTGTACACCCCTTCCAGCCGGGCGGCGGTGGCAGCGTCGGTGCGCAGCGTCCACACCTTGCCCCGGGCGGTGGCGGCCAGGGCGGACACAGTGCCTCGCTCCACAATGCGCCCGGCCTTCATCAGCAGGATCTCGTCGGCGATGGCCTCCACGTCGGAGACGATGTGGGTGGACAGCAGCACGGTGCGCCCCTTGGCATAGTCGGCGATGAGGTTGCGGAACCGCACCCGTTCCCGGGGGTCCAGCCCCGCCGTGGGCTCGTCCAGAATGAGGATCCGGGGGTCGTTGAGCATGGCCTGGGCGATGCCCAACCGCTGGCGCATGCCGCCGGAGTAGGCCCGCAGCTTCTTTTTGCCCGCGTCGGTCAGCCCCACCTGGGCCAGCAGTTCCCCGGTGCGGCGGGCGGTCTCGGCCCGGGTCAGCCCCTTGAGCGCCGCGATGTACCGCAAAAATTCCGGCCCCGTAAAGTCGGGGTAGAACCCGAAATCCTGGGGCAGATACCCCAGCAGCGCCCGGTATTCCTCCCCCAGGCGGGCGATGTCCGCCCCGCCGTACCGCACGGTGCCGGCAGTGGGTTCCAGAATGCCGCACAGCATCCGCATCAGGGTGGTCTTGCCGGCACCGTTGGCCCCCAGCAGGCCGTAGACCCCCTCCCCCAGGGTCAGGGTCACCTCCTTCACGGCGGCGGTTTGTTGGTAGCGCTTGGTCAGTTGTTCGGTCTGCAATGCTTCCATGGTGGTTTCCTCCTTGTTCACAGGGTGGCCCGCAGGCCGCCCCGGGTCAGCCGTCGGCTTTGCCAGGCCAGCGCCAGCGCCGACACCGCCAGCGCCGCCGCCCACAGGGGCCGCACGTCGCGGCTGTACAGCCAGCTGTGCAGCCGGTCGGCGGGCAGCAACACCGCCAGGGCGCTGATCCCCACCACCGCCAGGGCCACCCGGCCGAAGGCGGCGGGCTTCAGCCGGCGCAGCAGCGCCAGGCAGAGGGCGCTGACCACCGTGAAGGGGGTCAGGCAGTAGAGCAGCACCGCCCCCAGGTCGGCCCGGTGCACGGCGCTGCCCACCAGGGCCAGCACCGCCAGCAGCACCCCGTCGCAGGCGCCGAAAATCAGCAGCCGGGCGGCGGTGACCTTGGGCAGGCTGTACCGGGTCACCAGTTCCAGCTCCACCATGCCCTGGTGGTAGACCCGGGCCAGGTCCTGGACGTTGGCCACCAGCAGCAGCGGGGCCGCGGCGGCGCACAGGGCGTACCGTCGCAGCGGCAGGCCGGTGGAAGCCACCAGCACCAGCAGCCCGGCCAGCAGGGCAAACTGCAGCACCCACATCCGTTTGCGGATGAACCCCGCCTGCGTCCACACAAAGGTCCAGCCGGTGGGCCGGGGCGGCGGCAGGGTGCGCAGCAGCGCCACGGTGTCCGACGCATCGGACGGCGGGGGCGGCGGCGGGGCGTTCCGGTGCAGCAGGGCCGCCCAGTCGGGTTCAGCGGTGCGTTTCATGGCAGTTCCTCCTTCAGCAGTTCCCGCAGGCGGCGCTTGGCCCGCTGCAGGCGGTAGCGCACCACCGGTACGGTGGTGTGGGTGATGGCGGCGATTTCCGGCGCGGTGAACCCCCGGTCGTAGTAGAGCAGCAGGGCATCCCGCTGGGCAAAGGGCAGCGCCGCCAGGGCCGCCCGCACCAGCAGCGCGGTGTCGCTGTCGGGGGGTGGGGCGCCGGGGTCCCGCCGGGTTTCCGGCAGGTCCTCCAGGGCCAGGGGCTTTTTGCGCTTGCACCAGTCCTTGCATAGGTTGCCGGCGATGGTGTACAGATAGTTCAGTTCCCGCCCGGTGTGGACATACCGGTCCCGGTGCTGCCAGAACCGCAGGAAGGTGGTCTGGGTCAGGTCCCGGGCGACCTCCTGCCCGCCGGTATGCCGCCAGCAATAGCCGTAGATTGTATCGTAATGCGCCAGCACCAGCGCTTCCAGTTCGTCCTGCTGCATCCTTTCACCACCGTTCACTGTATATAACGAACCGTATCCCCCAAACGGAGGATCCCCGCCACAAATTGTACCACAAAAAAGCCCCCGCCAGGCAGGCGGGAGCTTGTGTTCGGAAAAGGCGCCCTTGGGGGGCGGCGGCCGCTTTTACAGCAGACCGGCCATCTGGGGCAGACCCAGGCTGATGAACGGCACGTAGGTCACCAGCAGCAGGCCCACCAGAATAGCCACATAGTACATGAGCATATAAGGCATGACCTTGGACAGGCTGGTGCGGCCCACCTTGATGGCCACAAACAGCGTGTTGCCCACGGGCGGCGTGATGTTGCCGATGCACAGGTTGTACACCAGGATCAGGCCGAACTGGACGGGGTCCATGCCGAAGGTCTTGACGATGGGCAGGAACAGCGGGGTGAAGATGAGGATGGCGGGGGTCACGTCCATGAAGGTGCCGGCGATGAGCAGGATGATGTTCATGATCAGCAGGATGATGACGGGGTTGGTGGTGACGCCCAGCAGCACTTCCGAGATGGCCTGGGGGATCTGGGTGAAGGCCATGACCCAGCCCAGGATGTTGGACACGCCGATCAGAAAGACCACCATGCCGCTCATCTTGGCGCTTTCCACCACGATGTTCCAGAAGGACTTGAGGGTGATGTTGCGGTAGCAGATGCCCAGGATCAGGGCGTAGACCACGGCGATGGCGGAACCCTCGGTGGCGGTGAAGACGCCGCCCACGATGCCGCCGATGACCACGACAATCAGCGACAGGCTGGGCAGGGCGGCCAGGGTGGCGCGGCCCAGGTTTTTCCAGTCAAACTTGCCGGGGGTACCCTTGTAGCCCTTTTTCTTGGCGATGAGGATGGCCACCACCATGCAGGCCAGGGCCCAGATGATGCCCGGCACATAGCCGGCCAGGAAGAGGGCTGCCACCGAGGTGCCGCCCGCGGCCAGGGAGTAGGTGATCAGGGCGTTGGACGGGGGAATCAGCAGGCCGGACGGGGCGGAAGCGCCGTTGGTGGCGGCGCACAGCGCCTCGTCATAGCCCTGCTCCTTTTCGCCCTCCTCCACCATGCTGCCCACGGCAGCGGCGGCGGCAGACGCAGAGCCCGAGATGGCACCGAACAGGGCGTTGGCGCCCACGTTGGTGACCAGCAGGGCGCCGGGCAGCTTGCCCAGAATGGCCATGACAAAATCCACCAGCCGTTTGGCGATGCCACCCTGGTTCATCAGGTTACCGGCCAGGATAAAGAAGGGGATGGCCGTCAGGCTGAACTTGCTCATGCCCACAAAGATGCGCTGGGCGCCGGTAACCACCGACACGTCCAGGGGCACCGTCTGCAGAATGGCGATGAGCGAGGAGATGCCGATGGAATAGGAGATGGGCACGCCGACGATGAGAAGCACCGCCAGCACCGCCACAATGATGATCAACGATTGAATGGCCATCCCTTACGCCTCCTTTTCCTGCGGGGTGCTGCCCTTGCAGATATCCGCAATGTTCAGCACGGTGTAGACCATATTCAGCACGCCGCACAGCGGCATAACCACGTAGAAGATGCCCACCTGCACCCCCAGAGAGGAGGTCATCTGGCCCATGGCCAGCTGGGTGATCTCGATGCCGCCGTACACCAGGATGATGGCCGAGAAGGCGAACGCCACCAGCTCACCCAGGATGTTGAGCAGCTTTTGCACCAGGGGGCTGCATTTTTCCACCAGGATGGGGATGTTCATGTGGCCCCGCTCCCCCGTCACCAGGGAGGCGCCCAGCAGGCTGGCCCAGGCAAACAGGTAGGAGACCAGCTCCTCCGACCAGGAGGAGGGGTTTTGCAGCACATAGCGGGTAAAGACCTGCCAGCAGGTCAGCACCACCATGGCGATAAAGCTGACGCCCGCCAGCACATTCAGGGCGTGGGTCAGCGCGTTCCGGACTGCTTTCATATGCGTTCACCTCCCGTTAGGATTCCGTGGACGGATACTGGGCGTTGTACGCCTGGATCGCGTCGTAGATGGGCTGCAGGTCGGGGTATTTCTGCAGCATTTCCTCGTGCATGGGGGCACAGGCCTCCTGGAAGGGCTTGGTGTCGGGGTAGAGGAACTGCACGCCCTGCTCGTTGGCGGCGCGGTCCTTGGCCGCCTCCACGGCGGTGGTCCATTCCTCCCGCTGGACCTGGTTGACCAGCTGGAAGCCCTCCTCAAAGATGGCCCGCTCCTCGTCGCTGAGACCGTCCAGGAAGGCCACATTGCCGATGAGGATGTCGGGGATCATCTGGTGCATGTCGTAGGAATAGTACTTGCAGACGTCGCCGTGGCCGTTGTCGGTCAGGGCCAGCTCGTTGTTCTCGGCGCCGTCAATGATCTTGGACTGCAGGGCGGTGTAGACATCGCCGAAGCCCATGGGGGTGGCGGAACCGCCCAGCAGGTTCATCATCTGGATGTTGGTGGGGGACTGCTGCACACGGATCTTCAGCCCCTTCAGGTCCGCCGGGGTGTTGATGGGGGTGTTGACGGTGTAGAAGTTGCGGGTACCGGCATCCAGCCAGGTGACGGCCTCAAAACCGGCCTGCTTGGTGGAGGTGAAAATCGGTCCGGTGATGCTTTCGTCGTCCATGGCCGCATGGTAGGCCTCGCTGGAGGCGAACAGATACGGCAGGTTGAACAGGGTATAGTTGTCGCTGAAGGTTTCCAGCAGCGAGTTGGACGCCACGCAGAAGGTGATGGCGCCGGTCTGGGTCAGCTGCACCATCTCGTTCTGGGAGCCCAGCAGTTCGCTGGGGAAGACCTCCACGTCGTACTTGTCCCCCAGCTTGCTCTCGATAAATTCCTCAAAGGCCACCAGGGCGATGTGGGTGGGGTGGTTGGTGGACTGGTTGTGGCCGATGCGGATGATCTGCCGGCCGTCCGATTCCGACGACCCGCAGCCGCCCAGTGCGCCCAGCAGCATCACCGATGCCGCCGCCAGTGCCGCGGTGCGAAGTTTCCATTTCATAAGCGTTGCCCTTCTTTCTCCAATGCGTGTTATGGCCCGGTATTGCTACAGCCTCCTTCTGTGCTGCGGGGCCCGCCGCGGCGCCCGCAGAAAAAGCCCGGCAAGGGGGCCGGACTGGCGGGGACGGCACCTTGCGGGTGACGTTTGCCCCAGTGATATAACAACACCTTAACACAAAATTCATACTTTTGTAAAGCAGTAAAACGGCCAAAAAAGCCCCCCAATTTTTGGCGTTTTGGCAAGTTTTTTCTGCCTTGTCGGGGGGTATGTCTCCCCTTTTAGTCCGCCAGGTACGGCGCCAGAAAATCCCACACGGTGTTCCAGTAGGTATCCCCCAGGGCGTACATGGCCTCGCCGTGGCCGGCGCCCTGAGCGGTCAGTTCCGCCTTGTTGGTGCCGGGTTTGGCGTTGTACAGGGTATCCAGCATGGCATAGGGGATAAAGTCATCCGCCGTGCCGTGGATGAACAGCATGGGTTTTTCGCACCGGGCCACCTGGTCCAGGGCGGATGCCTCGGGGAAGCTGTACCCGGCCTTCGCGTCGGCGATGGCGCTGGCCGTGTAGAGCAGCGGGAACTCCGGCAGACCGAACCGCAGGCCCAGCTCGCTGCCGAACACCTCCCACACGCTGGTGTAGCCGCAATCCTCCACAAAGGCGCGGACGTTGTCGGGGGTGGGTTCGCCGGCGGTCATCATGGTGGTGGCCGCCCCCATCGAGATGCCGTGGATGACGATGCGGGCCTCGGGGTCCCGGGCCACAATCCAGTCGATCCAGCCCAGCACGTCCTGCCGGTCCAGCCAGCCCATGCCCACATAGTTCCCTTCGCTGTCGCCGCAAGCCCGCAGGTCGGGGGTCAGCACCTGGAACCCGGCGTCATAGTAGTGGGTGGCCAGCCGCAGGCTGTCCTTATGGGTGCCGCGGTAGCCGTGCAGGGCAATGACCCAACGGTGGCTGTCCCCGTTCTGGTAGTACACACCGGACAGTGCCAGCCCGTCCCCGCTGGTGATGCCCACCGTCTGGCCGGGGTGGGCGGCGGTGAAGGCCGCGTTGGCGGTTTCCTGGGTGGCCTTGTTGGCGGCGATGGTGGCTTCCACGCTGTCGCCGCCCGGTTCCACTTCCAGGGCCACTTCCCGGTTGCCGCCGTCACCGCTGCGGCCGATGGCGTATTCCACCAGGTAGTTGCTGCCAAAGCCCACGGCGGCCAGCAGCAGCACCACCAACACCAGCAGCGCAATGCCCAGCCGGCGCAGCAGACGGTGGCGCCGGGTGGGGCGTTGGAGGGTCGTTTCCATTTCCTTTCTTCCTTTCCCTTCTGTGGTATAGACAGGCCTCAAAACAGGCCGATAAACCAAAATTATACGACAAAGGGATGAAAATTGTCAAGTTTTGTCCCAAAACGCACAAAAACCCGCCCTTTTGGGGGCGGGTTGGGGGTGTTGTGGGGGTGTACCGGGGCGTCAGCCATCCAGGCCGATGGGATGCACCGTCACGCCGTCGGCGGTCCATACCAGGTCCCGGGGCAGGGTGAAGCGGCACAGTTCGCTCCAGTGGAGGGTGGCGTCTTCCAGGGCGGCGCGGGCTTCCTCCTCGCTGTCGTTCATCGAAAAGGAAATGGTATATTCCCGCACAAGGTCGGGGGTGCCGTCACCCCATTCCCAGCGGAAGCTGAAGCCGCCCGTCCGGATCATGTCGCCGGTGTGCAGGGTCAGGTCGGCGGGGAACGCCGTGCTTTGGGGGTCAATGGCCACCACAACCACGGCTTGGCCGTCCTGGGTTTCCAGCGTCACGCTATCCACCCGGAAGTCGGGCAACTGCTGGTCGCCCCGGGCGGGCGCGGACTGTTCCTCCACCGTTTCGGTGCTGCGCAGCAGCAGGGGGCTCACATACAGGTCGGTGGTACCGGCGGGCACCGTCACCTGGTAGGTGACCCGGCTGCCGTCGCAGATTGCCTGGCCGGCATCGGCCAGTTTGTCCTGCGTCTCGTCCAGGTAAAACAGCGGGTCGGTCTGGATCCCCTCGTGGTCGGCGGTATCGGTGTAGGCGGCCAGGTCCACCGTCACGGCCACGGTGGTGGTTTCGGGGGAGGCCTGTTCCGGCGAAGCCTCCGGGGCGGCAGATTGTGGGGCCGTGCAGGCGGTCAGCGCCAGCAGGCACAGGGCGGGCAGCAGGAGTTTCACGGGCACACGTCTCCTTTAAAAGTGGTTACTTTCAGTATACCGGCCAGCCGCAGCCCCGGGCAATGGGCAGGGTGCACAAATCCTGTCCCTTGCGGTTATTCACTCTGCCCGGGGTTGCGCCGGAACCGCCCCCGTGGTATAGTGATACCAATTTGTAGGGAAAGGGTGAAATTATACAATGCGTAGAAAAGATCGAGAAATCACCGATTGGGATAGCATGCTGGACATGGTGCAGCACTGCGATTGTTGCCGGCTGGGGTTGCTGGACGAGGACGGGGCGTACATTCTGCCGTTGAATTTTGGCGCCGCGGTGGAGGACGGTGTCCTGGCGTTGTATTTCCACGGGGCGCAGGAGGGCAAAAAGATCGCGTTGCTGCGCGAAAATCCCCATATCAGTTTCGAGATGGATACCGGGCATCGCCTGGTGCCGGGGGCCCAGGCGGCCGAGTACACCTTTGCCTATCGCAGCGTGATGGGCCGGGGTACGGTGACATTCCTGGAGACCGACGCCGACAAACTGCGGGGGCTCAACTGCATTATGGGCCATTATACCCACCGTGATGACTGGACCGTGGACCCGGCCATGCTCCGGGCCACCGCGGTGTTCCGCCTGCAGGTAGAGTCCTGGTCCGCCAAGGAACACCACCTGCCCTGATTTTTGTTCCTTCTTTGCAAAGAAGGAACCGAAGAAACTCCAAACCGGGTCCTATGGGCGGCACGGCATCTTTCGCGCCGGAGCCGGAAGACTGCGGCACGGTACCCTTTGCAAAGAACCAACCGAAGAAACTCCAAACCGGGTCCTATGGGCAGCACGGCATCTTTCGCGCCGGAGCCGGAAAACTGCGGCACGGGAAACTTCTCCCCGCTCCCTCTGTAGGGCGGGGATTCATCCCCGCCGTCCGGCTCATCCCTTTTTCCACGGTTTCTAGACAAATCCGCCCGGGTTTTCCACAACGCATCCCCTTTTTGTGGAAAACCCGTTTGTTTTTTAGAATTTCTTTGGTCCTTTCTTTGTAAAGAAAGGACCTTATTTTTCAGCCTTTTGGGAATCGCCGGATTCCCCATCCGCCACTCCCAGCTGTTCCGGTGTTTTCTGCATCAGCTCAGTGGCCATCATTTGCTGTCCCATGGTGGCGGCCTGCAGCGGTCCGCCGATCACCGACGCCAGGGGCAGCTGAAAATCGTTGTCTTGCTTTTTTTCCATTGTTACCCGATGGTGCACCAACTCAACGTTCCGGG
>ERZ1643246.4626-NODE-4626-length-10685-cov-5.585419_pt1 | contig 10685 bp, 10 predicted proteins | sample MGYA00579265_ERZ1643246 | MGnify/ENA primary metagenome ERZ1643246 (study PRJEB29033, sample SAMEA4952261) | chicken gut metagenome | biome: Broiler Chicken; feature: Gastrointestinal Tract; material: Caecum | place: Ireland | collected 2018 | study: Broiler...
CCCCCAAAAATACTGTTTATACCAATTCCGTACGCTTCAGATTGTATAATTCACGTTTTTATTATATACTATAGCTGATCGGGCCCCCTGTTTTGCGGCCTCACGGTCCATTGGGATTTCCCGATTCTGATTTTAAATAATCCGCGTCGCGTAATATCATAGTACATTTTCTGCCGGCATACAACAAAAGACCCGTTTTCCTGCTTCTGGCGAAACCCGAACAACGGCAGCAGTCGCAGGTTTGGCAAAAAGGCTCTGGTATCTTTATGCGGATGGAGGTGTTGTCTTTGAAAGCAAACAAGAATCTTCAACAAGAACTTCCTCTTCGGGGATATCTGCTGGCCGCGCTGACGGCCATTGAATTACTGATGTCTTTCTCTTTTCTGGGATATTTTCATGTCGAACCGATTTCCATCACCATCGCCTTTATTCCGGTGCTGCTGGCCGGCTGCCTGATCGGCCCGGGCGCGTCCTCGCTGGTGGGACTGGTGTTCGGAACCGCCAGTATGTGGAAGGCCTCCGCCCCGTATGTCACCGCGGCAGACCGGGTCTTTTCCCCTTTTCTCAGTTCCCGGCCCGTCGCCAGTCTGTTGCTGAGCCTGGGTTCAAGAGTATTATTCGGGCTGATCACAGGGCTTCTTTTTTATCTGGCGAAAAAATCCCGGCGTCACTGCAGTCTGTGGATTTTTGTCATCGCCTTCATCGGAAGGGCGCTTCATTCTGCGCTGGTATACACCTTTATGGGTCTGCTGTTTCCGGAAATAGGGTTCTCCATTCATAATACCCTGGAAGATCTGGGAAGTCCCGGCAATCTTCTCACCTCGCTGATATCCGGTCTGCTGGTGTTCGGCGCCTGGAAACTCTGCCACACAAAATCCTTCCGGAAATTCGCGCAGCGAATGATGACCGTCAAGCGTATCCGGCTGATTGACCGACGAATTCTGATACCTGTGATCTGCGTCATGGCTGTCACCTTACTGTCCGCCGGCGCCATTGCCCTGTATTTCCTCCAGCGGATGCTGCATGTGCTGGATACCAGCGGTTACCACCTCAGCGGGGAAACCAACTACAATCTGTTTCATCTTCAGATTCAGTTCCTTCTGGGACTGCTTTCTCTGGTATTTCTGGTGGCGCTGTTTCTTGTATTTGTGTACCGCCACACTACTTACCTGAGTTATGAAGCACGTTCTGACGCGCTGACCGGCATTCTGAACCGCAACGGATTTTTTCCGCTTTGTGAAAACATACTGGCCAATTCCATTTTCCCCAGAGAATTTCCCGGTTACTTTATGATTGTGGACATCGACTACTTTAAGAATGTCAATGACTCCCAGGGCCATCCCAAAGGGGATGAAATTCTGACGCTTGTCGCGCATTATCTCCAGGAAATCTTTTCCTATTCCGGCGTTGTGGGACGAATCGGCGGGGATGAATTCGCCGTTCTTCTTTACGGCACAATCCGCCGGGAAGAGCTGGAGACTTCTCTGGATACTTTCATGGAAAAGGTACACGGGATTCCATGCACCGGGATTAACGTATCCTGCAGTATCGGCGTGGCTCCCGTCACCACCGTTCAGGATACCGATCTGCTCTACCGGCAGGCCGATCATTATCTTTATCTTGCCAAAAATCAGGGACGCGACCGCTACGTTATCGGGACAATTCCAAACTGAGGGCAGCCCGCCGGGGGAACTGCCCTCAGAATATTCTTCCGTATGAACGACGCTTCCCGTCTCCTGTCTATCCGCGCCTCATAAGCTGGACCACCACTTCCGTATGGCCCGTAAACGGAAACATATCCACCGGCTGTATCTTTGCCGCCCGATAGCTTCCCGCCAACGTTTTCAGATCCCTGGCCAGTGTCTCCGGGCCGCAGGAGATGTAAACAATTCGTTCCGGCGCAAGAATCTTCAGGGAATCCAGAAATGCTCTGCTGCTTCCGGAACGGGGCGGATCCATAAAAACCACATCCGCCTTCTCCCCGGCAGCGGCCATAGCAGTGAGAAATTCTCCCGCGTCCCGGGCGATAAACCGGGTGTTTCGGATTCCGTTTCTTTTGCAGTTGTCCACCGCATCCCGCACCGCGTCCCGGTTCAGTTCCACGCCGATTACCTGTCCGGCCTTTTTTGCGGCAATCAGTCCGATGGTCCCAATCCCGCAGTAAGCGTCAATCACCCGTTCCCTACCGGTAAGCTGCGCCAGTTCCATGGCCTTTCCATAGAGAATTTCCGTCTGAACAGGATTCACCTGATAGAAAGAGGAGGGCGAGATCCGAAATCTCAGGCCGCACAGTTCATCCTCGATAAATCCTTTGCCAGACAGGGTGATGTTCCGGTCTCCCAGCACCATGCTGGTATTTCTGTCATTGACATTGAGAACCACGGAGGTGATGGAGGGATGCTCTTTTTTCAGCGCCTTTACAAAATTGTTTTTTGAAGGGAACACCGGGGAGGCTGCCACCAGCACCACCAGCATCTGTCCGGTTTTTCTTCCCGTGCGGATCAGCACATGACGGAAAAGCCCGTAGCCGGTATCCTCATTGTAGATTTTGATCCGAAAGGATTTCAGAAGACGACGGATGGTCTGGATCACTTTTCCCGCTTCCGGATCTTCGATCTGGCAGTTTTCCACAGCTACCACCCGATGCGTTCCCTCCTGGTACGTTCCCGCCACGATTTCCCCGCTGCGCAGGCGCCTGTAAACCGCATGGACCTTATTGCGGTAATGGTAGGGATTTTCCATCCCGATGATAGGCTCCGGACGTCCTGCCTCCCGCAGCAGGCGGCGGATATTCTCCTGTTTCATTTCCAGCTGCTTCTGATATTCCATTCCCTGATACTGACATCCGCCGCATCTTGCGGCATAGGGACATTTTCCCATTGTCTCTGCCATCTCAAATCTCCTCTCTGTTCCGTTTACTTTGCTCTCTTCTTCCGCTATAATAAAGTCAGGCCAGTCTGCCGGTCCTGAACGGTCTGCGGCTGCCTGAAATCCTTTGAATATTTTCGGGAGGTGTTGATTATGAAAAAGAAAACCATATCCATTCTGTGCTCTCTGGCCCTTCTTTCCGTCTTTGGCGGATGCCGGCGGGAGCCAACGGTTTCAAAGGACAGCGCTCCCACGGAAACTGTGGAAAGCGACACGGAATCCGACCGGATTTCCGATGATTCCGGCGCCAATGAGCCGACCGTATCTTTGGAGGCCGATACCGACAACGCCAATGGGGGTGACTCCGCATCCTCCGATGATCCCTCAGACGCAGGGGCCGGGGATACGCAAGTTTCTGATACCCGTCCGGAGGACGCTTTCACCTGTTCAATTTCCGCCGATCCCTCCTCTGCCGACCCGCAGACAATCCTGACGTGGGAAGGACTGACCCTCACCGCCGATTACTGGGATCCGGAAACGCTGTCGCTTCATTTTTCCGCGGAAAACACTTCCGATACCCCCCTGACTATCCAGGCTTCCGGCTGCTGGGTCAACAATTCCATGCAGTCGCCGGATTTCAGTCTTTCCGTGGAAGCCGACGCCTCCGCCCAGGGCAGCATGACCTTTTCGCAGGACGGCTTTTCCGACAGCGGCATCACAGAAGCGGGAAGGATCGGTTTTACTCCGGTGGTACTGGACGGCATGAACTATTCCACCCTGTATACCGGAGAGGCGGTGGTACTGGACACCGGACTCTCCCGGGAGGCTTCCATTCCCGCGGGACAGCTTCTGGCGGAACAGGAAGGCATACGAATCTCCTTTGTCGGCAGTTCAGACAGCAGTCTCTGGGGAACAGATTTTCTTCTCTGCATAGAGAATCATTCCGGCCAGAACCTGTCCTTTGAGGCCGCTGACACACAGGTAAACGATACCGCAGTGGAACCCCTGTTTTCCGCCGCGGTAGACGATGGAAAATATTCGGTCGCTTCTCTGTCTCTGTTCTCCGACGAACTGGAAAGCAAACAGATCAGCCAGATCCGGACGCTTTCCTTCAGTATCCGGGTACTGGATCCCACCGATTATCATACCGTCCTGACGCTGGAAAATCTGTCCCCTTCCCTTTCCTAAAAAGGCCCCGGGCATCTTGCCCGGAGCCTTTTGATGTTCATGACAATGAAACGTCCGCGATACTCGCTTTCCATTGTTTACGTTCCGCCGGAACTCATGGTTTACTCTCCCAGTCCGCTTTCAATCGCTCCTACCAGGCTTTTCAGCGCTTCATCCTCGTCCTCTCCTTCACAGGTCAGTTCAATCTCATCGCCGCATTTGACGCAGGCGCCCAGCACGCTGAGCACGCTCTTGGCATTGGACACGCTGCCGTCAAATTCAAAAGTAATCCGGGACTTAAACTGCATGGCCTCCTTGCACAGTATGCCGGCCGGTCTCAGATGAAGTCCGGTGGGGTTTTTGATTGTCACTCTTTGTTTTACCATAATGTGTTTCCTCTATTCATTCGTATCGTTCGTGTCATCTATCGCTGTCAGCTGAATATCCGCTTTCACATTGTCCACCAGTTCATAGCCATCCGGCAGCGTTACATTCACATCCACACTGTAGGAACCCGCTTCCAGCCCCTCCAGATTCACGGATGCCTGGATATCCGACACATTCAGATTCGCCAGATCCGCATTGGCTGCCTGAATCCGCATGATCAGATTTTCCCGGATAAATACCGCGTGCAGGCCTCTTCCCAGATTTTCCAGTTTTATGGAGCTGGTGGGAACTTCAAATTCCTGGCTTCCCAGCGGGATAATGCTCACCTGTACCTGGACGGACTGATTTCCGTCAGATACCTGTTTCAGTTCATCCGCCTGCAGCAGCAGACTGGACAGATCTATGGTTCCTTTATAATCCTGACTGAGCCCGTCAACATTGATCAGATCTGCCGGGATTTCAATGGTGTTTCCGTTCTCCGCCAGGGTCTCCAGCGCTTCATCACTGCCCGCCACCGAGATGGTATCCGGCGTCAGCGTTACTCTGGATACCTGATATCCCGCTGCCGGTTCGCCGGTATAGCTGGCCTTCAGGCGGACATTCTCCCGGATTTCCCAGAGGGTCAGCGTCACTGTCACCTGCCGTTCCTTCCCAATATCAAAGTTCAGGTATTCCAGATCGTCAGTGAGCACATCGCCGTTTTTGTCAATCACATCCAGCTGCACCGTCTTTTCCACCGTTTTTGTCGCTTCCCCGTTCAGCTGCACATTGGCCTGCACCATATTGATCTTGTCGATAATGGATTCCGGACCCTGGATGGTGACAATCTCCGGATCGGAGGTTTTTTCTCCGATCTCATAATGTTTGTCTGTCTCTCCTTCTGTCTGGATTTCCACGGAAAACTCTTTCTGGGCCGAATCCTCGATCCGGATGGGAATGACTTTGGGGAAAATTTCCACATCCTCCAGGGCAATACCGCTGACCTCCCGGAACGTCACCGGGACATAGGTGGAAGTGGCGTCCATATCCTGAATCTCTGCCAGGTTCGCATATACCACCAGATCCGACCGGTTCTGCACCACAGATTCCCTGCCCCGGATCAGAACGGTAACCGTCCTTGCTTCCTCTTCGATCTGGTAGGTCTTTCCCGCGTCGTATACATAATTTTCATTCTGAACCGTAACCTTCACCGAATATCGGGCAGTGATCACCGGATCATCCACGTTGTTGACAAACAGCCACATACCCACGGCGATCAGCACGGCAAAAATTTTCAGGGCGAGGTTATTTTCCAGCTTTTTCTTCATTTTTCCCCCGTCCTTTCCATAATCTGAATTTTCCTGTGTCATCCTTCTGCTCCGGTTTCAGCTTAATGCTGTTCAGCGCATCCCTCAGCTGCGACGGAGTCACTCCCGTATGAATGACGCCCCCCATACTGTAGGAAATCTTTCCGGTTTCCTCAGACACCACAATGGTCAGCGCATCGCTCACTTCACTGATCCCCACTGCCGCCCGGTGCCTGGTACCCAGACTTTTACTCAGAGACAGATTATCCGACAACGGCAGGTAACAGGTGGCCGCCACAATGCGGTTGTTGCGGACAATCACGGCTCCGTCATGCAGCGGCGTGTTATGCTCAAAAATATTGATCAGCAGCTGACTGCTCACCAGAGAATCCAGCGGAATTCCTGTCTTTTCATATTCTTTCAGAATGATCTTCTGCTCCACCACAATCAACGCGCCCGTCTTCACCTCGCCCATGGCGTAAGCCGCATGAATCAGTTCTCCGATCGTCCGGTCATTCAGACGCTCTTCCACATCCCTGGAGGAATCAAAGGGGATTACTGTGTTGATAATCTTTTTTTCACCCAGCTGTTCCAGCATACTCCGCAGCTCCGGCTGAAAAATAACCAGGATTCCCGTGATCAGTACCACGCTCAACTGGCTGAAAATCCAGAGAATCGTATTCATGTGGAACAGTTCCGCCACCAGCAGAAACAGCACCACAAACACAATTCCCTTCAACAGCATATAGGCCCGGGTGTTTTTCACCCACAGCATCATGTAATAAACAAAAAAGGCAATCAGAAAGATCTCCACGATATCGATCACGCTGAAAGAAGCCGGAAGCATCATCCGTATCCGCGAAAAACCGGCCGCCAGATAATCCATGATTGTCTGCATATTCTCACATCCTTCCCCTTATATTCTGCTGCAGTTCCGCCTTGCGGCTTCCCTGTCTTCCATGCGCTCCGTTATCGTTTGCCCGAAACGTATGGCTCCGTCCCTGTCCTCAGGGCGGCAAAACGCAAACGGCTTTGGCATGTTCCACTCCCCATTTTTCGGTATCCCTGCGGTTTTACAGATCCTTCAGAGACTCTTCCAGTTTCGTCTGAAAATCCACTCCCCTGTCTGTTTCATCCGCGTCTCCCGCAGGTGTCTGCATCCTTTCCTCCTCCTGGATCATACCGGTGAAGGCAATGGTTTCCTGGGGCACCGGCCCTGCCTGTACGTCGGAAACTTCCTCCTGTCCCGGCGTCGGCCGGGCAGACGGCTCTTCCTGGATGGTTTTCACCACCACCTGCTTTTCGGAAATGGAACGCTTCGGCACAGCCTTCACATAATAGTAATAGTCGTCATCCTCATACTGAAGATACTCCGTCCTGCTGTAATCCACATTGAACAGGAAAAACTCCAGAATCAGACTGATCAGCACAGATCCTATGGTTCCCACGATCATGGGAAGCACGGGCGTTTTCACATCAATAATCAGTCCGCCGGCCACCAGAATCACCACATAGGCGATACCGCCCAGGCATATGGCAATCTGCCAGGCGTAACTGGCGGAAAGTCTTCGGATCACATTGACCACCAGAAGCACGGTGACAAAGGCGATGATCTCCATCATCATGTTCTGATTGCCCGCCAGGCCGTCCAGCAGAAGCTTCAGATTCTCTGCCATCTGTTCGGGATCGGTGCCCTCCAGCACCTCCGCGGATCCGTGTACCAGATCAAGGAAATAGTAAACAATCACTCCGAATCCGGCTGACACCGCCGACACCGGCGATCTGGTGAGTCCGAATCCGATGGGGATCGCGCAGGGTATCCCCAGCCTGAACGCCAGCGGCGTAAGCAGCAGTACGATGGCATCACCCGGCGTAAAACGAATGTAAAGGATAATCATAATCAGGAACAGACAGAGGGCAAAAGCCGCCGTCTCAATCCCCACGCCGTAGCACTGTCCGATAATAAGAATACAGCCGAACAGAACAATGCTGTTCAGCGGAAGGATCGAACAGATCAGCGCCATCACCAGAAGGACAAAGATATTGTCCAGCGGTTTCACAAAAGGAAGGTACCAGTTGATGCTTTTAAAAATCAACAGAGCCAGAAGAAATTTCAGCAGCGGCTGCAGAAACAGACTGTACCCCGCATAGAAATTTTTCAGTTTCTCTCTGAATTCCAGTAAAAGAGTCATGCTTTTCTCCTCCTGCTTTTCGGTTTCGCCCGCCTTTCGCCGGTATTCCCTTCTTTTTCATTGCCGTACAGCTTCTCCAGAGACGCCAGCCAGGCGTCATAGGCCCGCACATCCTTCTGGGTTCTGGAATACCGGAGGGATTCCAGAATATAGACAGCGCCGGAATAGCATACCAGCGCAATCAGATAGCCCGCCGCAATCACCACGGCCATCATGATCAGATGGACAAATTCCAGCTCCTCCAGAAAGCTGTCGCCCCGGCTGGCAAGATACAGAATTACCACCGCGGCATAGCCCACGGTCGTCAGCACAAAATTTTTCAGCAGCGCGGACGCGATAAAATCGCTTCGGTAGTATCCCGCAATCCGAAGGTCCTCTTTGCCCTCGTTCTGCTCATATCTGGCAATCTTTGTCATCAGTCGGATCTTTTTTTCGTCTAACATAAACACTTCCTGCACTTTCTGATAATCATACCTCTGATTATTGTACCATATCTTCCCCGCTAATGAAAGTAATTTTTCTCAGTCTCCCCCTCCAATACAGGCGGTGAGGACGTAGATTTGTCCGGCTCCCTGCTCCTTCAGTTTTCCGGCGATGGCATTGACCGTACTTCCTGTGGTATAAATATCATCCACCAGTAAAATCCGCTCATATCTGCCGGCTTCCGGCAGGACGACAAAGGCCCTTTTCAGATTCTCTTTTCGCTCTTTTCTGTTCAGTTTTTTCTGTGCAACCGTGAATTTTTTACGCAGCACCAGATCGGTACGAAGGGGTATGGACAACCCGCTGCTGATGATTTCTGCCAGGACTTCCGCCTGGTTATAGCCTCTGGTCCTCAGCTTCCGCCAGTGGACCGGCACGGGGATAATCACCTGGGGGCGAACCTGAAGAAGAAAATCACGCCCGTACAGGAGCATCATTCCTCCGAAAAAAGCCCCGTACTCTTTTCGTCCCCGGAATTTGAACCGCATCATGGACTCGCGGATTCTTCCCTGGTAGAGAAAAATCCCCCGCCCTCTTTCAAAACTCTGTTCGTAATGACCGCAGTCAAAGCAGAACTCCTTCTCCGGATCGGTCAGAGGTTTTCCGCAGCGCATACAGCGGGGTTCCTCCACCGGTTGGGGCAGATCCCCGCGGCACAGGGAGCAGACATACCGCTCCCCCTTACCCAGTACGCCGTCACAGAGCGCACAGCGTCTGGGATAAATCCAGTCCGCCAGACGGCCGGGCCGGATCCCTTTTCGTCTTTTCAAAGTTCCATCATCTCCAAAATCCGTTCTCTGAGACTGGTATACCGGTTTTTCTCCTGCTTGTTTTTAATCATTTCCTGAAAGGTCACCTCGCTGCCAACAATGGTCACGCAGGTTCTGGCTCTCGTGACCGCCGTGTACAGCAGATTTCTGCTCATGAGCATCCGGGGACCGCCCAAAAGCGGCATCACCACCGCCGGATATTCGCTTCCCTGAGATTTATGTATGGTCACGGCATAAGCCAGCTCCAGCTCCTCCAGCTGTTTAAATGTATACTCCACATACCGGCACTCCTCAAACACCACCGTCATGGTCTCCGCAAAGGCATTGATCTCCTGAACGATTCCCATATCTCCGTTGAATACTCCCACGCCTTTTTCCACGGGGATCCCGTACTGACCGCGGATCTCCCACTCCAGCTGATAGTCGTTGCGGATCTGCATCACCTTGTCCCCTTCCCGGAACAGGCCGTCTCCGTGTTCTTTTTCCCTCTTCCCGGGATCCGGAGGATTCAGATACTGCTGAAGCACCTGATTCAGATGTTCCACCCCCAGAAGTCCTTTTCTGGTGGGCGTCAGCACCTGAATCTCCAGCGGTTTGGCTTTCACATAGGGCGGCAGCTTTTTCTGCACCAGATACACCACGGAGCCGATGATGATATCGGCGTCATACCGTTTCAGGAAAAAGAAATCCTTACTTTTGTTATCCAGCCGCACATCCAGGCCCGCATTGATCCGGTGCGCATTGACCACAATATCACTCTCGGATGCCTGGCGGAAAATCCTGTTCAGTTCCACCACCCGGAACGCCCTGGAATCAATGATGTCCTTCAGCACACTCCCCGGCCCCACACTGGGAAGCTGATTCACATCCCCCACCAGAATCAGTCGGGTTCCCACCTGCACCGCCGAAAGGAGGGCATGCATCAGGGAAATATCCACCATGGACATCTCATCGATGATAATCACATCCGCTTCCAGCGGATTATCCTGATTTCTTTCAAAATGAGCGCCTGCCGAGGAATCCTCCACCAGCCCGGAAAGTTCCAGCAGACGGTGAATGGTGGACGCCTCATATCCGGTGGCCTCCGTCATTCGCTTGGCCGCCCGGCCGGTGGGGGCCGCCAGGTAAATATCCAGCCCCTCCAGTTCAAAATACTGGATAATGGCGTTGATGGTGGTCGTCTTTCCCGTTCCCGGTCCTCCGGTGATCACCAGAACCCCGTGGTTCACCGCCTCAATGACAGCCTGCCGCTGCAGCTCCTCCAAAGTCAGCTGATTTTTCTTTTCAATGAATTCCAGCCGTTTCCGGATGGCTTCCTCCGGCTCCCTGCTGCTGACGTTGAGTTCCTTCAGCATCCGGGCGGTATTCAGCTCCAGATAATAAAAAGAGCTTCCATACACCGCCGGTTCCTGACGGTCTTCGAAGGTCATCTCCTTCAGGACCACCTTACGGTCCATAGCCAGATCCATCACATGTTTCTCCATCAGAGAGGCTTCCACCCCCAGCAGTTCCGCGGCTCTGGCCAGCAGAAC
>ERZ1643246.4627-NODE-4627-length-10681-cov-8.197440_pt1 | contig 10681 bp, 9 predicted proteins | sample MGYA00579265_ERZ1643246 | MGnify/ENA primary metagenome ERZ1643246 (study PRJEB29033, sample SAMEA4952261) | chicken gut metagenome | biome: Broiler Chicken; feature: Gastrointestinal Tract; material: Caecum | place: Ireland | collected 2018 | study: Broiler...
GATGATGAGGTGGAGGAGCAGTCCAATAAGAACAAAATTACGGCGGAGGACTGCCGTAATGTGGAAAAGGTTCTGGAATTCCGCAGAATTATAGAAAGCGAAGCCTGTTTCCTGGCCGCCCGGAACAGTACGCCGAAGCTGGTGGAAAAACTGAAAAAATATCTGGAAACCATGGTCCGGAGCCGGGAAGATACAGAAAAATTTGTCTCTGCAGATATCAGCTTTCATCAGGCCATCTGTCACGCATCGGGGAATCCGCTTTTGGAGAAAAGTATGAACCGTATTTTTCAGGAAAATAAAAAGAGTCAGATGCTTACCAGAAAGACGTTTGGGTATAATGATGGAATTCACTATCATCGGCTGATTCTCAAGGCAATTGAGGAGAAAAATGCGGAGGAAGCAAGACGGCAGATGTATGAGCATCTCCAGAATGGTATCAATAAGCTGCACCGATAAGCGCAGCAGGGAAGAGGGTTTTTCTGCATTAACATGTCAGACAACAGACAAGATATAAGAAAGGGAGAAGGATGGATACAAAAATACAGAAAATTCGTGCGATATGCACGGCTCCGGAGGGAATTAATCTGGTGGTTGTAAAAGTGGAGACAAATCAGCCGGGGCTTTACGGGCTGGGATGCGCTACCTTTGCCTACCGGCATCTGGCAGTAAAAACCATGATCGAAGAATATCTCGATCCTCTGCTGCAGGGGCGGGAAGTAGACCGGATCGAGGATTTGTGGCAGCTGATGCACCAGAACGGCTATTGGAGAGACGGCCCGGTTACCAATAATGCCATTTCCGGGGTGGATATGGCTCTTTGGGATATCAAGGGAAAAATGGCGGGCATGCCGCTGTATCAGCTGTTCGGAGGCAGGTGCAGAGAAGGCGTTCCTGTTTACCGGCACGCCGACGGAAGAAATCTAGAAGAACTGTGCGAGAATATTCAGCGCTATCAGGAGATGGGGCTGCGCCATGTGCGGTGCCAGTGCGGAGGCTACGGGGGGGAATCTTATGGGAAATTCCCGGAGACAGCGCCCCGGGGGGCACAGCCGGGCGTTTATCTGGATGAGCAGGAATATGTGGAAAAGACCGTGGAATTATTCGTGGGAATCCGGGAAAAACTGGGATATCAGATACAGCTGGTTCACGATGTGCATGAACGGATATCACCGGCCGCAGCTATCCGGCTGGCCCGGAAACTGGAACCCTGCCAGCTGTTTTTCCTGGAAGACCCGATTGCGACGGAACAGCTGAACTGGATGCGGAGACTGCGGCAGCAGACGAGTATACCCATCGCGCAGGGAGAATTATTTAATAATCCCTGGGAATGGAAAACTCTGATTACAGAGAATTTAATTGACTATATCCGTGTCCATATCAGCCAGATAGGCGGAATTACGCCGGCCAGAAAGCTTCAGATCTTTGCGGAGCAGTTCGGTGTAAAGACGGCCTGGCACGGACCGGGAGACATGTCGCCTGTCGCGCATGCCGCGAATATACATATTGATCTGGCCGCGCCAAATTTCGGCGTGCAGGAATGGTCCGGTATTGAGCCTCCGAATTATGTGATTCAGGAGCTAAAGGGTCCCCGGGGAGCGCTGCTGGATGTGTTCCAGGGCCTGCCGGAATTTCATGAGGGGTATGTTTATCCCAATGAGAAGCCGGGTCTCGGTATAGAAATAGATGAGCGGGAGGCGGCAAAATACCCCTGCGAAAATACGGTAACTACCTGGACACAGACGAGAAGGGCGGACGGCGCGCTTCAGACGCCGTAAAATCAGAGACAGAAGGAGAAGGTATCATGAAAGAAGTCATCATTCCGGAACCGCATAAATTTGAGGTCAGAGAGGTTCCGCTTCCAGAACTGAAAAATGAAGAAGAGGTTTTGATCCAGATGAAAGCTGCCGGCGTATGCGGGACAGACCATCATATTTACCACGGCTCCAATCCCTGTTCTACCTATCCCAGAATTCCGGGGCATGAGAACGCGGGAATTGTAGTAAAGACCGGAAAAAACGTTGCGAATGTGCAGGAAGGAGATCATGTGGTGGTAGATCTGCTTTCCGCCTGCGGAGAATGTTATCAGTGCCGTACCGGCAGAAAAAATGTCTGTGAACACGTGAAGGTACGCGGATCCGGCGTGGACGGAGGCTGGAGAGAATATTTTACGGCTCCGGCTTCTGAGGTTTATAAAATATCCAAAAACGTAAAATGGGAGGACGCTGCGCTGGTGGAGCCGTATGCCATCGGGGCGCACTGCACCGCCCGGGGCCGGATCGTGCCGGAAGATACAGTATTTATTTTCGGAACGGGAACAATCGGAGCGATTATTCTGCAGACCTGTAAGGCCCTGGGGGTAAAAAAGGTTATCTGCTGCGATATTGATGACGCATCCCTGGAACGGGCAAAAGAGTACGGCGCAGACGCCGTGATTCATTCCGGACGTGAAAATATCGTGGAGCGTGTGCGGGAAATCACAGGCGGCCATGGCGTAACGGCGGCTTTTGACGCAGCTTGTTTTCCGGGCTCCCTGACTCTGTGCATGCAGCCGGGAATCCTCTGTAATGCGGGAAGAATGATCCCCATGGGCTTCTGTACAGATGCAGAACAGATTACCCAGGCCATGATCAATCAGAGAGAACTGGATATCATAGGGAGCAGAATGTCCGCGTTTCAGTTTGAGCCCACCATTGCCCGCATGGAAAGGGGTGAACTGAATACAAAGGGTATTGCAACTTCGATTATTCCGTTTCAGGAGGTGGAGAGGGTATTTGCATATATGGAACATCCTGCACCGGAATCTAAGAAAATGGTGATTGTTTTTTAAGAATTTCAGGAAGGAGAAAAAAGATGTTTGATTACAAAGAAAAATTTTCCGTAGCGGGGAAATGCTGTATTGTTACCGGAGGCGCCCAGGGACTTTCCCGCGGAATGGCAGAAGCGCTGCTGGAAAATGGAGCGAAAGTTGTTCTGATGGATATTCAGAAGGAAAAACTGGAAGCGGTTGTGGAAGAGTACAGAAATAAGGGATATGAAGCGTTTGGCGTTTCGGGAAATCTGGCGGATAGAAAGGAACTGTCGCAGATGTTTGATGAGGCGCTGGAACTGTTGGGGGCACGCCTGGATGTGCTGATTCCGGCTGCGGGGATTCAGAGAAGACATCTGCCGGAGGAGTTTCCGGAGGAGGAATGGGATCTTGTGCGGAAGATAAATCTGGATCATGTGTTCTTTATGATCCAGAAGGCACTAAATGTTATGCTGAAGCAGCCGGAGGGAGGGAAAATTATTACTATCGGCTCCATGGTATCCTGGTTTGGCGGTACTACTGTTCCTGCCTATACAGCCAGCAAAGGGGCAGTTACGCAGCTGACAAAAAGTATTGCCGTGGACTGCGCCGGGCGGGGAATTAATATCAACGCTCTGGCTCCGGGCTATATGGATACCGAGATGTGTGCCAATATGACGCAGGAACGGAAGGATGAAACGTCCAAAAGAATACCGGCAGTCCGGTGGGGAACTCCGGAAGATATGAAAGGGCCGGTTATCTTTCTGGCTTCATCCGCTTCGGATTATCTCAATGGCGCGGTGATCCCGGTGGATGGAGGATACCTCTGCAAGTAAAGAAACGAGGAGCCAAGATGAACTTTGCGGAAAAATTCAATCTGCAGACACCCAGTCCAGGCATGCTGACCGTTGCCTGGATGGGGCAGGCAGGTTTTTTAATAAAAAACAGCCGGGGAAAAGTGCTGGCGCTGGACGTATATTTGTCTGATCTGGCGGAAAAACTGGATGGGAATAAACGCCTGACGCCGGCCCTGTGCGCCCCGGAAGAACTGGCTGTGGACCTTGTACTGGCCACGCATAAGCACACGGATCATCTGGACCTGGACAGTATTCCGGTCTGGCTTGACCGGGGAGCACATCTGTACTGCTGCAGGGAATCGGAAGAGCTGTGCATAGGGGCCGGGCTGAGAAGAGAGCTTATTACAGCCATGCAGGAAGGAGGGGTGAAAGAAGACGGAGGCTACAGAATAGAAGCCGTTTATGCAGAGCACGGGGATACGGCCCCGGGCGCAGTGGGATTTATGATTGAGTCGGAGGGGATCCGTATCTATTATACCGGAGACACCAGCTACCAGCAGGAACGAATGAAATATGCGGCCGAAAAAGAGATACAGCTTTTGCTGCTTCCTATTAATGGGGAATATGGAAATATGAATGAAAGGGATGCGGCCATGCTGGCCGCGCAGGTTAAAGCCGCTGTAACAGTTCCCTGTCATTTCTGGACCTTTGCCAGGCACGGAGGAAATCCATACGACTTTCTTCTGGCCATGCAGGGACTGGCGCCGGACTGCAGAAGCTATCTGATGGCTCAGGGAGAGATCCTGAAAATAACGCGGGAGGGGATTCTCTGATCAGGGTTTGACAGTGATGATTTCGATATTCTGTGCCGCCAGATGTTTCAGTTCTTCCGGGTCCGCCGTTGTATCCGTAACAAGAAGATCGATTTTTTGGGCGGGGACGCTGAAAAAATTATAGGAACGACCTACTTTGGATCCGTCAGCGACAATAATGACCTTCCCGTTGCACTTGTTGACCATTGCCTCGTTTACCTCTGTTTCCGCATAAACAGAGGTGGTAGTTCCAACACCGCTGATACCGTTGGCGCCGAGAACGCAGTAGTCGCTGTAAACCTTGCTGATGGCATCGGTAGCGAATCCGCCTACCAGAGATTTAGAGCGGTTGCGGCATTCTCCGCCGGTCAGGATTAATTCGATGCTTTCGCTCCAGACAAAGGTGGGGGCCAGCGCGTTGTTGGTGATCACACGGATTTTTTTCTCATTCAGGTGCTTTAGAACGGCCAGGGTCGTAGTTCCTGAATTGAGAAAAATGGTGGAGCCTTCCGGAATAATCGCGGCGACATGTTTTCCAATGCAGTCTTTTACATGCTCGTTTAAACTTTTTTTCTCTTCCAGATAGGTTTCATGTTCAGAAAAAGATGCATTGAAAGACGCACCGCCATGAAAACGGGTAATAAGATTCTTTTCTTCCAACAACTGAAAATCACGGCGGATAGTCAGCTGGGACACGTTCAGAAGTCTGCTGGCCTCCGATACGGTCAGCGTTTTATTGGCGCGGAGATAGTCCAGCAGCTTGTGGTGACGGTTCTGTATAACGGTTCTTGATTGATTCATACGGTGTTTACCTCTGTAGAAGAATGTATAAGATGTTTCATTGATTATTATAATCGATTATGGGGAAAAATCAATTAAAAAAGTACATTTAATGCGCGAAAATATATAAACGTTCAAATGAATAAAAATATTAGAATGTTTATGAAAAACGGCATAAAAAGTGTGATATTATACACAAAAAAGCGAGATATAATATGTGTAAATTATCAATTGAAACAAAAACGGTCATATGATATGATAACTATAGTTCAAATAAACGAACGATATATGGATTAATTTAGAAAGGGTGGAAGCAACATATGAAAAAGGGTTTTATGAAAAAGGCAGTAGGGGCTGCCGTATCACTGACATTAACAGGAGCTTTGCTGGCAGGCTGCGGAAACAGCAGCAGTTCTTCTTCGGAAAGTGATGGGGGCCAGACATCCTCCGGAAGCGCATCTTCTTCCTCTGCAGAAAGCGGCGGAGAAAAATACAAGATCGCGCTGAGTAATTCTTATATGGGCAACGACTGGAGACAGTTAATGATCAAAACCGCTCAGATTGTTGCGGAAAAGGATCCCTATGCGGATAAAGTGCAGCTGGATGTTGTAAACTGCGAAAATACAGCAGAAGCCCAGTCGGCGTCTATTGACGCGCTGGTGGAAGAAGGATATGATGCGATTCTGATCGAAGCCTCTTCCCCCACGGCGCTGATTCCGTCGATTCAGAGAGCACAGGAAGCAGGGATCGTAATTGTTACATTTGATAATACGGTAGAGGCAGACGGGGTGTACCGGGTATCTACAGACCTGGCAGACCTGAGCACCGCCTGGGCCGAGTGGCTGTGCGTGCAGTGCGGAGACGGAGCAAACATTATTGTTGATACGGGAATCGCCGGATCTACATCAGGCAATACGATGTACGAAGCAGCCATGGCTGTATTTGAGGAGCACAATATCAATGTCGTTTCAGAATTTGCCAGTGAATATGCGGATGGCGTGGGGCAGGAGCAGATCGCAAGTGTTCTGGCGGCCAATGATGATGTTGACGGTGTATATTCTCTTTGCTATGCGAATACGGTATACAATGCTTTTACAGATGCGGGAAGAGAGCTGGTTCCCACCACAAGCTTTAACAGCAATATCGGGCATATAACGGCGTACGATAATCAGATGGATGTTCTGATTGGACAGAATACGCCGGGATTGGGAGCAGAGGCACTGAAGGTTGCTGTAGATGTACTGGACGGAAAAGAGGTTCCGCAGGAGACGCTGATCCAGGCAGCACTGTTTACGAATGACACTTCTGTAGAGTTTGGATATGAGACAACGCAGATTGAAGAAGATAAGACCTTCTTCCGGGATCTGCCGGACGCCTTCGACTACCCCGTTGTTCCTGCCGATTTTGAACCTCAGGTGAGTGCTGAGGAAGTAGCGGATTATCAGCAGTAATATAAGGGAAATAGGAAAAATCATTTAAGGGGCTGTTATCCGGCCCCTTAAATTATACGCCTGAGCTGGCCGCATGCCGGTTAAAAAGAAAAAAAGAGGAAAAAGTATGGCAGATTTAGAGATGAATAATATTACGAAATCATTTTCGGGAGTGCCGGTTCTGAAAAATGTTTCTCTGCACTGCAACCGGGGAGAGGTTCACGCGCTTCTCGGTGAAAACGGGGCGGGAAAAAGTACGCTTCTGAAAGTCCTGAGCGGCGCGCATCTTCCTGATTCCGGAGAGATCCGGATATTTGGAAAAAAGGTGGAAATCAGAAATCCTGTAGATGCCATGAAGCATGGAATCGGAACTGTGTACCAGGAATTATCAATTATTGCGGATCTGACAGTGGGAGAAAATATTTTTATAGGCCGTATTCCCAAAAACAAAATGGGCGCTTTTGATAGGAAAAAGCTTTACCAGGACACCCGGGCGCTGCTTGAGGAATATGGGATTCATGATATTGATCCGGCCGCAAAGGCGAGAAGTCTGTCGCTGTCCCAGAGACAGATTGTGGAGATATTGAAAACACTGTCAAAGAATCCGGATATAGTGATTTTTGATGAGGCAACTTCGGCGCTTACGGACAATAAAGTAAAATGGCTTCTGTCGGTGACGCGAAAACTGGCGGATCAGGGGAAGATCGTTCTGTTTATTTCGCACCGGATGTCCGAGATACAGGATGGATGCGATATGATTTCCATTTTGCGCAACGGTGAAAATTCCGGAGAAGTACATGTCAGTGAAGTGCAGATGGATGATGTGATTTCCAGAATGCTGGGAAGAAAAATGTCCGGATATTTTCCGGAAATTAACTGCAATGCGGGAAAAGAAAAATATCTGCAGGTAAAAGACCTTACCTATCTGAATATTCTAAACGGGGTTACGTTTGATCTGTATGAAGGGGAAGTGCTGGGAATCGGGGGACTGGCCGGGCAGGGACAGGCGGAACTTCTGCAGGCTCTTTATGGAGTGATAAAAGCAAATGGGGAAATACTTTTAAAGGGAAAGAAGATACGCGTGCGCTCCCCCAAGGACAGTATCCGCAACGGAATTGCGCTGGTGCCGGAGGAAAGAGGAATCCAGGGCCTGATTCTTTCTGAATCTATCCGCTATAATATTTCACTGCCTGTTTTAAAGAAAATCAGTTCCCCTTTCTGGGTTTCGCGGAAAAAGGAAAATGCAGTTGTAGATAAATATATGGAGGAACTGCAGATTAAGGCCGAAGACCGCGAAATGGCGGCTATGAACCTGTCCGGGGGAAATCAGCAGAAGGTAGTTATGGCAAAAATATTGGCTATGGAGCCGGAGGTTTTTCTGATGCACGATATTACCCGGGGCGTGGATGTGGGGACGAAGAAAGAAATGTTTACTATGGTCCGTGACTTTGCGGCGGGCGGCCATCCGGTGATCTTTTTTTCCACCGATGTGGAAGAACTGGTGAAGGTATGCGACCGCGTTCTGGTCATGTACGATGGAAAGATCGGGGCCGATTTGAGCGGGGACGCGCTGACAAAAGAAAATATTGTCGGAGCATCGATTGGTAGTACGGTGAAAGAGGAGACTGCGGAAGGGAGGAAACAGGGGTGATCCAAAAGAAAAAAATCAACATAAAAAGATTTCTAAAAGACAACTGGATTTCCATGATTCCCTATATCATGTTTATCATTATGGTCATTGTTATGGGAACACTGAATGCAAATACCCTGAGTCTGCGGTACATAGCGAATAAATCAGATGCGGCATTTTCGCTGATTCTGGCAGCGGCCGGGCAGACGGTTGTACTTCTGACCGGCGGATTTGATCTTTCCGTGGGCGGCGTCATCTGCATTACAAACTGCCTGGCTGCAAGCTGCATGCAGGACAATCTGGGAAGCATGCTGCTCTGGGCCGTTATCTGCATGGCAGTGGGAATCGGAATTGGAGTATTCAACGGATATATCATAGAAAGAACAAAGCTGCAGCCATTTATTGTTACGTTGGCTACGCAGTATATCTGTTATGGAGTGGCACTCCTGATTATGAAGGTGGATGGAGGAAATGTGCCGGCCGGGTATATCAGCGGCCTGCTGCACCGGTTTGGCCCGATTCCGCTTTCCATGATCCTGATTGTGGTTCTGGCCCTGCTGTGGTTCTTTTTTAAGAATACCAAAAAAGGTTTCAGCATTTATGCGATCGGCAGCAATGAATCGGCGGCCCGCCTGAATGGTATTTCGATATTAAGAACCAAAATGCTTGCCTATGGGATTTCAGGAGGCTTTGCGGCTCTGGCCGGCCTGTTCCGGACCGCTCAGGTGGCCAGCGGCTCTCCCACCGCAGGAGCAGATTTCGTGATGTCTTCCATCTCTGCGGCGGTCATCGGCGGGACGGCCTTAAGCGGCGGATCGGGAGGAATGATCGGCACCATTGTAGGTGCGCTGGTGCTCAGAAATATCAGCGATCTTCTGGTATTCATGAAAGTGTCCTCCTACTGGTCCTCGCTGGTGCAGGGCGTGATCCTGATTCTCGCGGTGGCAGTCAGCGCTTATGGAACGATGCTTAAGAAAAGAGGAGGTGCGGCAGCATGACGGCGAAAAAATTTATGAAAAAAAATTTTTCAATTATTATGACCTTTGTGATCGCCCTGCTGTTATTGCTGTTTATTTCGATTTTGCGGCCGGGATACGCAAATGTTAACAATCTGAGGGTCTTATCGATTACCGCTTCTTTTCTGGGTATGACGGCCATGGGGCAAATGGCGGCCATTCTGACCGGCGGTATGGATTTATCCATTCCATGGATGTTTACTATCGCGGCTTTTACGACCGCCAATCTGTCACAGGGAGATGACAGCAAGCTTATTTTTACGATTCCCATTGTGCTGGGACTCGGCATTTTAATGGGGGCGTTTAACGGGTTTGGAATTGCCTATGTGGGAATTGCGCCGGTTATTATGACAATGGCATCCAATATTATTTTTCAGGGACTTCTGGTGGGAATGACAGGAGGGACGCCGGGCGGATCAGCCCCGCAGGCCCTGAAAGATTTCGCAAATGGTTCTGTGGGAGGAATTTCCAACATGCTGCTGTTCTGGATCGGGATTTCCGTAGTGTTTTATATTATTATCGCAAAATCCCCTTATGGAAGAAGGCTGTACGGTATCGGACACAGCGATACGGTGGCGCTTTTTTCCGGGATCAATGTAAAGCTCACCCGGGCCAGCGCTTACATGGTATGCGGCTTCTTCGCGGCTTTGGCGGGGATTTTATATTCCGGAAGAGTCAGCCAGCTTTACCTTGGAATGGGTGACCGGTACCAGATGCAGTCGGTATCCGCGGTGGCAATCGGAGGAGTTTCGCTGCTGGGCGGTTCCGGAAGCTATATCGGGGCAATGGCCGGTGTGCTGGTGATTGTCATGCTGGAAGGCGTGCTTTCGGCACTGGGACTTCCCCAAAGTGTGCAGAATATTGTTTACGGCGTAGTGCTTCTGCTGGCTGTGCTGCTTTCCAGCAGAAAGCAGAAGGCACGGTAAAACATGGCTCTAAGTGAAAAAGGAGAAAAAATGGAAAAAAAAGGTGCAGAATGCGCATTTCCTTATATTAATATTCTGGATGAATCGGCCTTTGCCCAGGTCCGGGACGGAGTATATACGGTGCTGCAGAATACGGGTGTTACGGTGCAGAGCAGAAAAATGAGAAAAATTCTGAAGGATTACGGGTGCAGGGTGGATGAAGAGAGAGAACGGGTTTACTTTGACAGGGATGTAATTCTCCGCGCCCTGGAAGCCAGTCCGAAAGGGTTTGAGATTAAGGCGCGGGACGAAAAAAATCATGTTCTGCTGCAGCCCGGAAAAACCACTCAGTTTATCAACGCCTGCGGCACAGGCATTTATCACAGTCATACCAGGGAATCGAAAGCGCCGACGAGGAAAGAATTCTACGAATATATAAGACTTTTGGATGCTCTGCCGAATCTGGATTTTCAGAACTGTTTTCCGTTTTTTGGATTTGATAAGGTGCCGGAATGCATGAAGCTTC
>ERZ1643246.4628-NODE-4628-length-10678-cov-8.225737_pt1 | contig 10678 bp, 12 predicted proteins | sample MGYA00579265_ERZ1643246 | MGnify/ENA primary metagenome ERZ1643246 (study PRJEB29033, sample SAMEA4952261) | chicken gut metagenome | biome: Broiler Chicken; feature: Gastrointestinal Tract; material: Caecum | place: Ireland | collected 2018 | study: Broiler...
CGGACAAACGGTTTTCAAGACCGCCTCGTTATGACCACTTCGATACCTCTCCATGCTTCTATATTTACAAACTTTTCTGTCCGCTCAGCGAACAATGATTATTCTATCAGAAGTGGTTTTTCTTGTCAACAACTATTTTTCATTTTTTTGTAACTTTCTTCTTGTCCTGCAAAAAAGGGCTTTTTTCCTGATTTATACGCGTCTCTCTTCCTGTATAAATGCCTTTGCTGTCAGCAGGTCTTCCGGTGTTGTAATCTTAATATTTCTGTAGGACCCTTCTACCATTCTGACCGGATGCTTCATCATCAATTCCACTGCCATGGCATCATCTGTGACCTGATCATGTGCACCAGCCATCATTTTACTGTATGCCTCTATAATAAGTGGTCCATAAAAAGCCTGCGGCGTCTGGACCATCCACAGCTTCTTTCTGTCTGGTGTTTCTTCCGCCTCCAGGTTTTCATTTACGATTTTAATCGTATCTTTGACCGGCATTCCTGCCACACAGGCTTTGCTGCGCTTCACTTCCTCATAGAGGCGGCGCAGGATACCCTCATCCACAAAGGGGCGGGCTCCGTCATGAATCATCAGATAAAACTCTTCTCCCGGTTCCTGTGTGCTCTGTATCCACTGCAGCGCATGAAAGACAGAATCATAACGTTCCTTTCCACCCTCTACGATCTGAGTGACTTTCCGAAATCCATACGCGTCCACAATCGCTGTACGCACCTCATTCAACTCATCCTTTCCTGTAACAAGGATCACCTGATCGATGACTTCCGATTCTTCAAAGGCTTTCAATGTATAAAAAAGGACCGGTTTCCCACACAGATCCATGTACTGCTTCTGAATACTGCCGCCCATGCGTTTTCCACGGCCTGCCGAGAGTATAACCGCAATACATTTGTTGTTCATGCTCTTCTCCTCTCCTACCGTTCACCCAGTTTCAGATTCGGTACCGCATTGAGATCCCATCCGCTTCGGATGCCATGAATATAATCATAGTACCCTGCCGCCCCGATCATGGCCGCATTGTCCGTACACAGAATCGGAGACGGATGATAAAATTCGATCCCTCTCTCCTGACATGCCTGGCTCATTGCTGCCCGAAGCGCCGAGTTGGATGCTACTCCCCCTGCGATTGCAAGCTTCTTCAATCCATAATTCTCCACACCAATCATGGCATGATCCACCAGCACATCCGTCACTGCCTTCTGAAAAGATGCCGCAACATCGGCCCTGTTGTACTCAATCTGTTTCATCCTGCATCCATTAATATAGTTCAGCACGGCAGATTTCACCCCGCTGAAACTAAAATCGTATACGGAATCTCCCACATGAGCTCTCGGAAATTCGATCGCGTCCGGATTTCCCTCTTTGGCGAGCTTGTCGATCTTCGGGCCGCCCGGATAACCAAGTCCGATGGCACGGGCCACTTTGTCAAACGCCTCTCCTGCTGCATCATCCTTCGTCTTTCCGAGAATTTTATAGGAACCGTAATCCTCCACACATACCAGATGTGTATGGCCGCCGGATACGACAAGACAGAGAAACGGCGGTTCCAGTTCCTTGTTTTCGATATAATTTGCCGAAATATGGCCTTCAATATGATGCACTCCGATCAATGGAAGGTTCTTTGCATAGGCGATTGCCTTTGCTTCTGCCACCCCAACAAGGAGCGCTCCGACAAGACCAGGACCGTAGGTCACTGCAACAGCATCGATCTCATCCAGCGTACAGCCGGATTCCACAAGCGCTCCCTCGATCACCTGGTTGATTTTTTCAATATGTTTTCTTGATGCGATCTCCGGCACGACTCCTCCGTACAGCTTATGCAGATCAATCTGAGAGGAAATGATGTTAGAAAGCACTTCCCTTCCATTTCGCACAACCGCCGCAGCCGTCTCGTCGCAGGAACTCTCTATTGCAAGTATCGTGATATCTTTTTTTTCACTCATCTTCCTACCTCCACTATGCTTCCGGGAAATCCAGATCTACGCTCATCCGGTCTTTTCCTGCTTTTGCACGGGGAAAAATCTTCCGTACTTCATCCATATACTCTTCCGGTCTGGTCAGAGACGGACTATAGTGCGTCAGCCACAATTCCCTGACGTCAGCTTCCTTTGCCAGCTCCGCCGCCTCGTAGAACGTCATATGCTTATACTCTACCGCTTTTTTTGCTTTTTCCGGCTCTCCGTACATGCCTTCGCAGATAAACAGGTCGGAGCCTTCCGCATTCTCCCGGATCGATTTGGTCGGCCTTGTATCCGTACAATATGTAAGCTTAATCCCTTTTCGCGGCGCGCCAAGCACCATATCCGGCGTATAAACCCGTCCTTCCTCCTGGATCGTTTCTCCTTTTTGGAGAAAACGCCAGAATCTTTGCGGGATCTCCTGGCTCATAGCCCGTTCCACATCGAACTTACCCGCCCGGTCAATTTCAATCGTATATCCATAACAGGTTACGTTGTGATTCACCCGGAATGCCCGGATCCGGTAACCTTCCATCTCAAATGTCTGCTGTGGCGCCCCAATCTCCAGAAAACGCAGTTCAAAAGGAAGCTCCGGTGCAATAATCCGGAGGGCGTTGACTACTCTTTCCAGTCCTTTGGGACCGATCAGGGTAAGCGGCTCCTGTCTGTCTGCATTTCCCATGGTAAGCAGAAGTCCCGGAAGCCCGCTGATATGGTCTCCATGAAAATGGGTAAAGCAGATCACATCGATCGGCTTAAAGCTCCATCCCTTCTCTTTGATCGCAATCTGGGTTCCTTCTCCGCAGTCAATCAGTATGCTGCCTCCATTGTACCGCATCATCAGCGAAGTCAGCCAGCGGTACGGAAGCGGCATCATGCCGCCGGTTCCCAACAAACAAACATCCAGCATTTTTTCTCTCCTAACTGTCCTATCATTGATTTTCCAACTCACTTTGGCCGGGCAGTTTCTCTTTGGCGCAAAACCGGACAGGATCAGGGCAGCCCCTTTTAGGACTGCTCACTATTTTCCCGTTCTGCAGGAATCGTAAATCCGGAAATCATCCGGTCATAGCATTCCTCGCACAGATCAAATCTGTGAATCTCATTATCTTTTTCGGAAAAATATCCCCATCGCTTTTCCACAGAAAGAAAATCTTCCCTGGCCATTCCATCTTTTACCGGAATTTCTTTCCCACACCCATTGCAGAAAATCTTTTCCGTCTCTTTTGTTTCTTTTAATGTATAGCGGCGCATACAAATCCCTCCATCGAGCTCTGCTTTTGTTACGCCCTCATTATAGTCTGTCCCGGTCGTCCTGTACACCGGAAACCGTTTCCAGTACGTGCGTCATGAGTACTGCATCTTCTTTTGGATTTTCATAAAATCCTTTCCGGATACCGTCTACGGAAAACCCCCTGGACCGATAGAGTCCCTGGGCCGCCTGGTTGCTCTTCCGCACTTCCAGATGCCAGATGCGGATCCCTCTGCCGGATCCATCCGCAATCGCCGTATCCAGAAGCAGTCCTGCCACTCCCCTTCTCCGGAACGGAGCGCTGACTGCAATCCGGACGATCTCTCCCTCGTCCAGAACCGTGTAGATGATAGCATACCCGGCAGTCTCCCCGTCTTCCTCCGCCAGATAAACCGATGCCGTCTTCTGATCCATCGTCTCCCGGATTCCCTGTTCACTCCATGCATCAGAAAAAACAGCCCGTTCTATCTGTGCAATCAGGGCTGCATCCTCTTTTCCGGCCTTACGGGCGATCATGTTGTTGTTCCTTTTCCCGCTCCAGCCGCTCCCGCTCTGCCTGGGACATTCTGAGATAATCCGGCTTGTGGTCTCTTGCGTTCTCCATCCTGCCTTCTTTCGCATAGACAAGGCCAAGGGCCCCCACTGCTGCAGCACTCTGTCTGCACATATGCGGCGGTGCGAACACATACGGCCCCTGCATCTTCTCTTCGATCTGCGTCCGGTACACCGGTACCCCGTCTCCCAGAAATACAACCCGCTCTCCCAAATCATTGAGCATTTCTATCACAACAGAGATATCCTCTGCCATCTGTTCCTTTACCGTTTCAAAATCATTTTTGAACCGGTAGATTCCCGTATACACCTGATTTCTTCTCGCATCCATGACCGGACAGATCAGTCCGTCAAACCCAAACATCCGATATGCCATGGCATCTACTGTCGGCACATGGATAAGCGGTTTGTCAAGTGCAAGTCCCAGTCCCTTTGCCGTTGCGGAACCAATCCGCAGCCCTGTAAATGAACCCGGCCCGCCAGCCACGGCAATGGCATCCACCGATTCAAGCGGCATGCCCGTAATGCTCACTGCCTCGTCAAGCATCGGCAGCAGTGTCTGGGAATGTGTCTTTTTATAATTCATCGTATATTCAAACAGGATCTGTTCATCTTCCACAGCCGCTACGCTTGCTGTCAGTCCTGAACTGTCCAGTGCCAAAATCCGCATAATACCGCTCCTCTTACTTCCGGAATCTCTCTGCCTGCTCTTGAATCAGCTCAGCATCGTCAAAATAGTTGATCTTCATAGCCGCTTTTACCTCAGAAAGAGTCTTTGCGGCAATTTCTTCCGCCTTCTCACTGCCCTTTTTCAGGATCTCATAGATTGCCGGAATATCCTTTTCGTATTCTTTTCTTCTCTTCCGGATCGGCTCCAGCTCTTCCTGAATCACTTCGTTGAGGAACCGTTTTACCTTGACATCACCCAGACCGCCCCGTGTATAGTGGGCCTTCAGTTCATCCAGATTTGCATACTCCGGAAGGAACTCTTCAAAATGATGGTCCTGGCAGAACGCATCCAGATAGATAAAGACCGGATTGCCTTCTACACGGCCCGGATCGGAAACCTTCAGATGATTCGGGTCTGTAAACATGTTCATAATTTTCTTTTTGACATCGTCCGGGCTGTCGGAAAGATAAATACAGTTGTTCAGGGACTTGCTCATCTTCGCCTTTCCGTCCGTACCCGGCAGTCTCAGACATGCCTGATTGGAAGGGAGCAGCACTTCCGGCTCCACCAGCGTCTCCCCGTACACGGAATTGAATTTCCGCACGATCTCCTTGGTCTGTTCCAGCATAGGCAGCTGATCCTCCCCTACCGGAACGGTAGTCGCCTTGAACGCTGTGATATCCGCAGCCTGGCTGATCGGGTAGGTAAAAAAGCCCACCGGAATGCTTGCCTCAAAATTTCTCATCTGAATTTCTGATTTTACTGTAGGATTTCTCTGGAGTCTTGATACCGTCACAAGGTTCATATAGTAAAATGAAAGCTCGCAGAGCTCCGGAATCTGAGACTGAATTAAAATCGTCGCTTTCTCAGGATCCAGGCCACAGGAAAGATAGTCCAGTGCCACCTCGATAATATTCTGACGTACCTTCTCCGGATTGTCCGCATTGTCCGTCAGGGCCTGTGCATCTGCAATCATAATGAATACCTCATCATACGCTCCTGAATTTTGAAGCTCTACTCTCCCTTTCAGGGAACCGACATAATGTCCGACATGGAGTTTCCCCGTCGGCCTGTCCCCTGTTAAAATAATCTTTGACATTATTATCCCTCCAGTTTATTTATAGAAATTTTTCTGTAATCAAATCCTTTTTCCAGATCTTTTTCAATCACAATCTGTGTCCGCTTTTCAGGCAGAATCTCCTCAATCAGATTCGCCCATTCAATCAGACAGACGCCTTCTCCGCTGATATAGTCATCGTATCCAATCTCATCCATTTCCTCCACATCTCCGATGCGGTACACATCAAAATGATAAAACGGAAGCCGTCCGTCTTCATACTCCTGAACAATGGTAAATGTCGGGCTGACAACATCTTCCTGTACACCAAGCCCATGTGCAAAGCCTTTCGTAAAGATGGTCTTTCCTACTCCCAGGTCACCCTCCAGCGTATAAACCTCGCTGCTTGCCGCCTTCCGGCCGAGCGTTTCTCCCAGCTCAAAGGTTTCCTGCTCTGAATATGTTTCTTTGATCATAACATCCTCTCCCTATTTTTTCTTCCTTGAAAATAAAAACGGAAGGATTTTCCCTGAATTGTCCTCGATCAGTTCTTCCGGGAACAAGGTATGCAGCGTCTTTTTCAGGGGATCCATCTGCGGTCCGATGTCGCTTTTCGGGAAAATAAACGCTGCGTATGGTGTCTGGTAAATAGCCACCAGGTTCGGCGTCATCATAACGCGGTACATATCTTTCCACGGAGTAATCTTATTCTTTCCCGCGCGCTCTACCCGAAGTCCATCCTTCTCCAGCGTATACCGGATCGGCGTACTGTAGATCTTACTCTTTTTGATCTGGCTGGCCGCGCTGAATTTTAAAATCGATGGGATAACAAACAGGAAGGTGGCAAACACAAATACCAGCCCCAGTCCCCAGGACACCTTCCCCATGGCAAAACTTACAATGGCGCCTAACCAGCATCCGATTCCCACTACGAGATATAGAATCCCTTTGATTCCATGATATGTATGAAACATAAGAAATTCAAAGAGAGCTTCTTGTGTCATCTTCACTTCAAAAGTTGGTTTCATCTGTATTCCTCCATATTTCCGAATATTGAAATTATAACGCATCCAGCCCCCGGTTACAACAGCAACTTTGCGAAGAATGCCCTGATTTCCCATGGAAACGCGAAAAACCTCCGTCAATGACGGAGGCCCTTTTTCCCGATAGATTATGCCGCCCTGTGCAGAATTGGGCTTACTTTCTTATATATCAGAAGCAGAATAACGGATACCAGAATCCCTTTGATCAGGTTAAACGGACCTACCGCAAGAATCACAAAGGCGGTCACACTGTTGATCGCCGGGTTCAGTGCGTGTCCCATCTGAACAATCGCATCGATCGGCATGCCGAACGCTGCCGCGTAGGTCGGAAGCAGAACAAATGCATTCAGCACACATCCAAGCACGGTCATACATACCGTACCGGCGGCCAGTCCGGCCAGCGCTCCCTTTTTCGTGTGCATTCTCTTGTAAATCAGTCCGGCCGGCACGCAGAGGCTGCATCCAATCAGAAAATTGGCAAGTTCACCCACACCGCCTGTGCTCGTTCCGTTGATCACAAAATTCAAAAGGATCTTAATACATTCCGTCATCACACCTGCCACTGGTCCCAGCGCAAAGGTCCCAAGCAGTACCGGAATCTCACTGATGTCTATCTTGTAAAACTCCGGCACAAAGGGAAGGGGGAATTCAAACAGCATCAGGACGGTGGCAACCGCTGAGAGCATGCCGACCACGGTCATGTATCTGACTTTTGTACTGTTTCTTCTGACTTCTGTGTTTTTCTTTGTGTTTTCCATGTTTCTTCTCTCCTTTTTTTGAATGATTCCATCAATTCAGAAAAGAAACTCTTCCTGCCATAAGGTCTCCCCTATGGAACATGGGAATGTACGTTTTCCCCGGCCTGCCGAAATAAAAAATCCCCGGAACCATCGTTCCGGGGGAATATGTTCTCATTCAGGTACAGACACCTGACAATCCGTACATGTTCTTCTCTCATCCAGACTATACTGTCGGTTCCGGAATTGCACCGGATCAGCTGCCAAAAGCAGGTCGCGGACTTTCACCGCCGGTTGGGACTTGCACCCTACCCCGAAGAATTTTTTCCTGTTATAGTCTAGTATAAGTCAGAATACAGGAAAATTCAATACCTTTTTCTGTCTACCCGATCCCTTTCATGGTCAGCTGGATTCTCTTCCGCTTCAGATCCACACTAAGCACCTTGACGTCCACGATGTCTCCGACACTGACTGCCTCCAGCGGATGCCTGATAAACTTCTTATCCGTAATCTCGGAAATGTGGACCAGCCCGTCCTGGTGTACGCCGATATCGACAAACACTCCGAAATCAATGACATTGCGGACCGTTCCTTTCAGAACCATCCCTTCTTTTAAATCTTTCATCTCCAGAACGTCCGTCCTCAGAATCGGTTTCGGCATCTCCTCCCGCGGATCCCTGGCCGGTTTTTCCAGCTCTTTTACGATATCCCGGAGCGTAATTTCTCCGATGCCAAGCTCCTCCGCCAGTTTTCCGTAATCTCTGATGGAAACCGGAAGCGCTGCCAGCCTGCCTTCTTTTAAGTCTTCTTCCGTAAATCCCTGCTTTTTCAGAAGCTTCCTTGCCGCCTCGTAGGATTCCGGATGTACGCTTGTCCGATCCAGCGGATTCTCTCCATCCTCGATCCGCATGAATCCCGCACACTGTTCATATGCTTTCGGTCCAAGCTTCGGCACCTTCAGGAGCTGTCTGCGGTCTGTAAATTTTCCATGTTCTTCCCGGTAGGCCACAATATTTTTTGCGATGGTGCCGGAAACTCCGGAAATATAGGATAAAAGCGGCGCAGATGCCGTATTCAGATCCACTCCGACTTTATTGACACAGTCCTCCACTACTCCGTTCAAAGACTCGGTCAGTTTTTTCTGATTCATATCATGCTGGTACTGTCCCACCCCAATCGATTTGGGATCGATCTTGACAAGCTCTGCCAGAGGATCCTGAAGTCGTCTTGCAATGGAAGCCGCGCTTCTTTGCCCCACATCAAAATTCGGAAACTCCTCCGAAGCCAGTTTGCTGGCAGAATACACGGAAGCTCCCGCCTCGTTTACAATCACATACTGTACATGCTCTTCCGGAATTTCCTTTAGAAGTTCCACGATGAACTGCTCGGACTCCCTGGATGCGGTGCCGTTTCCAAGGGAAATCAGACTGATGTGATATTTCGGAATGATCTTCTTCAGCAGATCTTTGGAAGCCTTGATTTTGGCCGGTGTTGTCGGGGCTGTAGGATAGATCACTGTCGTTCCCAGCACTTTCCCGGTCGGATCCACCACCGCCAGTTTGCACCCTGTCCGAAATGCCGGATCCCATCCAAGTACAACCCGCCCCGTAATCGGCGGCTGCATTAAAAGCTGTGTCAGATTCTTCCCAAATACCGCGACAGCTCCATCTTCCGCTTTTTCTGTCAGCTCATTTCGAATTTCTCTTTCAATAGCAGGGGCAATCAGCCGGCTGTAGCTGTCCTTGATCACTTCTTTTAATACCGGCCCCGTATATGGATTCTCTCCATGGATCACCTGCTTTTCCAGATATCTGAGGATTTCCTCTTCCGGAGCTTCGATCCGGACCGTCAGAATCTTCTCCTTTTCTCCCCGGTTTAATGCCAGCACCCGGTGTCCCGCGATCCTGGATACGGATTCCTCAAATTCATAATACATTTCATACACAGATTCCTGCTTTTCGTCTTTGGCAGAAGACACCACTCTACCCTTCTGCGCAGTCATCTTCCGAATTCTGGCCCGGTACTTTGCTTCATCGGAGATCTTCTCCGCCAGAATATCCTTAGCTCCCAAAAGGGCCTCCCCGGCAGAAGCCACCTGCTTTTCCTCAGATACATACGCTTCGGCCACTTTCAGCGGAGGCTCCTGCAATTTCTGAAGCAGGATCAGTGCCGCCAGCGGCTCCAGTCCCTTCTCCTTTGCAATGACCGCTCTGGTCCTTCTCTTCGGCCGGTAAGGACGATACAGATCATCCACCGCCACCTGTGTCTGTGCTTCCAGAATCTGCTTCCGGAGCTCTTCGGTCAGTTTTCCCTGCTCCTCAATGCTTGAAAGGACCTGTGTCTTTTTCTCTTCCAGATTTCTCAGATAAGTCAGCCTCTCATGGAGCTTTCTGAGCTGCTCATCATCCAGTGTCCCGGTTGCTTCTTTTCTGTATCTTGCAATAAATGGGATCGTATTTCCTTCGTCTATCAGTCCAACCGCTGCCTCGACCTGCCATTTCTTTACATTCAGTTCTTCCGTAATCTTCTGAATAATATCCATTGTTCGATTCCTTTCCCCAAAGTACTTCCCTGTCATTATAACGGAAGGACTTTTTCTTCGCAACGTTGTAAAACAGAGTTTACTCTGTTTTTCTTGAAATCCGGAGGCTCCTATGTTATATTTTGGATGATAAGGAGGGCTCAATGATTATGAAAGAAACCAACGAACAGACCCTGTCAAAACAGCAGCAAAAATCTCTTGAGACCAAAAACCGGATTTTTTCCGCCGCGAAAAAGATTCTTCAGAGGGAAGGATACGATGCACTCTCCATCAAAAACATCTGCGAAGAAGCAGGTGTATCCAACGGGAGCTTCTATCATCATTTCAAGACAAAAGACGATCTGCTTTCTTATTATATAGAAGAACAGCCCACGATCGATCCGGACTGTCTGGAGCTTCCATCCAGCGCCGAAGAAGCAAAAAAAGCGATTATTCTGGTTTATCTCAATTATGTCAGCTACTGCAAAGAACTGGGCGTCGCTTTTATATCGAACTATTATACCCCAAAAAATCAGGCCTTGAATCCTGCCATCCGCACCAAACGGCCCTATCCCATTGTCACGGTAACGGATTATCTGGCACGGGCTTTTGAGGCCGGAACCGTCTCTGCCGGACTTTCTCTGGAGGAGATCTCCACCGATATTCGAATGATCGTCATCGGAAACGTATTCGAGTGGTGTCTGCGTGAGGGAAATACTGATTTTGCCGGAAATATGGAACGTTCCCTGGGGCACTATCTGGACAGCGTCCTGAAATAGCAGGACGCCGCCCGGTCCGGCGTTCGAAAATAGATTTGTAAATGGCAAAAACCTTTCAGATAAGCGTTTCTGAAAGGTCTTTTCATTTTAGAAG
>ERZ1643246.4630-NODE-4630-length-10676-cov-7.980040_pt1 | contig 10676 bp, 10 predicted proteins | sample MGYA00579265_ERZ1643246 | MGnify/ENA primary metagenome ERZ1643246 (study PRJEB29033, sample SAMEA4952261) | chicken gut metagenome | biome: Broiler Chicken; feature: Gastrointestinal Tract; material: Caecum | place: Ireland | collected 2018 | study: Broiler...
GAAAAACAAAGGAGTTTGAAACCATGAGCAAAGTTGCATTGATTACAGGTATCACAGGACAGGATGGATCCTATCTTGCGGAGTTTCTTCTGGAGAAAGGATATGAAGTGCACGGGATTGTACGAAGAGCATCGATTTCCAATACAGGAAGAATCGACCATCTGCTGGACAAGATCACCCTTCACGATGGAGACTTATCCGATTCGTCTTCCCTGATCCGTATTATCAGCCTCGTGCAGCCGGACGAGATTTACAACCTGGCTGCCCAGAGCCATGTACAGGTATCGTTTGATGTGCCGGAGTATTCCGGAGATGTGGACGCCATCGGCGTGCTTCGGATTCTGGAAGCAGTGCGGATTCTGGGGCTGACAAAGAAAACAAGGATCTATCAGGCATCCACATCGGAACTGTATGGAAAGGTAGAGGAAGTGCCGCAGAAGGAGACCACTCCGTTCCATCCGTACAGTCCGTATGCAGTGGCAAAGCAGTATGGGTTCTGGATTACCAAGGAATACCGGGAAGCCTATGGAATGTTTGCGGTAAACGGCATCCTGTTTAACCATGAGTCTGAACGCCGTGGAGAAAACTTTGTTACAAGAAAAATTACACTGGCGGCGGGACGGATTGCAGAGGGACTGCAGGATCATCTGGAGCTTGGCAACATGGATTCCCTCCGTGACTGGGGCTATGCCAAAGACTATGTGGAGTGCATGTGGCTGATCATGCAGCAGGAGAAGCCGGAGGACTTTGTCATTGCAACCGGTGTCCAGCATACTGTTCGTGATTTCACGGAAAAAGCATTTGCTGCCAATGGCATTACGATCCGCTGGGAAGGCAAAGGACTGGACGAAAAGGGATATGACGCCGAGACCGGAAAAATGCTGGTATGTGTCAATCCAGCCTGGTTCCGACCGACAGACGTAGATAATCTCTGGGGCGACCCGACAAAGGCAAAGACCGTTCTTGGATGGAATCCGCAGAAGACAAGCTACGAAGAGCTGGTTGAGATTATGGCAAAACATGACCGGGAACTTGCCAAGCGGGAAAAGGCCATGAAAAACGCATAGAGCATGGAGAGCAATACATTTTATATAGAAGGAAGAGAAGAAAAATGATGGAAAAAGACGCAAAGATTTATGTTGCAGGACACCGGGGAATGGTGGGATCCGCTATTGTCCGGGAACTGCAGCGGCAGGGGTACAGTAATATCATTACACGGACCCATGCAGAGCTGGATCTGTGCCGACAGGAGGCGGTGGAGCAGTTTTTTGCCGAGGAAAAGCCGGAGTATGTGTTCCTTGCTGCCGCAAAAGTAGGAGGAATCGCTGCCAATGAGAGTGCACTGGCGGATTTTATGTACGACAACATGATTCTGGAAATGAATGTGATCCATTCTGCCTGGAAGAATGGATGTAAGAAGCTGGAATTTCTCGGAAGTTCTTGTATTTATCCGCGGATGGCTCCGCAGCCAATGAAGGAGAGCTGCCTTCTGACCAGTGAGCTGGAAAAGACGAACGAAGCCTATGCCCTGGCCAAGATCAGCGGCCTGAAATACTGTGAGTTTTTAAATAGACAGTATGGGACCGATTATATCAGCGTGATGCCGACCAATCTCTACGGCCCGAATGATAATTATCATCCGACCCACAGCCATGTGCTGCCGGCCCTGATCCGCCGGTTCCACGAAGCAAAAGTGGAAGGAAAAGAGAGCGTGACATGTTGGGGAGACGGAAGTCCGCTGCGTGAGTTCTTATATGTGGATGACCTGGCCAATCTGTGTGTGTTCCTGATGAACCATTACAGTGGAAATGAGACGGTCAATGCAGGCACCGGCAAGGAGCTGACCATCAAAGAGCTGACCGAGCTGGTGGCAAAGGTTGTTGGCTATACCGGAAAGATTGAGTGGGATCCGTCCAAGCCAAACGGAACACCGAGGAAGCTTCTGGACGTTTCCAAGGCAGCGGCGCTTGGATGGACGTATCAAACAGAGCTGGAAGATGGAATTCGGCTTGCTTATGAAGATTTCCTGCATAATCCGATGCGGGCAGAACGATAGGAAACTGGTAACGATACGAAGGAGAAACAGATATGAATCTTATTTTATTGTCCGGCGGTTCCGGAAAGCGGCTCTGGCCGCTGTCAAATGACATTCGCTCCAAGCAGTTCATCAAGATTTTCCGGACGGAGGATGGGGCGTACGAATCCATGGTGCAGCGGGTTTACCGCCAGATCAAAAAGGCGGATCCGGATGCGACCGTTACCATTGCCACAAGCAGGACCCAGGTGTCTGCCATTCACAATCAGCTGGGAGAGGACGTAGGGATTTCCGTGGAACCGTGCCGGAGAGATACGTTCCCGGCTATTGCTCTGGCAACGGCCTATCTTGCGGATGTGAAAGGAGTCCGCCCGGAGGAACCGGTTGTAGTATGCCCGGTGGATCCTTATGTGGAAGCGGACTACTTTGAAGCATTGAAGAGGCTTTCAGATCAGGCCGAAAAAGGAGAGGCCAACCTGGTCCTGATGGGGATTGAGCCGACCTATCCTTCCGAAAAATACGGTTACATTATCCCGGAGACATCGGATTCCACATCCTTTGTTTCTACATTTAAAGAGAAACCGTCTGCAGAGACTGCAAAGGAATACATTGCCCAGGGCGCACTCTGGAACGGAGGCGTCTTTGCCTACCAGTTAGGGTACGTTTTGAAGAAAGCGCACGAGCTGATTACGTTCACGGATTATCAGGATCTCTTTGCCAAGTACGAAACGCTGACAAAGATTTCCTTTGATTATGCAGTTGTGGAAAAAGAAGCGCATATCCAGGTACAGCGTTTCCAGGGCCAGTGGAAGGACATTGGAACCTGGAATACCCTGACGGAAGTGATGGGAGATACGGTAATCGGGAAAGGCGTTCTGAATGAGGAATGCTCCGGAGTCCAGATCGTCAACGAGATGGACGTTCCGATTCTTGCCATGGGTCTTCACGATGTGGTGATCTCTGCTTCGCCGGAAGGGATTCTAGTTTCGGACAAAGAGCAAAGTTCCTATATTAAACCGTATGTGGATCAGTTTGAACAGCAGATCATGTTTGCGGAGAAATCCTGGGGAAGCTTTCAGGTGATCGATGTGGAGACCGAGAGTCTGACCATCAAGGTGACGCTGAATGGGGGACATTCCATGAATTATCACAGCCACCGGAACCGGGATGAGGTCTGGGTGATAATCAGCGGAACCGGACGGACTGTGGTGGATGGCATGGAGCAGAATGTCAAGGCCGGGGATGTGATCACCATGAGTGCCGGATGCCGGCATACGATTCTTGCGGATACGGAGCTGAAGCTGATTGAAGTGCAGCTTGGAAAAGCAATCAGTGTGGAAGACAAGCAGAAATTTGAACTGGAACGATAGCATGATGAAAAAGAAACCGATGTTGCTGCGCCCTTCCGGAAAGGATTATCTCTGGGGAGGCAGCAGACTGAATGACGAATTTGGAAAAAATATAGCGCTCAGTCCCCTGGCGGAAACCTGGGAGTGCAGTACTCATCCGGACGGACCGTCCTATGTGGCGGGTGGACCGTTTGACGGGATGGAGCTGGCGGAAGTGATCCGCCGGCATCCGGACTTTCTGGGCACCCGTCATGAAGGCAGAAAGGATCTACCGATTCTGATCAAATTCATTGACGCCAAACAGGATCTTTCGGTACAGGTCCACCCGACCGATGACTATGCCAGGGAACATGAGCATGGACAGCTTGGCAAAACGGAGATGTGGTATGTACTGGATGCCAGCAGGGATGCCAGGCTGGTCTACGGACTGAGCCATGATGTGGATGAAGAGACCATACGGAAGGCGGTCAGAGAAGGGACCATCATGAAGTATCTGCAGCAGGTGCCGGTCCGAAAGGATGATCTGTTCTTCATTGAATCCGGGACGATTCACGCAATCGGCGCCGGGGCGCTGGTGGCCGAGATTCAGGAGAATTCCAATCTGACCTACCGGCTGTATGATTACGACCGGACGGACAAAAACGGGAACAGGCGGGAGCTACATATTGATAAGGCATTGGAGGCAGCGAATCTGAAGAGCAGCGCCGCACCAAGGCAGCCACTTCGCGTCCTGAAATACAGGCCGGGGGAGGCAAATGAGCTGCTCTGCCGATGCAAATATTTTGAAGTATACCGTATGATTGTAAATACAGACCGGCGTCAGACTGTGAAATACCGGGCAGATGAGGTCAGTTTCCGGGTACTTCTCTGCCTGGGAGGATGTGGTGTGATCCGGTATGGAGAGGAGAGCCTGATGTTTTACAAGGGAGACTGCGTGTTTGTGCCGGCGGATTCCATGGAACTGACGATCCACGGATGCGCCCAGTTCCTGGATGTGCGGGGATAACAGACAATTCGGACAGAAGAGTGATAGGAGGAGCTATGGATTACAGAAACGAGTATGAACGGTGGCTTTGTCATGCCACGGAAGACCAGGATCTGGTGACAGAACTGAAAGATATGAAGGAAGAGCAGATCGAGGATGCCTTTTACCGGGATCTGGCCTTCGGAACAGGAGGACTGCGGGGGGTGATCGGAGCCGGAACGAACCGGATCAATGTGTATACTATTGCAAAAGCATCCCAGGGACTTGCGGACTATCTGGTGAAACAGTTTGAGACCCCTTCTGTGGTCATCGGATATGATTCCAGGATCAAGTCCGATGTGTTTGCCAAAGTAGCGGCGTCTGTCTTTGCGGCCAACGGGATTCTCGTGCGGATCTGGCCGGAACTGAATCCGGTTCCAACGGTTTCGTTTGCTGTCCGGTATCTTCATGCCAGTGCAGGTGTGATGATCACGGCCAGCCATAATCCTTCCAAATACAATGGATACAAGGTGTATGGAGCGGATGGCTGTCAGATCACCACCGATGCAGCGACGGACATTCTAAGAGAAATTGAAAAACTGGACCTGTTTACGGAAGTAAAGAAGACAGAATTTGAAACGGCTCTGTCAGCAGGGCAGATTCAGTACATTGAGGATGCTGTTCTGGATGCGTTTCTGTGGGAAGTGAAAAAGCAGTCTGTTTTATATGGCGAGGAAGCGAAGAAGGATGTGGCGATCGTCTATTCCCCGCTGAACGGATCGGGTCTGAAGCCGGTTCTGCGGACGCTGAAAGAAACCGGATACACGAACGTAACTGTCGTGAAAGAGCAGGAGCAGCCAGACGGGAACTTTCCGACCTGTCCGTATCCGAATCCGGAAATCAAAGAAGCCATGGCGCTTGGAATCGAATATGCAAAACGATGTCATGCGGATCTGCTTCTTGCCACGGACCCGGACTGTGACCGTGTCGGAATTGCGGTCAAAGATGAGCAGGGAGCGTATGTGCTGCTGTCCGGCAATGAAACCGGAATCCTGCTTTTGGATTATCTCTGTTCCCAGAAGAGAAAGCACGGGAAGATGCCGGAAGATCCGGTTCTGATGAAGACCATTGTGACAACGGATATGGGAGAGCAGATCGCGGCGCATTATCAGGTGCGGACCATCAATGTATTGACCGGGTTTAAATTCATTGGAGAACAGATCGGTCTGTTAGAGAAGCAGGGCAAAGAGGACTCGTACATCTTTGGATTTGAGGAAAGCTACGGCTATCTCTCCGGTACCTATGTGCGGGATAAAGACGGTGTGAATGGCGCATATCTGATCTGCGAGATGTTTGCGTATTATGCTGCACAGGGAATCCGCCTGCTGGATAAGCTGCAGGAACTGTATGAAACCTATGGCTACCGGTTAAATACACTGCATTCCTACGAGTTTGAGGGAGCTACCGGATTTCGGAATATGCAGGAGATTATGAAAAAGTTCCGAAAAGGGCTGGATGCCATCGGCCCGAAAAAAGTAGAAAAGGCACTGGATTATGCCAAAGGGCTGGACAGACTTCCAAAGTCCGATGTCGTAAAATATCTGCTGGAAGATCAGTGCTCTGTTGTGGTACGGCCGTCCGGAACAGAGCCGAAGCTGAAGGTATATGTGTCGGTCTGCGGAAAAGACAAAGAAACGGCGGAAGAAGTGGAACGCCAGATTTTGGATGATCTTCAGAACAGATTTTTAGTATGAGATGTTCTTGCTTGGAGTAGTCAGAAGATGGAAAATAAAAACGAAAAAGACGTTGATATTTTTTGAGAATCCGAGTAAAATAAGATGTAGAGAAAATAAAAACGAAATTTTTGTTCTTAAATGAAAGGGTTTTATATGAAAATATTACGGATTATGGCAGAAGGCCTGCCATTATTTCAGCATGAGTTGGATATTGTATTGTATGCACAGCAACGTGTAGGTGAAGCGGATAGAGAGAGTCTGTTTCAGCTGACATCGAACCCAAACATTTATATGCATACAGCAAATGCATTTATAGGTATCAATGCATCTGGAAAAACGTCAATCCTGAAAGTGATTGAGTTGGCGTTGAGTATCGTTAAGAACGATCCAATCAATCATGCACCAACCAGGATGATTCTTGGCGGAACGAAAAAAGCAGTATTTCATATTTATTTTTATGATTCTAAATGCAATATTTGCTGTCTGGAAACAGAAATTACTTCCAGAAGAACAAAAATTGGCGATTTTGAATATGCCATCGTACAGGAAAAACTATGGGAAAAGCCAATTTCCAGCGTAAAGTCAAAAAAATATCTAACTGATTTTTCAGATATGGAACCAACAGCAGTCCGCGATGCCAATCAAGTGTTTTTGTCTGATGACGTGAGTTTTGTGATTGCACATAATAAGCAGACACAAGATCGTTTAGAAATGTGCAGTCTGCTTTCATACACAAATATCAATGTGCTTCCTTTTTCAGAAAATATACCATTGGAAGTTATCACTTTCTTGGATCCGACTATAGAAAAACTTTGTTTTGAGCAAAATGAAAATAAAACATTTATTCATCTTAAATTTAAGGGTGAAGATGAACTGCTCTTAAACAAGGCTGAGGACTTGGAGCAATATTTGTCTTCCGGTACAATCAAAGGGATGATTACGTTCTCTATGGTAAAGGATATTCTCCAATCCGGGGGCTACCTTTTAGTGGACGAAATAGAGAATCATTTTAATAAAGAAATTGTCACAACACTTATGCGCTTTTTTATGGATAGCAGTCTGAATAAACATGGCGGCACTCTGATTTTTACAACGCATTACCCGGAATTGTTGGATGAATACGATAGGAACGATGGAATTTATATTGTGCGTAACCGGAAGGGCATTACAGTTGAAAACCTGAGTAATATTCTCAAACGTAATGATATCAAAAAGAGTGATGCGTATCAAAGTGGATTTCTGGAAGGTACTACTCCTGCATATGAAGCATATATGCAGCTGAAAAAAAGCCTGGCGGCTTCTATTATATAAGGAGGCGGTCAGGATGAATTTGTCAAAATACAAAGCCTGTATCTGCGAAGGAGCAGCGGAAGCGGCCATCATTGATATACTTGTAGATCACAATCTACTTATTTTTTCCAGAAGTGAGATGCTGGATGAAAAAGTGATACGTTGTAGAAGCGCCAAGCAGTTTGAGGAACGATATTTAAGGAAAGGTTTTGAAGAACCAATATCGGTCGTGCGGATACTGGATTCACGTAGAGAACAATTTCGATTGAGTAAAGCTTATAAGCACAAGGTTGATGTTATTAATGTCATAACTGCTCCCGAAATAGAGATGCTGATTATTCATAATGAGGGAGAATATGAAAGATTCAAACGCTCTGGGAAAAAACCGAGTGATTTTTGTAAATCAGAACTTCGAATGCATGATGTGAAATCTTATGATTTTGTAAAGGAGTATTTTAGTAATCCGGATACCCTTGTTAGGGCAATTGCAGAATATCGGAGAGTGGCCAATATTCCAAAAGGAGAATACACATTAGTTGATTTGTTGAAATAGCGGGGGAAGGCATCTGTCATAAAAGTTGATAGGTGCCTTTTTTCGTGTCCACACGTCTCGCCAGAACAATGTCGCTTCATTGAGATAAAACCACAGGAAGCCTGTGTACAGTATAAGTATATCGGCCTGGTTGACCTGATGCCCATTCCCTGCCTTGAAGATCCTTTCCCTACATGGTAAAATGAAGCTACTATCAACAAAGAGAAATATGTGGAGAAAGGGCTGGTTGATGGATGAGTGAGAGGAAGCTGAAGAAGTTACCGGTTGGAATCGAAAATTTTGCAGAAATCCGCACAGAGGGATTTTATTATGTGGATAAGACAGGACTGCTGATTGACCTGCTGAATAAATGGAGTAAAGTCAACCTGTTTACCAGACCGAGACGTTTTGGAAAATCTCTGAACATGAGTATGATAAAAGCTTTTCTGGAGATTGGAACTGATCCAAAGTGGTTTGACGGACTGAAAATTTCAGAAGAGACGGAACTTTGTGAGAAATATATGGGGAAATTTCCAGTGATTTCCATCAGCCTGAAGGATGTGGACGGAGCGGATTATCATTCTGCCCGCGCGCTGCTTTGTTCTGTAATTGGGAATGAGGCAATGCGATTTTATGACTTGTTTCAAGGCAGTCCTTATCTGAATGAAGTAGAGCGCCAGCAGTATGAACAGTTGGTTCAGACAGATCGAGAACAGAATGGAGAGTTTTCCATGCCGGATGCGGTCTTGATGGGTAGCTTGAAAACGTTATCTGCCCTTCTGGAAAAGCATTATGGCAGAAAAGTAATGATTCTGATTGATGAGTACGATGTCCCGCTGGCAAAAGCGAACGAACAGGGATACGATCATGAAATGGTGCTCCTGCTTCGCAATCTGTTTCAGCAGGCGCTGAAAACCAATGACAGCTTATATTTTGCAGTGATGACTGGGTGCCTGAGAGTAGCAAAAGAGAGTATTTTTACGGGCTTGAATAATCCGAAAATCCTTTCTATCACAACGGTACGTTTTGATGAGTATTTTGGCTTTACGGATGAAGAAGTCAAAGCGATGCTGGAGTATTATGGATTGCTGGAGAAGCATCCGATCGTCCGAGACTGGTATAATGGGTACCGATTCGGAAATGTTGATGTATACTGTCCGTGGGATGTGATCAGTTACTGTGATGATTTGACAGATGATCCGGAGGCAGAGCCGAAAAATTACTGGTCCAATACAAGCAGTAATGAAGTGGTAAAACATTTTTTAGATCACATGGATTCCGGTCTGGCCAAAAGTGAAATGGAAGCGCTGATTGCCGGAGAGACAGTGGTGAAGGAGATCAACGAAGAGCTGACGTATGACAGGCTTTATGATTCGCTTGAACATATATGGAGCGTATTGTTTATGACAGGATACCTGACTTATCGTGGAAAAGTAGCGGGCAGAAGCTACCGGTTGGCCATTCCCAATCTGGAGATTCGCAATATTTTTACAGATCAGATCATGTCCATGTTTCTGAAAGAAGTGGAAGAGGAGAATTAGCATAAGGAGGACACAGCATGAAAACAATCTATTTTGCAGGAGGGTGCTTCTGGGGAATGGAAGCATTTATGAAAAAGTTGCCGGGTGTTGCAGAGACGACGGCCGGATATGCCAATGGCAGAACGGAGAATCCGACGTATCAGGAGGTCTGTAGCAACACGACAGGGCACGCGGAGACGGTGAAGGTCGTGTATGATCCGGAACAGATTTCCCTGGAATTGTTATTAAAAGCCTTTTTCAAGGTGGTGGATCCGACAGAGCTCAACCGACAGGGCGGTGACGTTGGGGAGCAGTACCGGAACGGTATCTATTATGTGGATGCAGAGGACCGGCCTGTGATTGAGGCGGCAATCGAGAAGGAGAAGCAGAAGTATGCAAATCCGGTTGTGACAGAATGCATGCCTCTTGCCTGCTTTTATGATGCGGAAGAATACCATCAGGACTATCTGGATAAGAACCCGACTGGCTACTGCCATATCAACCTGATGGATGCGGAGGAATTCATTGCGGAAGAGATGGGAGAGGGAAGTACATGTTAATGCATCATGCGTGTATGCTCTGTAATTTAAATCAGGTGTATCGTGTGATCCGGCTGCTGGACATGGACGAGCTGGCAGCCAGACGTCTGGTCTCCAAAGTCATGGCGTTTCTTGCCGAGTCGGATTATTCGAAAACAAATTCGGAGATCATGGGTGAGACCTGGAAATAGATGACCAGAGAAACGGGACAGGAAGATCCTTATGGAGAGATAAAAAAGCGGTATAACCGGATGCTTCTGGAGGAAGAGGAAGAACTTCGCCTGTCGGTGAAGCGCTTAGAAGACCCGCTTTGTGGTGCCCTGCGTCTGGCAGCCGCTGGAAATCAGATTGATTTTGCAGGGAGCAGAGAAGTACGCTTTGTGATGGAAGAAGTATACCGTCGGATGAATGGAACGCTGGCAGTGGATGACAGCGGGCAGCTCTTTGAAGATTTGAAAGATGCAAAAAGTGTGTTGTATATAGGGGATAACTGCGGAGAGATTGTGTTGGATAAACTGTTTATAGAAGAAATTCGGAAGCAGTACCCAGATCTTTCTATTACATATGGAGTCAGAGGGAAACCGATTGTCAATGATGTGACGATTCTGGATGCCCGCATGACAGGAATGGAAAGAGTGGCAGAGGTGATCGAGAACGTGTATATTACAGATAAACTGACCATCCCTCACGGTCAATCTGACCACCTTCCAC
>ERZ1643246.4631-NODE-4631-length-10676-cov-4.962245_pt1 | contig 10676 bp, 13 predicted proteins | sample MGYA00579265_ERZ1643246 | MGnify/ENA primary metagenome ERZ1643246 (study PRJEB29033, sample SAMEA4952261) | chicken gut metagenome | biome: Broiler Chicken; feature: Gastrointestinal Tract; material: Caecum | place: Ireland | collected 2018 | study: Broiler...
TAGTTGTAGGATACAAACGAAACCGATAAGCTTTATACATAATATTCCCTCCTGACGAGAACACTATATAATACATTTGTTCGCATGTCAACTATTTTTTGTCAAATTTTCAAATTTGCATTTTGAGGAGCAAATTCCTAATATATAAAAAAACTACTTTGCAGTAGTTTTCTTTGAATACTTTTTTCTCGTATTAAAAGATAGGAAAACACGAAGATATTTTCCTAGTTTTACTGCAGAATGTTTTTTTGTTAAATTGTGTTATTTTGTCTGTAATTAAATATCTCATGTTTTTTCTCCTTTCTTTTTCTAAGTGCTATCATAGTACCATGTCTTTTTTTAGTTGTCAACTAGTTTTGTCAATTATGATTAAGAAAATTTTTTTCAAAACAACGTATGTGTTGATGAAAGATGAAGTCTTTTTGTTATTATAATATTCCATATACTTTATTTTTTATTTTCATTTTCTATCCTGTCATCTACCATTTTTATTGATTCTTGTAATAATTTTTCCAAGTCATTTATTGGTTTTTTATTGTAATCTAATTCGTATAACCAGTCTAGATATTTTGTTTTTGGTGCATGGTCTGGTCTACCATAAATTACTTTTTTGGTAGGTAGCCAGTAGCCAAATTCTACATTTGTAGTAAATCCTGCCATATCTGACAAGCTTCTTGGTACCCAGAATGTGATTACGGTTGCTTCTGTTAAGGCCATTCTTTCCCAGAGTGCTTGATCTGTATAATCTTCTTTGGGATGCCAAGTAGAATATTCTGGTACATAAACTACACCATCAAAGTTTAATTTTTCTAAAATTTCACACGCTTTCTTTCTCCATGAAATTTGGTTTTCTCCTCTTGGTGTTGGTCCTGCTAAAAAGATTGATTTTTTTCCTGTGATTACAGGTTGGTCTGAATAATTTATTTGCATATTACTTACTCCTTTGACATATTATTTCGAATACTATTTTTTATGTTTTGTATATTGTTTCACCCAGGGTTCTATTATTTTTTCTTCTATTTGCAAATTTCCTCGTCCTGTTCCTAGGTTATGATTTATTTTCCTTGTACCGTGAAAATCGCTTCCTCCACTCATATATAATCCTTTTTCTTTACATAAACTCACAAGATAATTTGACTGCTCTTTAGTAAATGTTGTATAAAAACATTCTAATCCATCTAATTTATAATTACCAAGTATATCTAAAAGGCTATTTGCTATATTAGGTGAATAGGCAAAAGTATGGGCAAGGAAAGCAAGTCCTCCAGATTCATGAATCATCGCAATTGCTTTTTCTAGGCTAGGAAATAGTGATGACTCATCTACATATAAAGGACTCTTTGGATTATAGATTTCATTTCTGGTAAAGCTACTAGTTTCCTCTTTCGACTTTTCTTCTAAAAATAGGCAATTATTTTCTGGATGACTTTTTATTTCTTTCCAGAATGATACTCTGCAAGATTCTTTTTTTGGATTAAACTCAATATTTTCTTCATCAAAAATAACACCAATCTTTTGATATTGTTTCTTTATTAAATTATACTCTTGTATCTGTTTTTCTTCAAAAGTTAAGACACTTTCTTTTAATAATTCGCTCATCATATCCAAATTGAAATTGTATCCTAGCACTTCTATTGTTTCACCATGATATGTTGTTGTTATCTCTATTCCTGGAATAATCATCCCTTCAAATTTTTCTCTTATATTTGGATTTTTTAATTCCTCATAAGCACCTATTGTATTGTGATCTGTAATAGAGATTATCGTTAATTTTTCCTTTTGTGCTTCTTCTAGTAATTCTCCTGGTGTTAGTGTGCCATCTGAATATGTTGTATGTGTATGAATATCAATCATTTTTATTCTCACTTTCTAATTGTTTCCTATTATCTATATATTGATAATTTAATGTATTTTCTTTTGTTACTACCGTTCTTCCTAATTCTTTTTCTAGGTTATCCCTAGTAATTTTAGCGATATTTCCACCATGCTTTGCCATTTTTTTATTTTCTTCTAGTCCGTATGATTTATATTCTTTAGTTAATTCTCTCGTTGCGATTTCTCCTAAATCCGTAAGTGCTATTTCGACATCTGTCATATTATCTCTTAGGGATTCTTTTCTTATTCCTTTGTACTCTTTATATTCTGAATATTCTGACGATTTCATATCAGACCAAGACTTATATATTTCATTGGTTAATATTCCGTATTCATAATCTTTAGTAATACCGTTTTCTTTCCAAACATCAGTAAGTTTGTTCTTACTTAAAATTCCTTTTAATCTTGTCTCTATCCATTTATCAGAATAGCCTCTTTTTCGGTAATAATCAATTGCTCTTTTGATAGCGATTTCAGAATCAAATACTTCATCAATTCTTTCGCTCCCGAGATTAGCAAGCCACATTTAAAAGGTTCTGCTTTAGGGCTTGGAATGGATTCGATTAATCTGAAAATGTCTGCAGTTATCATAGCATCCCTTAATCTCATTTTTCCATCAGGTGCTAGCATTTTCAACTGACTACATTTTGTAGTCAGTTCGCTCCCTTCTTTTTTCAATCTACTTTTTAATACTGACCAATATTTTCTTGGCTCTGGACTATCAGTTAGAGCAGCGACTACATCCACAACACTAAAATAGTACTCTTCTTTTTCTCTATCCCAGATGCTTCTTATTTCTTTTCCTTCAAACAGATTAGAAATTGTTTCTATTTTATTATTCATATCTTTACCACCTTTCTATATGTATTATTAGAAAAAAGTTGGTAATTTCCTTTAAAATTTTAATTTTTTATTCATTTCTTTCTAATGGACAAGTGGTGCATCGAAATGCTCCTCCGAGTTTTGCTGTTTCTTTCATCTCTAATGGAATTGTTTTTATATGTCTTTTTTCTATTTCTTCTTTGATTCGTTCATGATTAGAATTTATTATTATCGTTTTCGGATTAATTACAAAAACATTAGTTCCTAGTTCAAATTGTTCTTTTTCTGTAAGTGTAATTTTATCAAATTTATCTAGTAATTTGTAAGAATCTTCTTCTAACCCTTCTTTATAGATGATTGTTAGATTAGGATTAATTATTGTAAATACAACATCTAGGTGAAGAAATTTTTCTTTTAATTTTAATGGGATGATTGTATAACTTTCATCTAGTACACTTTTTAAAAAATCAACTCCATCCATGGTTGTTCTTTCACTGATTCCAACATAGATTGTTTTGTTATCTACTAAAACATCTCCACCTTCTAGGTAGATATTTTCTGGTACTTTAATTATATTTTCTTTATCAATTGTATTTATAATACGTTCCCAACCTTTGATGGCAGCTTTTCTGTTTTCTTTTCTCATATTTGAAATAAAGAATTTATTTCCTATTACAAAAGCTAAATCTCTAGTAAACATCTGGCCTTTTGCGTCTTCTACTTGATCTGCTATTAAAATATCAATATTATTTTCTTTTAGCGTAGTCCAAAACTTCTTTTGTTCTTCTAATATAATTTCTTTTTTAGGTATACTTTCTATTTCCGCATAGTGTTTGATAGTTTCATTATTCATTGCTAAACTAGTTGGATTATAATAGTTTGCACTTGCGACAATGACTTTTTGTAATTTATCATATTCATTATTTACATTTACTTTCATTGTTCCTCCAACATTTAGATTTCTGTTAATAGTTCAGAAAATTCTTGATAGCCACTTTCACTATTTAAGTGTCCGCCATTTGGTATTAGTTTTTGTTTTGTAGCAATAGTATCAGCAAAAGATTTTTCTACTTCGTATTTTACATAGGGATCATTATCTGTGTAATAGCAGACAATATCATCACAATACTTTTTTACCTCTTCTAAGTTATCTAGATACATGCTTTTATTTACTGTATCATACTCTTGGTTTATTCCTAAATAGTTATTAAAACCACAGACAAAGACTAATTTTTTTACTTTTAATTTATTTTCAATTAAAAATTTTGCAATAAATACTGGTGCAATGGAATGAGCAAATATTGTTGTGTTTTCTGTTAATATTTTAGCATCTACATAAGTCTTTAATAATTTAGACCAATTTTCATAAGTTTGAAATCCAACTCCTGATGGAAAGTCTGGAGTATATACTTCTAGGTCCTTTTTTTCCAACTCACATCTTAACCATGGTATCCAGTTTGAAAATGGACTAGCAAAACTTCCATGAATTATAAAATAGTTTTGTTTCATTTGTTCACCTCATTAATATTTTCTATTTTTGTATTGTTAGTTTAGTGGTATTATTTCTAAATCATTTGGAACTACTACATTCCCACTAAAGTTTTCTTTTGCTTCCTTGGTATATTGTGCTTTTCTTTTATCTCCTAAGTTTTCTTGAGTATGCCATAAAACTATATTTTTTATACCAAGATTTTCTGCCTTAATACACGCTGATTTTACTGTATCGTGATTCTTTTCTCTTGGTTTAAATATACTCTCTTCTGTTTCTAGACAAAAAGCTTCGTGCAATAAGTAATCTGCATTTTTTACATCATTATATAAATTCTCGTCTAATGGTTCATCTCCTAGAAAAGCTAACACTTTGCCGTTATTTAATCTAGTTTTAAATCCAAATTGTTTATCACTTTTACTGAAAATATCTAAGAATTCTATATCATAATTTAAAATTTTAATTTTTTCATGACTTTTTACGGTATGAATAAATATTCTTTTATCTAAAAATTGTTGTTGACTTTTACGCAAAAGTGTCTTGATTTGTGTTTTTAGAATTTCTGCCACTTCATCATGACAGTAAATATCTAGGTTTCCAATATATATTCCTTTTGCCATAGATAGATCCACATATCGATAAATCCAAAGCATTCCTAATAAATGATCCAGATGTTTGTGTGATATGAATACATTATGAATGTTATTAATATTGATATTTGCTAATTGTAATTGCTTTAATATTCGATTCCCTCCACCAGTATCTACTAGCAAGTATTCTTGACTATTATTTTCTAAAATAAAACAGGTATTGAAATTATTTACAACACTTGCAGTTCCTGTTCCTAGTACGATTATTTTTTCCATTTTCAATTCCTCTTTTCTAGGACTTTTGCGATTTCTATTTCTTCCATATCATCTGGTACGATTACATTCCCTTGAAAAACACTCTGAGCTTCTTCTTGATATAATCTTTTTCTATCTTTACCGTGGGACTCTTCTGTGTGATACAGAATTAAATTTTTAACTTCTAGTTTGTTCATTGTCTTCGCAGCACTTAATGCGGTAGAATGGTTTTTCTCATAAGCGTGAAAGATATTTTCTTCTCTGTCTAAGCAAAAAGCCTCGTGCATAACGTAATCAGCGCCTCGAACTCTATCATCAAGTAAAGGATTTAAGGTTTCATCACCTAAAAAGATAAGACGATTTTCATTCAATCTACATTCAAATCCGAATTGTTTGGTTCCTTTCGCTAATATATCGAAAAATTCATAATTAATACCATTTATCGTATACTTGTCGCAATCATTTAATACTACAAAGTTAGTAATTTTATATATAGCATCCATTAATACAGTTGGTAATATCAAGTTAGATACTCCTTTAATCGCTTCATACACTACATCGTCACAATAAATATTAATTTTTTCTTTAATCTCCCCACGTTTTGCCATACTATTCATTCTCTTAAACATCCATATAAGTCCCAAAATATGATCTGTGTGGCTATGGGAAATAAAGATATTTTTAATATCAGTTAATGATATATTAACTTCTTTAAGTCTTCGTACAATCTCTACACTTCCGCCAGTATCAACTAAAAATACACCTTTTTCATTTTGAATGACAAAGCAAGTATTATACAAATCTAATGTTCCACCGTTTCCTGTACCTAACATTATTATTTTTGACATGACTTTTCATCTCCTTTTTTATATTTTATCATTAACTCATCTCAATTATATTTTTCTTTAATTTTTCTATATTTTGTTGTAGTGATAAAAGATAAGGAATATTACTTGTTAATTCTACTCCGTCTAATTCTTTTATGTTAGGGTCCAATGGCAATATTTTTTGGTCATATATTTTTTGATTTAGTAGTGTGTCTAAATCATCTATTTTATCTGCTACATAGTTTTCAAAATAATATAGAGTCCAAACATTTTTTGACTTTGAATATTTTAATTCAAAGATAGGTAATAATTCATCTCCAATATGAACACTCTTTAAATTAAATGTTCTTTTATACTCATCTAATAAAGTTTTTATTCTTACGGATTTAGCGTTTTTATTCTCTATTTCATATATTTTATGATATATCTTTTGGTATTCTTCTATTAGTTCTCTGTAAGTTATCTTTTCTTTTGTAAATCTATAATTATCCATTGTAAATTTATGATTTTGTTCATAAAAGGGATATAGTGTATTCCAAGTATCTGGATTGGTGTTATAAACTAGAATTCCTGATTTTCCATTTATATTTACATTTGTATATAGATTCATGGCACTATCTAATCTAGTAGGAAGTATTTCTTTTGGTACTTTTTCATCTAATATATTATTTGCAATTATCATTTCTTGTCTCCTTATCAAGATAGAAAAAAAGTGTTTCTATTTCTTCTTCAAAAGTATCAATTAATAAGTCTGGCTCTTTATTTTTTACCATTTCTTTTAGCTTATTGTAGGATACGAAAAATATTTCAGATATTTCTTCCTTTTGATAAGTCATATCTGATATTTTTTCTTTGATTTTTAAAATGTATAAATCATTAAACTCGTTGTTTTTGTATGTTGGTGTATATTTAGCACTTCTTTTTATTGTTTTTATAAATTTTAAGTTTTTCTCATTCACTTCTAAATTTAACTCTTCTTTTAATTCTCTTTTTACACCATCGATGGAAGTATCTCCTGCAGATAAATGACCTCCATTGAAAATACTTATTTTGTTAGGATTACTATCTTTTGTTTTTGATCTTCTTTGTAATAAAACTTCATTTTTGTCATTGATTATCCAAACATGTACTGCTTTGTGCCAATCACCATCTTTATGTACTTCTTTTCTCGGCTTGGTTTTTCCAGTTTTATTTCCTTTTTCATCTAATACATCAAAATACTCTTCCATTCATATCACCTACTTTACTAATTTCATACTAACAATCCCTATTTCTGGTATTAGAACATCCTTTGGAGTGTCTATTACAAATTGAATAGTTCGTATCACTTGTTCTAAATCTAGGCCACTAGGTTCTTTTTTTATTCCATTTTTTATAAAAAGAGAGGTTTTCATTCTTCCTGGTCTTATATCTGTAACTCTTATACCATACTTCATTAATTCTAATTGCAATGATTTGGAAAAACCAGTCACTCCCCATTTACTTGCATTATAAATCGTTCTCTCTTCTTTTGCAGAAATTCCGGATTGAGAATTAATTTGTATAATTAATCCATCTTTTCTTTCTTTCATTGATGGAACAACAGCTTTCGTGCAATTAATAAGGCCTAATAAATTAACTTGAATAATTTCTTCAATTAATTTACTATCATTATCTACTAATTCTCCATATGTCCAAAGTCCAGCATTATTAACTAGTACATCAATATGACCGTAATCCTTTAGAATTTTATCTATTACTGATTGAACTATTTCAAAGTTTCTTATATCACATACATAATAAGGGCATCCTATATTTTTCATTTTTTCTTCATTAGTCGATAAAATAATTACATCATTTTCTTGCATTAGTTCTTTTGCTAAAGACTTTCCCAAGCCGTCACTTCCACCAGTAATTACGATTACTTTTTTCATTTTATTTCTTCTTTACTTGGTACCATATTTGAACAATCCCCTCTTCTTCTTTTACTACTTTTTCTAATTGTAACTCCTTTTCTAGGTACTTTCCTTCAAAAAGATTAATTCCTTTTGTTAGAAGATAGGGATTATAGTTAATAATAATTCTATTTGCTAGATTGTTTTCTAAAAATAAGGTATTGGTATGCGCTCCTCCTGATACGAATATTTTATTTAGATTTTTTTCCTTACATACTCTTTTAAATTCTTCTAAGGAATTTACATAAATTACATTTTTATAATTTGAAGAGTTTTGTGTCTTAGAAAAGATAATTACTGTTATATCTTTTAAATCATTTATATAGTCTTCTCCCCAGGATATCACATTCTGAAATGTTTTATTTCCCCAGACTAGGCAATCATACTCTTTTAAAAAATCTAGCATTATTTGGTAATTTCTTTCTGATAAAAAGTCTTCACTACCTTCTTTTGTTGCGATTAATCCGTTGATAGATGCTGCCATTTCTATTGTTACTTCCATCATTAGTTCACCTCTTTTAATTATCGTCTTATTATTCCACCATGACATTTTAAGGTATATATTTTCTTGTTTTCTTTTTCGATTGTTTCTTCTCCCTCAAAGTTTGTTAGGTCTCCTGTTACTTCAAATGTATATTTGTAACCTTGATTTTCAAATTCTTTAGGTCCTCTTACTGGAATAGTATCATCTTGTCCTACTTGCATTAATGCTGGTCTTAAGGCATTATCCATTGCTTCTTCACTTAAGTTTTCATCTAGCGTTCTTCCATAATATACCATTCCCCAGATAGGAGTGTCTTCTTGTTGATATACTACTTCTTGTCCCTGAAAATCAGTTCCACCAAAGTAGGTATCGTGATAAGTCCACTTGTCTTTTGTGTATTCATAGTCACGAGAACCTCTTCTGGTAGGATTTACTTTTTCTGCAGTTCCGTTTGCATAAGTTCCTTTTTTGGCTTCTATTAAGAAGTTATATAAATCTATTAATTCTTGTTCTTTCAATAACCTATCTAAGTCATATACTCCTGATGGCGTTTTATCTTTCATCATTTTTGCTATTTCTAATACATTTTCTGCTAGTTCTTTAAATCCTACTACTCGGCATTCTAAATTATCTACTTTCCAGTCATTAATTAATTCATCATACTCTAAATAAGAATTGATATTTACCTTTTTTCCTGTTTCATCTAATACTCTTTTGGCAACTACTTTTGCAGTTTCACTTGGAACTTTTTTCGTTTTATAATGAGTTTCAATTAAGTCAAAGGATTCTTTTTCACTTTTCTTTGCATATTCTACTACTTCATCGATAAATTTCTTTACATCAAATCTAAAATTTCCACCTCTAAATACAGGGATGATGTTTGATACTTCTTCAAAACGTTTCATTTGTTCTTCTGTAAGTCCTGCTGTTCCTATTACAATAGGCTTTTTTACTTTTAGTGCAAATCCTAGGACTTTATCAAAACTATCTTTATGAGAAAAATCTACAATGACATCAAAATCTTCTTTTATATTCTCTAATTCATCATAATTATAATAGCTTTCATTATTTCTTGATAGACCAGCAACAATTTCTACATTATCACTATTTTTTGCTAGTTCTATTGCTTCACGTCCTGTTCTTCCTGTAATTCCACTCCATAATATTTTTACTTTTTCCATATTTTTTCCTACCTTTCATCTATTTGCTCTTTTATATTTTTTATTCTTTTTTCATAACTGTTATCACATTCTATATTATCTTTTTCTCTTGTAGAAAAATAATCTAAAAATTTAAACTCAAAATATAACCATTCACTAATACCTTTGAAATAATTTTTTATGGCTTCTATTTCCTCTTCATTATCTTCTTTAGATCCTTGACCTGTTAGAATTAAATAAACTGTTTTTCCTTGGAAATAGTTGTGATGATAAAAAGGATAACATCTATCTATCATATTTTTTAATAGTCCTGTAATGTGACTCATATATATGGGACTAGAAATAATAATTTTATCATTTTCTTTCAGTTTCATATAAATATCTTTCATGTCATCCTCTTGGATACAATAATTTTCTAATTTCTTTTTACAACTATTGCAGCCTAGACAATAATTAATTTTTTTATGAGATAAAGATATTAACGTATCATTTTCTTGTTTTAATTCTTTTAATATTTTATAGTTGTTTTTTTCTCTATTACTTCCGTTAATTAGTAGCATATGTCCTCCTATTCTTTTTCAATCACAATCTCAATATTCTTACTATTATCACTTGCTTTCGTAAAAGAATAATTTTCATATAACTGGTATTTAAAATTATGTTTTTTAAGTATACTTTCTAGTTGACTTAGTTTATATATTTGAAATTCATGTGTATCCTGGTATATTTTATCGTCAATCATATATGTAATTTCTGTTTTTTCTTTAAAAGTTGTACTATCAAATGTCCATTTCATAACTCGTTTGTAATTGTTTACTGTTGTTTCTTTTTCTCCACTTTTCCTGCCATTATGTAAATCGATAATTAGTACTCCATTTGTGTTTAAATATTCGTACCAATGAAGTATCGCTTTTTCTAATTCTTGTTCATTATTTAAATGATTAAAAACAGCGAACATAGAAATAATGGCATCATATTTTTTCTTTGGTTGAAAATCTAAAAGATTCCCTTGATATAGGGTTCCTTTTACTCTTGTTTTGGCCACTTCTAGCATTCCTTCATTTAAATCTAAACCTTCTACTTGATAATTTTTTTCTTCTAAGTAATGCATATGAAGTCCGGTACCACAACCTACATCTAATATGGTTTTTCTTTTATTTATTAAATTTTCTAAAAAAGTTGATTCTTTATCATAGTTTTTCTTTTTATAAAACAAGTCATAATACTTTGCCATTTCTTG